>Ga0255753_1001548_pt1 | contig 27160 bp, 22 predicted proteins | sample 041ome_10_FD_179953 | JGI IMG/M metagenome (GOLD analysis project Ga0255753, IMG submission 179953) | Coastal salt marsh microbial communities from the Groves Creek Marsh, Skidaway Island, Georgia - 041412US metaG (version 2) | ecosystem: Environmental > Aquatic > Marine > Intertidal zone > Salt... | reverse complement strand
TTCGTGCTGGTGCGGCTCGCTTGGCACCGGCAAATTTTCAATAAACCAGTCGTACAGAGGCCGGTGATCTTCGAACTCCAAAGAGCAAATTGAGTGCGTAATACCCTCGATTGCATCACCCTGCCCGTGCGCAAAATCATAGGTCGGATAAATCAACCACGCGTCACCGGTCTGGTGATGCGTAACGCGCCGTATGCGGTACAGGATCGGGTCGCGCAAATTCATGTTCGGGCTCGCCATATCAATTTTGGCGCGCAAAACTTTGGCGCCGTCCGGATATTGACCTGCCCGCATTGCCTCAAATAGCGCCAAGTTCTCTTGGGGTGTACGTTCACGGTAGGGGCTGTTGCGACCAGGCTCGGTTAAGGTCCCGCGGTATTCTCTCGCTTCATCGGCGGATAGATCGCAGACGTAAGCCAAACCTTTTTCGATTAAATAACAAGCCCATTGATAGAGCTGTTCGAAGTACGACGATGCATAGCGGACTTCTCCTGCCCATGAAAAACCGAGCCACCGAATATCGGCCTGAATCGCCTGAATAAATTCGTCGCTCTCTTTTTCTGGATTCGTATCGTCAAAACGCAAGTGGCAATCGCCTTGGAAGCGTTCCGCCAATCCAAAGTTCAAACAGATAGACTTGGCGTGACCAACGTGCAGATAGCCATTGGGCTCCGGTGGAAACCGCGTAACCACCTTGGTAATCTTACCCTCGGCAAGATCATTGGCTACGCGCGCTTCCAAAAAGTGAAAGGGTCTAGACGATTCAGACACAGTAGAATTCCGCTAAGATTTAAAACCTCGGATTATACCTGCCGACTTCTCTAACAGATAGCGCTTCTACCAATATCGCCAAAGTCTACCGGTCTTGTTCGGTTTTTTTGCCCCGAACAACGAAAGTCAGTATCATTGCGCCTCTTCTGAAACGTCACCCCAAAAGAGCTGTATTATGATCAAAATCTCTACCACCTTTGGCGAAATGACCCTAGAGCTGGACGCGGACAAAGCCCCCAAAACCGTAGCCAATTTTCTGGAGTACGTTCGCGAAGGCTTTTACGACGGCACCATCTTCCACCGAGTTATCAACAACTTTATGGTACAAGGCGGTGGCTTCGACACCAATATGCAACAAAAGGCCACCAAGGCACCCATCGAGAACGAAGCCGACAACGGTCTAAAGAACGAGTTCGGCACCATAGCAATGGCGCGAACCATGGATCCGCACTCAGCCACAGCGCAATTCTTCATCAACGTCAGCAACAACGAATTCCTAAACCACAGTGGCAAAAACATGCAGGGTTGGGGTTACGCCGTATTCGGTAAAGTTGTCGAGGGCACTGAGGTTCTCGAGAAAATCAAGGCGGTAGCGACGACTTCGAAGAACGGCCATCAAGACGTACCGGTTGACGAAGTCATCATCGAATCCATCGTCGAGTTGGATTAACCTCGTTTATGGAGCGGCTGTTTATCTCGGATTTGCATCTGAGCGAGGCCGCTCCTGAACTCACCAAGAGCTTCGAGCGTTTCCTCGATCTCCACACACAAACCATCGATGAACTTTATATCCTAGGGGACTTTTTTGAAGTCTGGATTGGTGATGATGACGCCTCTCCACTCGTTGAGCGCGTCAGACAATCGTTAAAGAAACTCACAGAGCGAGGCATTCGTCTCTATTTCATGCCGGGTAACCGTGATTTCTTGTTGGGTACCGCTTACCTCAACTCAATACCCGCCACGCTACTGCAAGACCCATACCCGATTGAGATTGCGGGTGAGAGTGCCTTGCTAATGCACGGGGACAGCCTCTGCATCGATGATGACGAGTATCAGGCTTTTCGCAATCAGGTTCGCGATCCCGCTTGGCAAGCCGCGTTATTGAGCAAGCCCCTCGAGGTGCGCAGAGCCCTCGCACAACAGCTTCGCGGTATGAGCCAGGAGGCAAATCAGGCAAAAGCAGCCGACATCATGGATGTAAATGAACAGGAAGTGGACCGCATTATGCGAGAGCACGGCGTCTCTGTCTTGATTCACGGCCACACACATCGCCCCGCGCGCCACCCACTATCCGACCTACGCGAACGCATTGTACTGGGGGATTGGCACGCTGACCTGCCCGTTTGGGTTTGCCGCACTGGCGCCGCCGGAATAGAGTTCGTTTCCCTACCCCACTAGCGCGGTGCGGCGGGTGCATAGCCTGCGAAATAAAAATGCGCTAGTCTAAACTCGAATCAATTAACTACTTCGGCATCGTGACGAGCTCAAGACCTTCGATAACGCAGTGGCACTTGGGCCAGAAAATAGCGACAAAATAGGGTAATAGTGAGACACGCCCAACACGAAGAAAGGCTCAGCGCCGAAGTGACCCGATCGGCTCATGCGGCAACCGGTACGCCCGAGTGGAACCGGAATTCCGTATCCTCGCCCGCGATGAGCGCATTTTCGAGATCCAAGAAATACCGGACTCGATCGTCCACAATGCTCGGATCCTGCAGCGTCCTGGCCAGATCCAAATAATCCGCAAAATGCCGCGACTCCGACTTCAGCAAAGAGCTGTAAAAATCGGCCAGCTCGGAGTCCAAATGAGGCACGAGCGCGGCAAAACGCTCGCAACTCCGGGCTTCTATAATGGCTCCCACCACCAAGGTATCAACCAAACGCATGGGCTCTTGCTTACTGACCGCATCTCTGAGCCGCCCCGCGTATCGCGAGGCCGACAGCTGGGGATAATCGATATTCCGTTTACGCATTATCGAGTGAACCTGCTCGAAGTGGCGTAATTCCTCGCGGGCCAGTCGCGACAGTTTCTGGAGCAACTTTGGGAATTCCACGTAGCGGTACATTAAATTCAGAGCCGTCGAGGCGGCTTTCTTTTCGCAGTTAGCGTGGTCTACCAACAGAATCTCTTGCTCCGACACAGCACGGCTTATCCACGCGTCCGGCGTACGAGTTCTCAAGAAGGCAAAAATAGGCTCTAGATCGACTTTGTGCTTGCTACTCAACTTTTGCTCCCAGCAGGAAATAACGCTCGTAGTGCGCCTCAGACAACTCAAAAAACTCTTCGTCAACGGCATCACGGAGCGATTTTAGACTCTCATCTTGATAGGGCCGAAGCACCGCAAACCCAAAGAGTTTAGTATCGTTAATCTGTGAAGCCCCCGCCTTTAGCAAGGCAAATACCCAACACAAAGGCGGATGACTGACATCGTAGCGGATCATCTGGAACTCGAGTTGACCCCGTAACCGCTCCTCGTCGATCACCTCAAACCGATTCGCCATACACTGGGCCAGAAATTGGCTCAGGCGGCGATCCACAATACGCTTCTGCTCCAGATTGTAGGCGTTCCAATCGACCACCTCATGCACAAAACGTTTACAGCCACGGCAAACGAGATCTCCGATACCGGTTGAACACACGCCAATGCAAGGCGTTCTGACGGGCCTGTCTAGCAACATAGGTGGATCCAAGATTCAAAGGCGCAATACTAGGGAAACGAAACGCGTTTGCCAAATTGATTTGAGACTGAGATGGGGATTCCTCGACAACTGCTGTTCTCGATTTTTCGAATCAGAACATTCGGCTCAACGAAAAACCTGCATCTAACCATTGTAACGCCGAGCAGAAGGACGCACAGTTACCCGAGCGGTTTCTGTGCTGAGGCACTGTCACGGGCGCATTGATCAAAGCGGCCTTTTAAAGCTCATAATCAACGTCATGAATACGACCTATTCAGGGGCGTTCATTCCCCCACTCCACGGCATGGGTTATACTACGAACCGCTAAATTCAGGTCACCTATTCACCGAACAACACCGAGGAGTCGCACGTGTTAGAAGCTTATCGCGCCCATGTGGCAGAACGCGCCGCAGAGAACATCCCCCCTAAACCCCTCAACGCCGAGCAAGTTGCTGGCTTAGTTGAACTTTTGAAAGCGCCGCCTGCCGGCGAAGAAGCGTTCCTAGTCGAGTTAATTAGCACACGCGTGCCGCCTGGGGTGGACGAGGCCGCCTACGTTAAAGCGGCTTTTTTAAGCGCTGTCGCTAAAGGTGAAGACAATTCCCCTCTGATCGACAAAGCCATGGCCGTTACCCTGCTTGGCAACATGCACGGTGGTTACAACATCGAAACCCTTGTCGAATTGTTGAAAGATGCCGAACTTGCCGGCTTAGCTGCACAACAACTCAAACACACCTTGTTGATGTTCGATGCATTCCATGACGTAGAAGACCTTGCTAAAGGCGGCAACGCGCACGCTCAAGCGGTCATGCAGTCTTGGGCCGATGGCGAATGGTTTACCTCGCGCCCTGCTGTGGCTGACTCAACCAAAGTGACGGTATTCAAAGTTACAGGCGAAACGAACACAGACGATCTATCGCCAGCACCGGATGCTTGGTCACGCCCCGACATCCCGTTGCACGCGCGTGCCATGTACAAGATGACCCGCGACGGTCTCACCCCAGAAGAACACGGCGTTGTTGGCCCCATGTCTCAAATTGATGAAGTTAAAGCTAAGGGCTTACCCGTTGCCTTCGTTGGCGACGTCGTCGGCACCGGTTCATCACGTAAATCCGCTACCAACAGCGTTCTGTGGTTCTTTGGCGACGACATGGATGGCGTACCCAACAAGCGTGGCGGCGGTATTTGTATTGGTGGCAAAGTGGCACCCATTTTTTACAACACCATGGAAGACGCCGGTGCCTTGGTTTTTGAAGCACCTGTTGACGATCTCAACATGGGTGACGTGATCGAAATCCGCCCCTACGAAGGCAAAATTCTGACCGAAGACGGCAGAGTTCTCAGCGAGTTTGAACTGAAATCACAAGTGCTTTTAGACGAAGTACGCGCAGGTGGCCGAATCAACTTAATCATTGGTCGTGGCTTAACCACCAAAGCGCGTGAGTCGTTAGGCTTACCTCGCACAGATCTGTTCCGCACACCCGACCAACCGGAAGACACCGGCAAAGGCTTCACCTTAGCGCAGAAGATGGTGGGCAAAGCCTGCGGTACTGACGGCATTCGTCCTGGCACCTACTGCGAACCGCGTATGACAACGGTAGGATCGCAGGACACCACGGGGCCAATGACCCGGGATGAACTCAAAGACTTGGCTTGCTTGGGCTTCTCAGCAGACCTAACGATGCAGTCTTTCTGCCACACCGCGGCTTACCCCAAGCCCGTCGATATCGAAACGCAGCATACCTTGCCTGACTTCATTATGACCCGTGGCGGCGTATCGCTGCGCCCCGGTGACGGCATCATCCACTCGTGGCTGAACCGTATGCTGCTTCCCGACACGGTTGGCACCGGTGGCGACTCGCACACCCGTTTCCCTATGGGTATTTCATTCCCAGCTGGGTCTGGTTTGGTGGCATTCGCCGCGGCGACGGGCGTTATGCCTTTGGATATGCCTGAGTCGGTATTGGTGCGTTTCAAAGGTGAAATGCAGCCCGGCATCACGCTGCGTGATCTAGTTCACGCCATTCCCTACTACGCTATCCAGCAAGGTTTGTTGACGGTAGAGAAGAAAGGCAAGAAAAACATCTTCTCGGGTCGCGTGCTTGAGATCGAAGGTCTCGGCAATCTTACGGTTGAGCAAGCCTTTGAATTATCTGACGCGTCAGCCGAGCGTTCGGCGGCGGGCTGCACCATCGACCTCAGCGAGGAATCAGTGGCAGAATACCTGCGCTCGAACATCGTCCTGCTCCGCTCGATGATTGCTGATGGTTATGGTGATCCTCGCACACTGGAGCGTCGTGCTCGCGCGATGGAAGAGTGGCTAGAGAACCCAAGTCTAATGCGCGCGGATGCCGATGCCGAATACGCGGCAGTCATCGAGATCGATCTGAACGAAGTTAAAGAGCCAATCGTATGCGCACCAAACGACCCAGATGATGCGCGATTGCTGTCACAGGTGGCTGGCGATACCGTTAATGAAGTCTTTATCGGTAGCTGCATGACTAACATCGGTCACTTCCGTGCTGCGGGTAAGCTTTTGGAGGCGCATAAAGGCGGTATGGCGACACGCCTGTGGCTCGCACCACCCACCAAAATGGACGAGCACCAGCTAATGGAAGAGGGGTACTACAACATCTTCGGCCGAGCGGGTGCTCGCATGGAAATGCCAGGGTGCTCTCTGTGTATGGGCAACCAAGCGCGTGTGGCTCCGAACTCGACGGTGCTGTCTACCTCGACTCGTAACTTCCCTAACCGACTGGGCGATGGCGCAAACGTCTATCTGACTTCGGCCGAACTGGCCGCGGTTGGCGCAATCTTGGGCAAATTGCCAACACCGGCTGAGTACCTTGAATTCGCAGACAAGCTGGACGCCATGTCAAGCGACATCTATCGCTACATGAACTTCGATCAGATGGCTTCATTCCGTAAAAGCGCCGAAGAAGGCAAGCGCATCGGAGCAGTGCAGATCGATCAAGTCGCTTAGTGTGATTAGCGGAGCGTCCAATACGTTTCGCTTACATCGACTCTAGACCAAACCCCAGCAAGCGCTGGGGTTTTTTATAGAGCGGGGGGAAGTCGGCGTAATCATGTCGACACAAGCTAGACATCAACGAAAACTCAATCTGTGTTACTTATACCGGACTGACCTACAAATCACTTACCAAGCTTTGAACGCATTTCCCGTAGGATACCTTTCATCTCTGGCACGAGCCCACGACTCTCCTCGCCACGATTGGATAGATAGCGCCAATCGGAATACCGATCAATGAAATCAGCAATTTCTGCTTCACAATCGGGCTGCCTCTCAATCAGACGCCGCCGATACTGAAGCAAGGTTTCGCCGAGCTGGCGCTCCAAGCCCAGTCGGCGCATCACTTTCTCAAAACTTAGATAAACACGCTCCGGCCCGGCGAGTTTGAAATACGCTCGCCACTGAGAAACAAGCCAAGGCGGCGCAATACTCAGAACCCAAGCTAAAGCGAACCAAAACCCGTATTTCCAGGGGTCGAAGTCGCCCAGCCAATCCTGCAACAATCCGGTTTGCGCATCTTTATCAAAACCCAAAACCCAGCTCTGCCACTGGTAGGTCAGTGCGTCCAAGCGGAGTCGAATCGAGTTAATAAGTACACTGTCCTTAAACCGCAATGGTGACAGAGGCGTGTTTTCCAGAAAACTCCCCTCCTCCGCAAGTGCAGCCTCTAGGCCATACTCGATACGATCTGGCGCAACCGCTGCGGTTGGATCGATCCGCACCCAACCTCCGTCTTCAAACCAAACTTCCGACCACGCGTGTGCATCGTATTGTCGAACAACAATCGTCTGGTTGAGCGGATTCAGCTCGCCACCTTGATATCCCGTTACTACTCTAGAAGGGATACCTGCCGCACGCATCAATTCGGTAAAAGCGCCTGCATAGTGTTCACAAAATCCACGGCGCGTCTCGAACAAGAAAGCATCCACACCATCACGCCCCAATACGGGAGGATTGAGGGTGTAATAGAAGGGTTCTGTTCGGAAGAATGCTAAAACCTGTTCGACATAAGCTTTCGCGCTGCCGGCATCATCGAGCCACTGCCGAGCCAAAGCCCTCGATTTGGGATTTATGTTCCCAGTTAATTGCGTAAATTGATCTCGCGCTCGTCCACTTAGGGCCGATTCAGTCAGTGCCGCTAACTCGGATACCACTTCAAACCGCGTATCCGCCTTAATTTCAGTCACTGCGACAGCGGTGTAGTCTGAGGTCAACACAGCACCCGGGCCCACTTTCTTGGCGGTTTTCAGAACGGGAATCCACCGCTGCCCCGAAGATGCCATCGTTAAGCTGTAGCTCAGATCCCCAATAGCCGGGTCGAGCACCCCACGCTGCAACTGAGGGCGCGTCGCGGTCCATGTGTTCCCCACCTGCCGATCCAACACCAAGGCTCGCCAATACAAATCGCGACTGGAAGGAGACTCCCCCTCAAACTTGGCTCTAAAGGCCACCTGTGCCGAGCGGCTTAAATTCGCTATGTCACCCGGGTTCATCCGGTCACTCACCCCAGTCACACCGGAGTTCGACTGAATTGGCACAGCCCAAAATGGGTCTAAACGGGGGAAGATAAAGAAAATAACCAACATCAATGGCACAGCCTGAGCAAGCAGAATACCGGATCGCTTCAGCACCGCGCGGATCCCAATCACAGTCAAATCGACATGCAAAGCCATCAAGATTGCGGTGATCCACCAGACCTCCAGGATCGCGAAAAATGTCATGCTCAGACTTTGAGAAAACAAGAATTGGGTAGCGACTAAAAAATAGGCCACGAAGACCAAAACATAGGCGTCTCGGTGATAAATCAGTTCCAATAGCTTCAACGCGAAGGCGAGTAGTAACAGCGCCACCATGGGTTCTAAACCCTGCCAAGACCCCATATCGAGCCGCAATAATCCGGCGATACTGACCACGACCAAAAACTTGGCCCAAGCCGGAGGAAACCCCTGCACGCCGCGATAAATCTGATATCGCCAGAGCCCAAGCGCAGCGTAGACGGGTAGGATCCACCATGGGACTTGGTCAAGCTTCGGAACGAGCAAGGCCAACATCAAACCAAAAAGCATGAGCAACACGGTGCGAGGAATCAGTCCTGCGTTCACGATGATTCCCCAAGACGAAACAAGGCGAGTGATCGAAGGCAGCTCTCGCGGTGGACATCACCCCGGTCCGGCGCAACAGACAGACCCGGAAGGCGGATTCCGTAACGTCGGTTCTGCGAGGCCAATTCAAGAACTCGAGCACACATGGCACTCAATTTATGCTCCGTCCCTCCTGCGAAGGTATCCCAATCAATCCAAACCTGCAGATCGAGCATCTTGGGCTGCTCTTTGGTCTGCATAGGCTGACCTTTAGCGTAACTCGGCCAGTGTATCTGCTTTCTATTGTCACCTTCACGATAAGGGCGAAATCCATCAAACTCTTGAGCCTGAGCTGAACCCGAGTGTTTGCGAGCACCCTGCTCCTCACCGCTCATTACCGAGGCGACTTGCGAGAGGGGTTTTGGATACACGATGACCTTAGCCTCGAGCCACAAATAAGCCCAACAGCGAAACAAGCCGAGTGGCGCCCGTGACACCAAGGTGAGTCGCTCGGGTAGACGATAGCCACGATGCAGCGTGGGCTCACTCCAAGTCAGTTCAGCACCGTTTGCGTCTACACTCGCTACGCGATGTATCTCACCTAACTCAGTCGAAATGTGCAAATGGAAACGAGGATCACTGTCCGGTGCCTCTATACGCAAAGAGAAAAACGCGGGATTCCCAGAGAATACCGGATTGAGACCTCGAGCTGAAAATCGCAGGCCTGCCATATTTGAGTAGGTGTACCACGTACCCAATACAAACACCGTACCGAGTAAAAATGTGAGCGCGTAAATCAGGTTATTTTGATAATTAATACCCGCCACTAAAAGAATGGTTAGCAATAAACCGTAAATCAATCCAGCCGGTGTTGGCAAAATGTATATGCGACGCTGATTGAGTTCCACATTGCGACTGCGAGGGGACCGAGCGGCGAAAAAGGCTCTCGCTCTGTTTTTCAAGGTCTGTCTCAACTGAGCGAGCATGTCACCTAGTTAGGCCCGAGTACATCGGTGGTCTCAAGAAGCGATCTAGCTAAGTCCACGGTGCTTCCAATAAAAGACGACCCGGGCGTTAATCTGTGCGCTGCAACCGCCAGGAAGACGGCTTGCACGTCATCTGGAACAACATGCGAGCGTGCTTCCATGTAGGCCCAGGCCTTGGAGGCAGCAAGCAGAGCCAAAGCACCGCGCGGTGATAGTCCCAGCTGACAATCGGGGCTCGAACGCGTTGCCCTAACCAGGCGGCTGATGTAACGCAGAACATCGTCGGTCGCGTCGACTTTATCGACCTCCGATTGCATTGCAATCAAGTCGTCTGAAGAGACGATCTGATTTGCCTGAGATACAAGAGGTCCACGACCCCGACCCACCGCTCGACGGTATAGGTCAAGCTCTGCGCTTTGATCGGGATAACCGATACTGATTCGAATCAAGAAGCGATCCAACTGAGATTCAGGCAGCGGATAGGTACCCACCTGCTCAGCCGGATTCTGTGTGGCAATAACAAAAAAAGGCGAACTCATGGGCCGCGTTTCGCCATCGATGCTGACTTGCCGCTCCGCCATAGCTTCGAGCAACGCGCTCTGTGTACGGGGGGTAGTTCGATTAATCTCATCTGCTAGCAGCACTTGCGAAAAAATCGGGCCGGGGTGAAAGCTAAACTGTCCGGCCTCTCGATCGTAAATCGAAAGTCCCAGTATGTCGGAGGGTAAGAGATCGCTGGTGAATTGAACGCGAGAGTACTGAAGACCCAAGCAATTGGCGAGCCCGTGCGCCAGGGTGGTTTTGCCCATGCCGGGCAAGTCTTCCACTAAAAGATGCCCACGCGCTAGCAGAGCGCACAGAGACAGGCGAATTTCGGGCTCTTTACCTAGAAGAACCCCGTTGAGTTCTTCGACGATTGACGATACAGCACCGCTTGGCATTTCATATCCTATTCCCGTCTACCCTGCCAATATACACGATAAGCCGCGTCTGAGATCAGTTTGAATATCATTAATTGATTCCAACCCCACCGAAATTCGAATCAAATTTTCCGTAATACCCGCTTCGCTGCGCTCTTTGTCAGATAATCGCCCATGTGTTGTGGAGGCGGGATGCACAATCGTTGTTTTGGCATCGCCCAGATTAGCGGTGATACTCAGCCAATTTACGCCATTGATGCAGGCCCAAGCAGCCTCACGTCCCCCTTTAACCGTAAAGCTCAGAACACCACCAAAGGCACTCTGTTGCTTAGCGGCAAGATCATGCCCCGGATGCTCAGGCAAACCCGCGTAATTCACGTGCTCCACTTCGGGCTGCTGCTGCAACCACAAAGCCAGCGCTAAGGCGTTCTCGCTGTGCCGACTCATGCGCAACGAGAGCGTCTCGAGACCTTTCAAGAACACCCAAGCATTGAAGGCGCTCATGGTTGGGCCGCAGGTACGCAGAAACGCCCGAACCTCCTCCATATCGCCCTTAGAACCGACCACAGCGCCGCCCAGGCAACGACCCTGTCCATCTAAATATTTCGTGGCAGAGTGAATCACCAAATCGGCGCCGTGTTCTAGCGGTCTCTGTAGCGCAGGGGTACAGAAGCAGTTATCAACCACCAGCTTAGCCTTAAATTTTTTCGCTAATTCGCTAAACGCATTGATATCAGCAACGCGGCACAGAGGGTTAGACGGCGTTTCAAGGTACAGCAGGCGCGTGTTCGAATTGCAAACGGCTCGCCAGGCGTCGATATCGGCTAAACCGACAAAATGCGTTTTAATACCAAACTTAGCTAAGTATTTGGTAAACAAACCCGTGGTAGAACCAAACACGTCTTTCGAACAAATAACCTCGTCACCGCTCGATAAGAGCGCCATGCAGGTTGAGAGGATAGCGGACATACCCGATGCAGTCGCTACCGCACCTTCACCCCGCTCCAAGGCCGCAAGACGGCGCTCAAATAAATCTACCGTTGGATTGGTGTAGCGGGCATAAACAGGCCCCGACTTGTCGCCATTGAAACGCGCGGCCGCATCCTCCGCACTATCAAACAAGTAGCTTGAGGTTAGGTAAATGGGCTCGCTATGCTCGCCGTTCTGGCTCCGCTCAAATCCGGCGCGGATCGCTAAGGTCTCTGGATCAAAGCTCTCAAATTGATCGTAATCTGACACGTGCCCTTACCTACGAATGATCATCGTTGTGGATGCCAATAACCGAACGCCCCGAGGCCTCAGCGGCACGTCGTTGTTCTTGTGCTTCGTCGTTGCGGGCATTGTGAACAGATAACAGGTATGCATCGTTTACGTCACCTGTCACATAATCTTTGTTAAATACGGAACAGTCAAAACCATCAACCTTGGGATTACCTTCAAGCGAGCATTTAACGAGAGCATCGAGATCTTGAAATACGAGCCAGTCTGCACCGATTGCTTCGCAGACTTCTTCTTCTGTTCGATTGCTAGCAATCAACTCGTCCGCTGAGGGCATATCAATGCCGTAGACGTTGGGGTAGCGCACGGGCGGACAAGCGCTCGCGAAAAACACCTGCTTAGCTCCTGCATCACGCGCCATTTGAATAATCTGTCTGCAGGTCGTGCCGCGCACGATTGAGTCATCGACCAGCATGACGGTTTTCCCCTCAAACTCGAGCGGAACCGGATTCAATTTTTGCCGAACGGATTTTTTACGCTCATTCTGCCCTGGCATGATGAATGTGCGGCCGATATAGCGGTTTTTCATGAAACCTTCACGAAACTTAATGCCCAGCTCGTGTGCCATGGCCTGCGCGGCGATTCGACTCGTATCGGGTATTGGAATCACAACATCAATTTCATGATCTGGTCGCAGAGCCATTACTTTCTTTGCGAGTGCCTCCCCTTGCCGCATGCGCGTTTTGTATACGGAAATACCGTCCATCATCGAATCGGGGCGCGCGAAGTAGACGTGCTCGAATATACACGGTTTTAGAACAGGCTTGCTAGCACACTGACGTCTATGAAGCTCTCCCTGCTCTGAAATGTAGACAGCCTCACCGGGCGCCACATCACTAATAAGCTCAAAACCCAAAACATCAAGAGCGACACTCTCTGACGCAAGCATATACTCGGTGCCGGACGCACTCTGCCGCTGGCCCACGACCAGCGGTCGGATTCCCCAAGGATCCCTAAAACCCACAATGCCATAGTTCACAATCAAAGCGATGGCAGCATATCCACCAACGCAACGACGGTGGACGCCCGCAACGGCAGAAAAGATATCCTCAGCACTCGGAAAGAGTTGCCGCTGGACTTGGAGTTCGTGTGCAAATACGTTGAGCAGAACTTCGGAGTCACTATCTGTATTTAAGTGTCTCAAGTCACTCTGGAACATCTCGTGAGTCAGCTTAGCGGAATTGGTCAAGTTTCCGTTGTGCGCCAAAGCGATACCATAAGGCGAATTCACGTAAAACGGCTGAGCCAGCGCCGGCCCACTGCTACCTGCAGTAGGATAACGCACGTGACCAATACCCACTGCGCCACGCAAGCGCTGCATGTGGTGTTGGCCAAATACGTCTCGGACCAGCCCCTCTGATTTACGCTGAGTGAAACGCCCTTGATACGAGGTCATTATCCCCGCGGCGTCTTGGCCTCGGTGCTGCAATACCGTAAGTGCATCGTAAATGTCGGGCGCCACATCACGTTTACCCACAATACCTGCTAATCCGCACATAGATTACTTTTTCCTAACTAATAAACTGTTTCAAATGGTCGTAATGCGTGCGTCCTGGAGACGTGACTGGCTCCAGTTCAAGAGAGTGTCGACATGTGGCATCAACACCGACTGCTGCATCGCATCCTCTGCTTGAGGGACCAATAACTTAATCGCATAACTCACAATGAGCAAAATCACAACGCCGCGAACGAAACCAAAAGCAGAGCCTAAGAGTCGATCAAACACGGACAAACCCACCGCTTCAATAAGCGATGCCAGAAGGCGTGCCAAAAGCGAGGTAACAATCAGACAGGCTGCCAAAATGAGCACAAAAGCCACAACCTGCCTGACAAGATCACCGCTGATCCACTGTTCTAAATATTCCGCTGCCCAAGCCGAGTAGCGAGAAGCCAGAACGAAACCCGCGATCCAACCGACCAAAGACAAAGCCTCTCGTGTAAAGCCTCGCCATAAGCTCAAGAAGACGGATAAACCGACGACTCCGACTATGCCCCAATCCACCCAATTAAATGACGTTGTATCCACCGATTCTTCCTATGGCCAGTACCGCACCACAATGGAGTCCACTGATAGTGCTTTGTCAACTGCGCGTTTAACCGGCGCCAATGCGGCCTTTTCATACTTTGGCCCAACATAGACGCGGTAACGAACACCCTCTGGTCGCTCGACCTCAACCACGTACGCTTTATAGCTAAGCGTCCTCAATTTCTGAGCGACTTGGTCCGCGTCAGCTCGGTTCGCCATACTCACGACCTGAAGTGTGTAGGCAATCGGTAATCCCTTGTCGTCCAGATCGGGGCTGAGCAACGCCGCTTCACGCAGTTCGCCCGTCGCTTCCGCTGACGCCATGTCGACTTCGCCATCCACAAATGCGCTGGTTCTCTGGGTGTCAGCCTCTACTTCGCCTTCGGCAATTCCTGCCTGGGGATCAATCTGAGTATCGTTGATATCTTGTGGCCAGTCGAATGAGTCTAAGTCCAGTCGCTGTAAAGGCTCGAATCGCTCTGTTGTCGGTATTACCAAGCGTTCGGCCGGCGTTCTTACGGCCTCGTCGACAAAAATAATGGGCCAGAACAAAACGCCAAGCGCCGTCAGCACCAGAGCCCCAACCAAACGCTGCCTCAGCACGGCTTATTCGCCTGAGGGGATTGGCCCAGCCCCAAATGCGCCCGGGTTGTGCCGACTGTCGTGAAAGATCCCATAACAATTAAAAGATCGTCTGCATCAGAATCCGCAATCATAGCATCGCAGGCTTCATGCAAGGTAGCAAAAGGTCGCCAGGACGGGACGGAAACAGCAGATAACATACCACCCAAGTGGCTTGCGGTGGCAGCACGAGGGTTCAGGGCTTGATCCGCGATATACCATAGCGGGATAAACTCCGCTGCTATTGCCAGCATCGCTTTACAATCTTTATCGAGCATTGCAGAAAACAAAACACGCAGCTTTCGCTGTGCAAAGTGAGTTTGTACATAATTCATTAATGATCGCACCGCCGCGGGATTATGAGCCACATCAAATAAAAAGTGTCGATCATAAACAAACGCACACTCGCGCCGACCGGCGAGCGCGATCTCAGACAAGGTGCTCTTTAAAGTCTGAAGATCCAAGTCTAGGCCCAACTGAAAGACGGCCGCTACGGCAGCCCCCATGTTGACCGGCATCAAACCCGATTTAGGAATGCTGTCCACCGAGCAGCTGCCATTTGCCGTAGACCAACGGCCTGCCCAAAACGCATCGTCCTCATCAACGAAAAAATCGCGGTTTATCAATACCGTGTGTGCTCCAGCGGCCTGAACCGCCGGAATCAGGGTCTGAGGTGGATCCATTTCAGCAATCACACACGGCCGCATGGCTCTCACAATTCCCGCTTTTTCTAATGCGATCAGCTCACGGGTATCGCCCAAATACTCTTGATGATCCAAATCTATGCTGGTTATTACAGCAACATCCGCATCAAATATATTTACCGTATCGAGTCGCCCACCCAGACCAACTTCAAGAATCCAAACATCCAGTTCCGCGGCTTGAAAAATGAGCGCGGCGGCCAAACAGGATGTCTCGTAGTAGGTTAAAGTGATCTCTGCGCGTGCCAACTCGATCTTCTCGAAGGCCTCGATGAGATCAGTATCAGAACAAGGTAAACCTAGAACATGAACCCGCTCGTTAAAATCACGCAAGTGAGGGGATGTAAACACACCGGTGCGGAGACCCTGTGCGCGCAACACGGCATCCATGGTCGCGACGGTGGATCCCTTACCATTAGTACCGGCTACCGTGATTATTTTTGCGTTTGGCTGAAGATTTAGCCTCTCACATACTGCCTGTGAGCGCGCCAGCCCTAAATCTATGGCCTTAAAGTGCGCGCTTTCTAGGCGTTGCAGCCACTCTTCAAGCGTTCTGTGCTGCATCGTCGGCGTTTGATGAGCCTGTTTGAGTCAGATTCGAATCGAAGTCAGTATGGGTTAGCTTATGCAATAGGCTACCCAAGGTATCGCGCAGATCATTACGATGGATAATCATATCTATCGCACCGTGCTCCAGCAAAAACTCGCTTCTTTGGAATCCTGGAGGCAACTTCTGGCGGATAGTCTGTTCAATAATGTTGGGGCCCGCAAATCCGGCTCTCGCCTCAGGCTCTGCTACGTTTATGTCGCCGAGAAGCGCAAGCGAGGCCGAAACACCACCATAAATTGGGTCCGTCATAACAGAAATATAGGGAATACCCTCGCTTTTCATTCGCTCAATAACCGCAGAAGTCTTTGCCATTTGCATCAGCGAGATGAGCGCCTCTTGCATACGCGCACCGCCCGAAGCAGAGAAACAGACAAGGGGTTGTTTGAGCTCGATGGCAAGTGTTGCCGCACGGGTAAACTTCTCGCCGACCACGTAGCCCATGGAACCACCATGAAAGTTGAACTCAAACGCCACGACTATAACCGGCAAGGAGTGGACCCGCCCTTTCATCGCAATCAGCGCATCGCGCTCGCCGGTGCTTTTCTGGGCCGCCGTCAGGCGATCCTTATAGCGTTTTTTATCTTTGAACTTAAGACGATCAATGGGCTCGATGTCCGACAAGATTTCTTCTTCAGAACCCGGATCCAAAAAGAGCGCGAGACGCCGACGTGCGCCGATTCGCATGTGGTGATCGCATTTAGGACACACGTCACCATTGCGTTCGAGCTCAGGCCGATAGAGTACAGCCTCACATTTAACGCATTTTTTCCATAATCCTTCAGGGACGTTCGCCCGTTTGCCGGAGGTATCCTTGCGCACACCCGACGGCAAAATTTTATCTAACCAACTCATAGACCCTCCACCAAGGTCAAGTATACGCCCCTGATAACAGCGGTAAACCCCGCCTTATACACCACTTCGAATTTCGCTCAACAGTGCCACTGCATCCTTACAGCGCGATTCAATGGTTTTATCTTCGTTACCCAACAAGCTCACCAAGGCGCTACCGACAACAACACCGTCGGCCACGCTCGCAACAGCGGCCGCGGATACGGCGTCTTTGATCCCAAATCCCACGGCTACGGGAAGATCCGTTTCCGATTTAATTTGCTCGACTTTTGCCGCTACTTCCTGGGTATTAATGTTGGCCGCACCGGTCACACCCTTGAGCGATACGTAATAGATAAAACCACTAGCCTGAGCCGTTATGAGCGGTATACGTTCACTCGGAGTGGTAGGCGAAATTAAAAAGATGTTGTCAATACCGACTTTTTTGAGCTCCGCATTCATCGTCTCCACCTCTTCGGGCGGTAGATCGACGGTAATCAGACCGTCTACGCCTGCTTTTGCGGCCTCTTCCGCAAAAACGGCGTAACCCATACGCTCGATCGGATTGGCGTAGCCCATCAGAATGACAGGCGTCGATACGTCATTCTGACGAAATTCCGTGATAGCGGAGAGAGAGCCACGCAGACTGACGCGATGTGCTAGGGCGCGTTCGTGCCCCTTCTGAATAACAGGGCCTTCCGCCATGGGGTCTGAAAACGGCACACCCAATTCGAGCATATCGGCGCCGGCAGCGACCAAATCGTGCATTAGAGATACGGTTACCTCAGGTGAGGGGTCACCCGCAACAACATAAGGAATAACCGCTTTACGACCTGACTGTTGAAGTGATCGCCATTTAGCTTGAATACGGCTCAACTTACTTTTCTCCAAAAATGTTGGTGCCATCCACTTCAGCAACCGTGAAAATATCTTTATCACCCCGCCCAGACAGGTTAACCACAATAGTCTGATCTGGGGTCATGGTTGCAGCCAGTTTCGCTGCATAAGCCAGCGCATGAGAGGTTTCCAAGGCCGGCATAATACCCTCTGTACGGGTCACAGTATGAAACGCTTGCAGCGCCTCATCGTCGTTGGCAGTCACGTAGTTCACTCGCCCAACGTCTTTAAGCCAGGCATGTTCAGGACCCACACCCGGGTAATCCAAACCGGCCGAGACCGAGTGCGTGTGCATAATTTGGCCATCTTCATCTTGCATCAGATAGGTGCGGTTACCGTGCAGCACACCCGGGGTACCTGCCGTCAAAGGCGCAGCATGATGGTTTGTCTCAATGCCGTGTCCGCCAGCCTCTACACCATATATCTCTACCCCGTCATCCTCTAAGAAAGGGTGAAAAAGCCCTATCGCGTTACTGCCTCCACCCACACATGCCACCAGAGCATCGGGTAAGCGGCCAATCTGATTAAGACACTGAATGCGCGCCTCTCGACCAATAACGCTCTGAAAGTCGCGGACCAACATCGGATACGGGTGTGGACCTGCGACCGTACCAATAATGTAAAAAGTATCGTCTACGTTAGTAACCCAGTCGCGCATCGCCTCATTCATTGCATCCTTGAGCGTTCTAGATCCAGACGTAACCGAGATCACATTCGCACCTAAGAGGCGCATTCTATAAACGTTCAGCGCTTGGCGACGAACGTCTTCTTCACCCATAAAGACGTGACATTCCATACCGAGGCGTGCCGCAATGGTTGCACTGGCCACGCCGTGCTGGCCCGCCCCTGTCTCGGCAATAACCCGCTTCTTACCCATAAACTTGGCAAGCAAGGCCTGTCCTACCGTGTTGTTTACTTTGTGAGCGCCTGTGTGGTTGAGATCTTCACGCTTGAAGTAAATTCGCGCACCACCAATCTGATCTGACCAGCGCTCTGCTTCATACAGCGGCGATGGGCGTCCCACAAAATGGGCCAAATAAGAATCAAATTCTCGCTGAAAATCTGGATCGTCTTTCAGTTGATTGTAGACACGCTCTAGGTCTGCCAAAGCGGACATGAGCGTTTCAGAAACGAATTTGCCGCCGTAGGGTCCGAATCGACCCTGCGCGTCAGGAACCTGAGCGTAGATACTTGGATCTATTGGTTTATTCATTGCGACTGGGCCTCATCCCACTGCTTTACCGCACTGATAAAAGCACGGATTTTACTTAAGTCTTTAATACCAGGCGACACCTCAACACCACTACTTACATCGACGGCAGCAGGATGATAGTGCTTTAGGGCGTCCGCCACATTAAGGGGATTCAAGCCACCAGCGAGAATCCAAGGGCGCCCCACATTATCAGGCATAAGGTCACTGTTTATCTGGGCACCCGTGCCGCCCGGGATACCATCAACCCAAGCATCTAGCAACAAGGCTCTCGCCCCACTGTGAGTCTTCACCGCGTCTTCAACGTCATCTCGCCCTCTAACGCGAACCGCCTTCCAATAGGGATGCCCGATCTCAGCACAGAACTCAGAGGACTCATCGCCATGATACTGAATCAGATCGGGCTGAACGAACTCAAGTACCTTACGGATATCGGCTGGTGTCATATTCACAACGAGTGCCACCAGGCTGACCATCGGAGGCAAAGCCGCGCGAATTTCTATCGCCTGTTCAATCGATACGTTGCGCGGACTCGGCGGATAGAATACGCATCCGATCGCATCCGCACCCGCTTGAACCGCACTGAGTGCATCATGAACCGAGGTGATCCCGCAGATTTTGATACGAGTAGACAGGTTACGCACTCCCTAAAACCAGCGCGAATGATAACAGATTTAAAATCACTATGTCGTCAATCTAGGCAGAGGAAGATCGGCCCTTTTGTTTGATTGGGTAAGTTATAGCCGGCCGGATAACCCACATCCACTAAATAAAGACCATCTGGTGGAGCGGTGTCCGCGGCCAGTGTGCGATTGCGTCCCTCGAGTAATTCTTCAATCCACGCTTCGGGCTTCAAGTGCCGCCCAACCATTCCTATCGAACCTGCAAGATTACGCACCATGTGGTGTAGAAACGCATTAGCCGTCACTTGCATCACCACAAAGGAGCCACGGCGCAAAAAGGTTATCTCATCTACACGCCGATGAGGCGAATTGGACTGGCAACTGGCTGCGCGGAAAGCAGAGAAGTCGTGTTCGCCTATCAAACAAGCAGCCGACCTCTGCATAGCGTCAACATCAAGATCGTGACGCGACCACGTGGTCTTGCGATACAGAGTGGTTGAACGGATAGTTTGAGTCGCCCACACATAGCGATAGGTGCGCGATACGGCACTGAATCTTGCATGAAAATCGGCGGCAACACCGCGAGCCCAATTCACTCGAACTTGTGGCGGTAGCGAAGCATTTCCTCCCATGATCCACGCTTTGGGGCTACGAGCTACAGGAGATTCAAATGAGACTATTTGATTGGTCGCGTGAACGCCCGCATCGGTCCGACCCGCGCAGGCCACTCTGACCTCTGCGTTCGCAACAGAGCTCAGAGCGTTCTCCAAGGTTTCCTGAACGCTTATTTGCCCAGACGCCTGCCGTTGCCATCCGTGGAACTCGGACCCATCGTACTCGACCGAAAGCGCTACGCGCTGCCCTGCTGGCAGCGCTTGATCACTGATGTTCACAGAAGGGTGGTGAGAAGTGCTTCGGCCTCGCGTCGCTGTGCGTCGTCACCCGTCCTTGCGACGTCTTCAAGAATACCTCTGGCTGAGTCAAAGTCTTCCATATCGATGTAGGCTCGCGCCAAATCGAGCTTCGCGGCCGGTGCATCCTCACCGTCGGCTACAAAAATCTCGTCTTCTGGCGTCCTAGGGGCCGGGGCCGGAGCCGGAGCCGGCTCCAAATCGAAATCCTCGAAGCCGCTTAAATCAAGGGCATCGTCCAAATCAAGACTGGACTCTTCGGCAACAGCAGACTCTTGGTCTTCGTGCGAAACCTCAAAATCGGACAAGTCGATCTCATCCGACAAGTCAGAGGGACCACTCTCTAAATCCAAATCAGACAAATCAAACTCAAGAGGCTGGGGTTCTAATGACGGCTGCTGAGTTGAATTGTCCTCTTCCACCAAATGCGAGAGATCAAAATCTTCAAGCAGCTCTTCAGTCGTCGCCTTCAGAGTCGAACTCTCGTCTGCAGCCAAATCAGCGAAGGGATCATTCAGTGCATCGGCCTCTGCCTGTGCGGCAAGTGCCGCTTCACGAGCGCGCATGTCGCTTTCTTTCTGTGCTCGCTCACGCTCCTGCTGTTGAGCCTGAAGCTGGTCAAAGAACGAATCGACTTCGTCAGGGCCTTCACCGTCCCCCGTTACCGCAAGTGCATCTCCGAGAGCCGCATCGTCTGCGACCTCAAGCTCCTCGTCCTGTAGCTCTTCAAGCTCAGAGGGTATCCCAACCTCTTCGGTTTCTGGTTCGACCGCATCTGAGTCGGCATCCGCGCCCGATTCATCCGGCATCGACTCATCGGACGCACTTTGAGGCGCGCTATCACTGGAATCACCTAGTATGCTATCCAAGGCGTCCCCATAAGGGCCGAAAAGGGACGAATCGGCTCCAAGATCAAATACTTCCTCAACGGTCGCACTCGAACCCGCGGATTTCTGTTGCGACGACAAGAAGCCGCCACGCATCATAAGTTCGTCCGCGCGAACGACCACGTCACGTGAACACTGATCTAAAACGCCGGCGTAAGCCGCCTTTGCCTCACTTTCACGCCCGGCATCGACCAAGACCTCAAGCAACTTTAGACGGCATTCATCTGCGCCGGGATTTTTCTCTAAGTAGCCCTGAAGTAATTCAACCGCCTGGTTAATTCTGCCGTAGGCAATGTAAATATCGGCTTCCGCCAGTGCATCATCGATATCCATATCCGACGCATACTGGTCGGTTTTCGCATTACTACTGAAGCTCTCGGTGATATGTGCAGGTAATGGGTCATCGCTCGAGTCGTGATCAATTTCGAGCCCAGAGTCGTTCAGACTCACATTAGAAAACACATCGTCATCAACATCCAAATCTGAATTCAGAGCCGAATCCCCGCCTTTTGCCAAGACAGAAGAGCGACGGCGTTGCCACATGAGCCCAAGCGCGGCGAGTACAGCAGCCGCACCCACGCCACCCGCAATCAAAGATATTGATAGGCCGTCGTCCTTAGCGGTCGTCTGTACTGCGGGAGCCGGCTTAGCTGCCACCACGGGCGCAGCTAAATCTACTATTGTCGCTTGGGCGTTGTCTGATGATGCTGTGTCTGTGCCTGCCAAATCAGCAGCAGCCCTTGACTCACTGGTCGTATCAACCGCAGATCCATCGACAACCGCCGTTTTTTGGGGCTCTTGAGCAAGATCGCGTTCAGAGGTGTCGCCTGCAGATTGCGTGGATTCATTGCCGCTCAGGGCGTTCTGTAACAGCGCAATCTGCTTGTCTTTGGTCTCGATGATGGCCTGCATCACCTCTAACTGCTCCTGCAACACAGAGAGCTGTGACTGCAGTTCGGCAAGCTTCGCGTTGTCGACCTGCATACCCGAGCGGCTCATCGTATCAACAGTAGCCTTATCCGTAACCGCTACCGCGTCATCCCGTTCACTATCGAATTGATCGCCGGCTATTCGCAGCCGTGCCGCGGGCGCACTCACCCGACCTGCCCGCCAATCCTGGTTTTGGCGACGGATATTTGCCAAAACCACTTCGCTATCGGACAGACTCGCGTCTAAATCAGTGGGGAGGTAGACGACACGCCCCGCCTTCAGTAAGTTGATGTTGTTATTGATAAATGCGTCAGGGTTTTGGCGCTGTATTTCAAGCATGGTGGCTTGAACACTGGTACCAGGAAGCTTCGCTTCTAGGGCAATTTCCCACAAGGTTTCATTGGGTTTGACCCGATAGCTCTGCCCGGGCTCGGGTCGATCAGTCACGGTGTCTGCATCTGAGCGCGGAGCGGACCGAGCCGAACGGCTCTGGCTAGCGAAGGTGTCTGAGCGGCGCTCCCCTTCTGCGGCCACAACGTCACTGGCTGATATCACAATGCCGTCGTCAAATGAGGGCGGATCAAGCAACACGGTGTACTCGCGCAGCAAACGGCCGCTGGGCCATCTGGTCTCGATGACGAAGTCGAGGAAAGGCTCACGAACCGGATCTCGGGTGGATACAGCGACGTAGCTATCGCCCTCGCTGTCTATAACCACCTGAAAATTGATACCCGTAAGGAAAAAACTGCGCTCAATCCCGACGCGATCGAAGTCGTTCTCCGACGCCAACCGCACCAAAATTTGCGTTGGCAACAGCCCCTCGGTGTTGAGTATTTCGATGCGCGCATCAAGCGGTTCGTTTAGATACGACTCTAGCTCGATTTCACCGAGCCCGAGCGCTGACACGTAAGACGCTTTAAACAGCGTTGCAGCCAACGCGATTGATAGCAGTTTTCGCTTCATAGCTGATGCCTTGTTTGTACCGCCTGCCCCACTCGCGTGTCCTTCATAGTCTGGGTTATATGAAACGCGTCTTAGTTAACATCTATCGAAAGTATCAATTATAAATGCTCTGCGATCAAGAGCTCAGCAATTTGCACACTGTTCAATGCAGCTCCTTTTCGCACATTATCAGCCACAACCCACATATCAATACCACGGGGATGTGAAATGTCCTCGCGCAGGCGCCCGACATAGACGGGGTCTTGCCCTGCCGCCTCGGTTACGGGCGTCGGGTAACCACCATCACAGCGCTCGTCCAACAACTCAACACCCGGTGCCTCCGCTAGAAGCGCACGAACTTGCTCGAGGCCGATCTTATCTCGCGTTTCAATGTGAACCGCCTCGGAATGACCGTAGAAGACGGGAATTCGAACGCAAGTCGGGTTTACGGATATCGATTCGTCTTCAAAGATTTTTTGTGTTTCCCACACCATTTTCATCTCTTCGCGGGTGTAGCCATTCTCTTGAAACGTGTCGATATGCGGGAGCGCATTAAAGGCGATCTGCTTCGGATACACTTCCGTTTCGGCCGATTTGCCGTTCAGTAACTGCGCGGTTTGCTTCGCCAGCTCTTCGATCGCCTCTTTGCCGGTACCCGATACTGCTTGGTAGGTCGCCACATTAATACGCTCAATACCAACCGCATCGTAAATTGGCTTCAGCGCCACTAACATCTGAATGGTTGAGCAGTTTGGATTGGCAATGATCCCGCGATTAGTGTACCCAGCGATCGCATGCGGATTCACTTCAGGCACCACCAGAGGGATGTCTTCGTCGCGTCGAAAATGCGATGTATTATCAATAACGACGCAGCCGGCCGCCGCCGCTATCGGCGCATACTCTTCAGAGATACTTCCACCCGCCGAAAACAGGCCTATCTGTGCCTTGCTAAAATCGAATTCAGCCAAATCCGTTACGGTGATACTCTTTCCGCGAAACCGGATGCTTTTACCCGCAGATCGCGCACTAGCTAGGGGATACAAGGTACCCACTGGAAAGTTGCGCTGTTCTAAAATTTCGATCATGGCTTCGCCTACCGCTCCGGTCGCCCCCACGACAGCCACATCAAATGTTCGACTCATGTCTTCAATCCTTACTGTACAAAGTGTTGAGAAAGGGCTTCGCGTACCGCCGCCCCCATTTCGCTAGTGGATACCTTTGGCTCGTCCCCTGCCGCGATATCTCCTGTTCTAATTCCTTTATCTAACACGCGACCGACCGCTTGCTCTATCGCATCCGCGGCGGCCGACTCATTTAAGCTGTAGCGATACATCATGGCTGCCGACAAAATCGTCGCGAGTGGATTGGCAATACCCTGACCTGCGATATCGGGTGCCGAGCCATGACAGGGTTCGTACATGCCGCGACCGGCTTGGTCGAGCGAGGCAGAGGGCAACATACCGATCGAACCCGTGAGCATCGCCGCTGCATCGGATAAGATATCGCCAAACATATTTCCGGTAACCATAACATCGAACTGCTTGGGCGCTCTGATCAACTGCATAGCCGCGTTGTCTACGTACATGTGGCTCAATTCAACATCGGGATACTCTTTAGCGACTTCATTCATCACTTCACGCCACAGCATAGTCGCCTCAAGCACATTGGCTTTGTCGACCGAACATACCCGACGATCGCGCTTTCTTGCCAAGTCAAACGCCAAATGCGCCACGCGCTTAATCTCACTCTCGGTGTACACGTAGGTGTTAAACCCTCGACGCTGACCATCTTCGGTTGTGTCAAGACCGCGCGGCTGGCCAAAATAGATACCACCTGTTAGTTCGCGCACAATAAGCAGATCCAAGCCGGCAACCAAATCGGGTTTCAGGCTTGAGGCTTGCGCCAACTGCGGGTACAAAATCGCGGGGCGCAGATTCCCAAAAAGCTGCAGATCAGATCGAATGCCAAGGAGCCCTTTTTCTGGACGAATGGATCGATCGAGCCCATCCCACTTAGGGCCACCCACGGCGCCCAAAATAATGGCATCGGCTTGTCTCGCTTTCGCTGCCGTCTCATCGGGGTACGGTACACCTGTGGCATCGATGGCCGCACCACCCAATAGCGCGTGGTCTAGGGTCATATCGATCCCAAGTGCAGCATTAACCTGCTCACTAACCGCGATGGTTTCGTTCATCACCTCTGGGCCAATGCCATCTCCAGGCAACACGAGTACACGATGAGACACAGTTTTCTCCTATTGAATTACGTCAAATAACCAAGGCGACTTAGCGCGCCATTGCGTTTCAAATTGTTTAATCGCGTCAGCTTGCTGCAAGGTAAGACCGATATCATCCAGCCCTTTCAAAAGACACTCTTTGCGGAAGGCGTCGACTTCAAACTGAAAGGATTCGCCACTGGGCGTTGTCACCATTTGCGATTCCAGATCAATATCCAGTCGATAACCTTCGGTCGCATACATTTCATCGAACAACTGAGAAACAGTCTCGGCACCAAGGACGATGGGCAGCAGACCATTTTTGAAACAGTTGCTGTGGAAAATATCAGCGAAGCTGGGTGCAATTATGGCTCGAAACCCATAATCCGCGAGCGCCCACGGCGCATGCTCACGTGAAGAGCCACAGCCAAAATTAGAGCGTGCAAGCAATACTTCAGCTCCCTGATAACGCTCGAAATTCAAAGGGAAATCCGGATTTTTGGGACGCGCGCTGTTATCCATATCGGGCTGACCTTCATCTAGATAACGCAGCTCGTCGAATAGGTTGGGTCCAAAACCAGATCGCTTAATCGATTTCAAAAACTGTTTCGGTATGATCACGTCAGTATCGACATTAGCGCGATCCATTGGGGCTGCAAGGCCTCGTAAACGCTCAAACGGTTTCATGCAGATACCTCCATGTCTCTGACATCGACAAAGTGACCAGCAATTGCAGCGGCAGCCGCCATACCAGGGCTAACCAAGTGCGTTCGGCCCCCAATTCCCTGGCGCCCCTCGAAGTTACGATTCGAGGTGCTGGCACAATGCTCACCCGAGCCCAGCTTATCTGCATTCATAGCCAGACACATCGAGCAGCCCGGCTCGCGCCATTCGAAGCCGGCTTCAAGCAAAATAGAGTGCAGTCCTTCCGCTTCCGCTTGGGCTTTAACCATGCCTGATCCAGGAACCACCATGGCTTGCTTAATTGTGGACGCCACCTTTTTACCTTTGGCAACCGCCGCGGCTTCGCGGATGTCCTCAATACGTGAATTAGTGCAGGAGCCAATGAATACGCGGTCCAGTTTGATCTCTGTAATGGCCTGCCCGCCGCTCAGCCCCATATATTCTAGCGCCCGCTTAACACTGGCCTTACTCACTTCATCCGCTTGCGCTGCAACCGAAGGAACACAGGCATCAACGGGCAAAACCATTTCGGGTGATGTACCCCAAGTAACTTGAGGCTTGATAGCAGCGGCGTCCAACGTGACTTCACGATCAAAAACCGCATCTGAATCGGTGTGCAAGGTGCGCCAATAAGCTACGGCTTGCTCCCATTGCTCGCCCTTGGGCGCATAGGTGCGGCCTTTGACATATTCGAGCGTGGTGTCATCTACCGCGACCATGCCCATCCGAGCGCCGGCCTCGATCGACATATTACAGAGCGTCATACGACCCTCCATACTCAGAGCGCGAACCGCCTCTCCTGCGAACTCGATAGCGTAACCAGTACCACCCGCGGTTCCGATTTCTCCGATGATTGCCAAAGCCATATCTTTTGCAGTGACACCTTTTGGCAAGACACCGTCAACGCGCACTCGCAGATTCTTCATCTTACGCTGGATTAAGCACTGAGTCGCGAGTACGTGCTCAACCTCTGAGGTCCCAATACCGTGAGCAAGTGCACCCAGAGCGCCGTGTGTCGACGTGTGAGAGTCGCCGCACACAACAGTCATGCCCGGCAAAGTCGCACCAGACTCTGGCCCAACGACGTGAACGATACCCTGACGGATATCGTTAATAGGAATTTCAACCAAGTCAAAGTCGATGCAGTTATCGTCAAGCGTCTGCACCTGCAATCGAGACACCGCGTCTAAAATCCCCGCTACGCCACCCGCCCGCTCCTCGGCGCCGGTTGGGACGTTGTGATCCGGTACGGCTAAGTTAGCATCGCGTCTCCATGGCTTGCGACCCGCCAGCCGAAGCCCTTCGAACGCTTGCGGCGAAGTCACTTCG
>Ga0255753_1001546_pt1 | contig 27185 bp, 41 predicted proteins | sample 041ome_10_FD_179953 | JGI IMG/M metagenome (GOLD analysis project Ga0255753, IMG submission 179953) | Coastal salt marsh microbial communities from the Groves Creek Marsh, Skidaway Island, Georgia - 041412US metaG (version 2) | ecosystem: Environmental > Aquatic > Marine > Intertidal zone > Salt... | reverse complement strand
TCCCGAATCAACAAGCAGGCTATGGATCTGTTTGATGAGACCGCTAGGAGCATGCTGGGGGAGATCTCTGCTGCCCGTACTAAAAGCCGTCAGACTTATGGGCCTTCCCCAGTTGAGTCTTTTCCAGAACGGACGTGGTTTGCCCCCGAGACCAAAAGCACCCCGCTTGATGAGGCAGGCAAGAAGGCAGTTGCGTCCGGTGACGTGCGCACAGTACTTAAGTACCTGACCAATAACGCCAGCCCAGTCGCAGCGGCGGTCCTGCGCAAGATCAACTCGCTCAACCTGACCACCAAGATTGTGCTTGGCAAGGTTAGGGATGGTAGCGCGGGTGAGTACGACTCCACCACCAACACGATCACACTTGATCCCAATTTGGGACTCAATGCCTATACGTTGACCCATGAGCTGGTCCACGCTGCTATTGCTAACGTGCTGGATAAGCCTAACCACCCGCTTACCAAAGAGTTCACTGGGTTCTTTAACCAGATTCAAAATCGGTTGGGTAACGCTTACGGTGCCCAAAACCTGCAAGAGTTTGCTGCAGAACTGGTCAGCAATCCTGAGTTCCAAGCCGTCCTCAAGGGTATCAAAGCCCCTAAGAGTGAGAGCCTGTTCAAACGGATTGTGCAGTCAATTGCCGAGTTCCTTGGGTTTAGAAAAGGCCAACCTGCGTTTGATGCTGGCCTTAAGTTTGTCAATGACGCACTGGACATATCTGGTGATGTTGAGCCGTCCGATGGGCTCAAGCTGTACGCAGGCATTGGTGGCGTAGAGCCCCTGCGTAGCACTCAGAAAAAAATGCCCTCCATGACCGCCGAGGCTGTGGAGAAGGCTAAGAACTACGCGTCCACTCTGGGCCCTGAGGGCGGTGGGCTGCTCAAGGCGTTCTTTGGGCTGTTGCGTCTGGATAACTTGAACAAGATGTACGGTAATACTCTTACCAGCATCCGCCCTTTGCTCAATGCAATCGAGCAGCGCAACGGCATGCGTAGTCAGAGGCAGTCAGCTACCTCACGCAACGTCGCCAAGTTCTCAAAGGTGCAGAAAAACAACGCACCGGCATTTGATCGCATGTCCCAGATGGCGATTGACGCTCGTCTGGCTCAGATTGATCTAAAAGATGCGAACTTTAAACCTACTGCGGAGCAGCAGAAAGAGTACGCCCGGCTCACGAGTATCTATAAGGCGCTCCCCAAAGAAGTACGGGAAGTCTATGACACGATGCGAGCAGACTTTGACAGGGAGTTTGACGAGTACAAGAAGTTCTTGATGGACAACGTGGGCGACAACGCCACCCTGCGCCAAAAGATTAAAACTGAATTTGAGGCTCGCTCTAAGGCTATCGGCTACGTGCCCTTCATGCGCTACGGGGACTACTGGATTGAGCACCCCGATCCCAAGACCGGTGAGCGGGTTGCGGCTGCTTTTGAGTCGCCACGTGAACGCCAGCAGTACATCGACAAGCTCTCAGGGGTAAAGCCCGGCGAGATTAAGACCTATACGGACATTAAGAACCTCAGTTATAACTCCTCAGATGTCCCGCCAAGTACTTTTGTAGGGCAGATCATGGCTGGGCTGAAGGCTAAAGGGGCATCGCAGGAGATGCTCAACGAGGTCTACCAGTCTTACATGCTGCTGTTTCCCGGCGAGTCCATCGTCAAGCAGATGGTTAAGTCCAAGAACGTGGCAGGTATGTCTAAGGACTTGATCCGTGGCTACGAGAGCTTGATGAACCGTTGGGCCAGTAAGTTTGCCAACTCCAAGTACAACCCTGAGATTGCCAAGGCGTTGGAAGAAATCAAAGAGCAAGGCATACAGTCTAAGGATGCTGGGGTCAACGCCGCTGCAGCCACGATTGTTAACCAGCGAAACTTCTTCTTAAGTCCTGACTTCAACTCGCTAACCAAAGCGGCAACGTCGTTCAGCTACTTTGAGTACATCGCAGGCAACATCTCGTCAGCTATAGTGAACTTGACCTCCCTGCCGATGCTGGTATGGCCCATGCTGGCTGGCACCTACGGGTTTGCTAAAGCCAAGGCTGCTATGACCAATGCTGCTGCGGTTGCCATAAAAGATTCTGGTAACGCTTGGGGTAAGGACCCTAAGTACGCTGCGCTGTACGCGGCCATGATGGACCACGGGCAGCTTAAAGACGTTACTGCTAACGACATTCTGGGGGCTGCAGACAGCCTGCATACGAAGATGTTGAAGGCAATATCTATCCCGTTCTCAGCCAGTGAGCAGTACAACCGGGCTGTTACGGCCATCGCTGCGTACAATCTGGCCATAAAGAACGGGGTTGACGGCAAGAAAGTATCTCAGCAAGAAGCCATTCAACATGCGTTGGACATGACCAAGGATGCGCACACTTCAGGCATGGTGGACACCGCTCCTCGCTGGATGCAGCAAGGGATTGGGCGTGTGTTCTTTACCTTTAAGTCGTATGCATGGAACAGCGCGTTCATCATTGCTCGTGCGTGGCACAAGGCGTTTAAGGGAGAGAGTCCTGAAGTCAGGGCCGCTGCTCGCCGCCAGTTGATCGGTACCTACGGTATGGCTATGGCGTTTGCAGGGACCAAGGGCTTGCCGTTTATGGGTGCTGCCAGTGTGATGGGCACCATGCTTAATGCGTTGCTTGGAGACGACGATGAGCCGTTTGATTTTGACGAATTCTCCCGTGACCTAACTGGCGACCTGTTGCACAAGGGTGCGTTTAACTACCTGACAAACATTGAGCTGGCCAATCGCACTGCGGTAGCTGCGGACTTGGTATTCCGCGATGACCCACGAGGGGTGGCTGAGCACGGCTACACCCTGTCCGCCATGCAGCAGATGTTCGGCCCAATGGGTACGTACGTTTTCAACGCAGAACGGTCCATTAAGGCTATGAACGAGGGACACATTGCTCGGGGCATAGAGGGGATGCTGCCTAGCTGGGCTCGCAATGGGCTCAAGGGTGGACGCTATATGTTTGAGGGGGCTACAACCCTCAAGGGCGACCCCATTGATGAGGACGTTAGTGCATGGAACAGCGCGTGGCAGCTAATTGGTTTTGCTCCCGCTGACCTTAGCCTCACCTACGAGAAATTGCAGACCGCCAAGGGGTATGAGCGCGAGAAACTGCAGGCTCGCACCAAGATCCTGAACCTCTATGAGATGGCCAGAATGTCTGGCGACCCTGAGCTGATGGATGAAGTGCGGGAGCGTGTGGCCAGTTACAACCCGACCGTACCCCCCAAGCTGCGGGTTACTTCAGACTCATTCCGCAGGTCAATTGCTGCTCGTAAGAGAGCTGAGCAAGACATGATTAACGGGGTGCGGTTTAACCGGAACCTCAGGCCAGATATCCAGAAGAAGATCTTTGAGGATGAGGACGAAGAGTAAAAAAAGCCCCGCCGATTAAGCGGGGCTAACCTTCCTGTTGGGTGGAAGGAGAGTGCGTGGGGAGTGTATCGTCTGGCCTCCATACCCGCAACCCATATACTCCGTCCTCAATGACGTGCCTGCACAGCACGTCTACCTTGATGCGCTCAGCCTCTCTCTTGAGCATCTTCTCCATACGCACCCGGTCAATACACGGGATAAAAAACGACGTGCCGGGCTTAAACCTAGTCCACTTGATCAGGATCGGCAGGTTGTAGATCTTCATTGTTGGCCTTGAGTAAGATGTCCTCGTTGAAGAATTCCAGCTTGCTTGTGTCAAACCACAAGCACATAGACCCAGCGTTGCTGCTGGCTGTGGTACCGGCAAACATGCGCTTGCTGCGAGATACTTCTTTACCGGCGTGGACTATCAAAGACTTGTTCTTCTTGTAGGGGGCAATGACCTCCTCAAAGTTCATCGCAGCCTTGCCCACCTCGGCGCGAAACACGCTGGTAGCCACGAACAACATCTTTGTGTCTGGCTCATAGCGGATCGACAGCGCCCCACGGGGTTCCTTGATCGGGCCAGACTCCATGTTGGTACGCTTATCTCGGGTGCCATTGATGACCAAAATCTCCGAGAACTTTCGCTGCAACAGCAGGCCCAAGAACTCGTCACTGTCAAACACGATTTCTCTGTTACGTGCACGGGCCTCCTTGATCACGCCTATAGCGTAGTCAAACACCGGCTGAATGGGGATGTCGTGCAGGCCAAGCTTCTTGGCGACCATGCCCCCAGTTATGCTCAAAGACATGATGAGCCCCCAGTACCGCTCAGACTGACGAATGCCAGCAGCCGTGTCCACACGGTCCCGGATGCCATTGAGAGTCTGCTCAACCGCCGAATACTGGCCAAGAATCGCCTGAGCATAGGGGGTGATTGCATGCCCGTAGTTCTGCATAAGCCGCTCAAAGTGAGCACGAGACCACGTTGCGTCATGGCTGGGGTCAGGCTCAATCGGCACCTCAAGGATGCGTTTCATCTCGCCATCAGGGAAACCCTTGACCGACAACAACATGTCGGTGATGTACCGGTTGGACGAGGTGATGATGCCGGTCTGGAACTTGGTGTTGTTGGACCGTTCTACGTTCTCGTGCTGCTTGAGACGGTGCTTGGCACGACCAGACGTAGCGTCATACACCTGCTGGGACATCTGGTCCCCGGGCATGTTGGTGATCTCGTCCATCGTCACGGCGAGGTTTTGCATTACGCCAAGCCGATTCATGCGCACGTTGTAGGTATCCTTGGGGACCAGCACCAGCTCCTTGGGCCGACCGTAGATGCTGTTGATAGCATGCAAGATAGTCGTCTTGCCGGTGCCGGACACGCGGTGCACCATGTTCAATACGAACCCATCTAGCGCAGTAAACTGCATAAGAGGAGCCCCAAACCCCATAAAGAACCCAAAGGCCCGACCTTCTAAGCCGGGGGTAGCATAGTGGTTGATTATTTCCTTCCATGTGTGGAAGTCGCCCTTAGCTTGGAAGTACGGAACGGTGGGTAGGGTAGCGGCTGAAGGAGGGCTGTACGTAATCTCTGTTGCACGGATCTCGCGGTCTCCAACAATGATCGCGGACTTGTCCTCTGTCCAACCGTACTGCTTGTAAGCTTGCTCAGCTTTTTTGGTTCTCATAAGTTCATGCATCCATGCGGTCATGTACTGCATCAATACTTCTTGCTTCTTACCAAGTACAGCAATGCCTTTCTGGGCAAGTATTGATACGCACCGATCTTTTGATGTAACAGAATTCATAGGGAGAATGAGCTCCCTAACTCCATCCATTGGGGTGTGGAACCGCACCCACAAAGAGTCCCCGTGGTCTGGATCTACCAGCCGCTTGACTACGTAAAAGTCGTACGGATACAGCAGCTCCTCAATGTCCTCGTCCTCTCGGTTTTTGGTGCGGTAATAGACACCGCCATTCTTGCCACGCATGAACGGGAACGGGTACTTAGGGATGACGTACTCCCTGACCTCCTTGGTAGCCTCCTCCTGCTCAAGAACCGTGCTCTCTTCAGTAGCCTCAATAACCTCCTTGCCTAACTGAATGGGGGAGGTGATCTTGCGGGGGCATCCTTTGCAACCTGCTGCGTACAGCTTCTTAAAGGTCTCGCAGGTATACGGCCCCTTGGTCTCATCAGCCTTGCGCTCGGTAACCTCCGGGGAGTACTCCGGGTGCTTACTAGACAGTATGTGGATAGCCTTATCTCGGTCCACGCACTGCTGAGCAATGCTCAACGCGCCACGCCACAACGGCTCCTCAAGCGTAGCTTGCTCAAGGTAAGCCCGTGCCAACTGTGCGCAGCCTGTGCCCTCAATAGACTTCTTGAGGATGGTCTTAAACCGTGACTGGCTGTTACCCATAAGTGACAAGGTAAGAGGGTCCAGTTGGCGTCTGAAGTTCGCCCTGTTCGCGCTGTTGAGGATGTCAACACTGGGCTCCAGCAGTCGCTGAACGGTCTCCCGATCCAGCGTAGGGGCTACGCACATCACCTCAACCCATATTGGGTTGGTCGGGTCCTTAACATGGAATGTCTCTGGGAGGCGCAGGATACGCGCAGCCTCACCAGTTACCGCAGGGTCTACCTTGAAGTCGTGCTGGACGCACAGTTCTTTAAGCCGCTCCGCATGCATGAGCCACTCGGTGCGGGGCATAGCCGTAGCACATACCCAATATATGTGTGCACCGACGCCAGACTTGACGATGGTTGGCTTGGGTAGTTGAGTGACCTTGCAGAAGTTGCGCAGTGCAGCCAAACCCTCTGTCAGATCAACAAAAGGCTTACCGGGGCCGCAGTCCAGATCAATATAAAAAGACTTCAGAGCTATGGCGTTCTTGATCGTGCGGCGACCTTCATCACCGTACTTGGCCATAGCAAAGAATGCGTTGTACGTGCCAGCTACAAACTCGTCCGCATGAGCACAAACAGTGTCTATGTCAGGGACAAACCGCTGGAGTACTTCTTTCTCGTCCTCACTGCCTCTGATACCCACAGTGCAATAGGACTCCCCAACTTCCAGAGGTGGAAGCACAAGGGACAGAAAGTCCTTACGTGAAATCATAGCCGTCCTTAAGTGCCGTCAAATAGAATGGGCAGGGGTGGACGGCGACACCCTCTTCGGTAGCTAACCTAGCCCATCTAACCGCTAAGACAATTTGATGAGCAGAGTCTCAACCTTGTCTATGTACTTATGCGACACAACCTGTCTACCAACAAACCACTTGTAAATAGTTGTGCGGCTAAGCCCAAAATATTCAGCTACATCCGCCACGGGGATATCTTTTGCTACGCAGAGTCTGCCGAGCTTTACGCCCAGCAGCATCGGGTTAGCCTCATTGATATCTTGTGCCGTGAACTTGGTGTAGCCGCGTCCCTTTCTAGGCATTAGTCATCCCACTCGGACAGGATCTGCGACAGATCAGCCTTACTAGCAGCCTCTTCGTTCTTCTTGGTGCTGCGCTTGACCGGCTCTTCAGCCTCAGTCTCAACTACAGTGGCAGCCTCAGCCTTAGGAGTCTCAACAACCGGTTTGGGCGGTGCAGCAATAGCCTTGGGACGAACCCCATCCGCTTCTGCCACGGTCATGGTGATCGCCTTCTTAGCAGATTCACTCTGGCCCTGACGGATCGCCACTTCATGCTCTGCTTGGCTCAAGAACCCAACGGCCTTGAACGTCAGCTTGGGTGTGGAGACGCTAGTATCAAAGCGCATCTCGGTCACAACCGCAGTGATAGGCAGGTTGCGGCTACCCAGCATCTTGCCGTATGCCTCCAACGGCCACTTGCCCTGCTCACCAGCACCGAAGATAGATGTAGACGGCAGCGTGATCTGGTAGATGTTGCCACCGATGTCATTGGCCAGAGTCACAGCCAGACGACGGCTGTACTTGCAAGCACGGCTGTTACCCTGCCCAGAGCCAGCGATGTTCTGAGGGCACTCCATGCAACGGGCCGACTGTGGCGATGCAGCCTTGGCATCAGGGAAGTCCCCGTCAGAAGACCAGCAATCAGGGGAGACAACTTCGCCGCCCTCTTCATAGACCTTTGAGTAGAACGTGCGGGACACCTTGGGGGATGCGTTGACGACAACCACGTTCATGTGGCGGTCCTCGTTCTTGGCAACCTCCTTACCGTTGACCAGCAAGCGCCACACACCGCCCTTGATAGAGATGCGCTTGGAGCCACCACCGGCACCGCCGCCACCCATCAAAGACTTTGTAACATCGTCAACCTGCAAGTCCCGCAAGTAGTCGGGCAGGTTGGAATCAATCGACATCAGTTCGTTGCTCATAAATACTCCTAGCGTTTTGTAATAACAATCGTGTACGAAGCATCAGCTTGTACGCCGGGTGGGTGCAGATCCGGGTTCTCTTCTAGAAACTGCGCCATGGTGTTGTTGTTGATACGGTGCTGCATGAGTGAGAAGGCATCGTGCTCCTTAAGAAACCGGAAGAACGAATCCCAATCACTAGTCCAGTAACGCTTGTTGGTACGTCGTGACACCGTGCCGTATTCAGTACGGATGGTAGACGCGCCTTGCTCTTTACAGATCTCAAGCAATTTCTCGGACACCGTATCAAGCTGCGCTTTGAGTTCGTCATCACGCGTAGCAAGCTCTTTACGGGCATCACGTATCTTTACGTATATCTCTGTCAGCTTATCTGCTGTTAGTGCACTCATCTTGTTTTCCTTATTCGGGTAGCCAATCTAAGGGGGCAGGTTTACATTGTCAAGTACCTCCTTCAACAAAGTTTCGATACAGGTCGATCAGCTTTGTATGTATGTCAAGCTTCTGACTCAACATGCTGTATATGCGCTTCTCAACAGGACTTCCTTGTAGGTGCACGACCGTGCAAGGATGGTGTTGACCTGCACGATGGACTCGTGCGTTAGCTTGCAGGTATGTCTCAATGGATGTTATAGGGCCCCACCAGACAACTACGTTGGCCGCATGCAGCGTTACGCCGTGCGCAGCAGCTTGTGGCTGAATTACTAGCACTTGCGGGATCTTCTCTTTCTGGAACCGCCTGAACACCTCAGTGCGCTTGTTGACGGGCACCCCACCGTGGATCACTTCACACGGGATCTTGTTAGCCTTAAGTTCTTCCATAATGATTTCAATGGCATGCCGGAACGGTACAAACACAATGACCTTCTGGCTGGCTTCTTCAATGACCTCAAGCAGTGCGTTCATGCGGTTCTTTGCATCAAACGCAACAACTTCGCCGCTGTCTGAATACACTGCCCCGCATGATAGTTGCAGCAGCTTGTTGAGGTTTGCTGCCGCATTGACCGTAGTGATCTCTTCCCCAGCAGCTACAGTCAACATGTGTTTACGAATCTCTTCGTAGTACGTTATCTGCTGCGCAGTGAGGGGCACATCGCGCATGACATAGGTCATCTCTGGCAGGTCAAGACACTCGTCCTTGGTGAACCGGATGGCTGGCTGCAGTGCTGTATGCACGACCTGCTCCGCTTGTTTCTTGGGTATCCACTTGAACTGGGTGATCTTGAGCATCACTTGATCGCGGAACGCTCCGTAAAACTTAGGCACATTCTGCGGGTTGACGATCTTAGCGATGCCGTACGCATCAGTCGGGGACTGCGCAGCGGGGGTGCCTGTCAACATCCATACCCACATGTCTGGGCGCAGTAGTGAGTTGAGTATCTTCCAGCGTTTTGTGGATACGTTCTTATACGCATTGGCTTCATCAACGATGATGAGGTCGAACCCACCTTCTTTCACGGCTTCCTTGACGATATCCAGCCCGTCAAAGTTACAGATCACAAACTCTGCGTCGCCCTTAACCGCCTTGATCCGCTTCTCCTTGGAGTAGCTATGTGCGATGGCGCAGGTGCGGTGCATGGCAAACGTAAACAGGTCGGCTTCCCATGCAGACTGCATGATGGACAGGGGGCACAGCACCAGTGCCCTGCGGATAAGCCCTATCTTCATGAGATAGTCCGCTGCCCAGATAACTGATGCAGTCTTGCCGGTACCTTGCTCGTTGAAGCAGAACGCCCTGCGGTGCAGTGTCAGGAAGGATGACGTTGTGTACTGATGCGCGAACGGCTTGTGTAGTCCGGGCCAGTTGTAATGCGCTGTGATCGGAGAGGGGACATCTTTAAGGTGCAGGTTCTTAAGTATCTGCGCTTCCTCCACCCCCCACTTCACCAGCACCTCATGATCGCCAAACTTTTTAGCGCGAGGTATGACTGCCGTGATGCGGTCAGGGTCTCTGACCTTAAGCAACAACGCTTTGTTCTCTATGATCTGCACTGCACTCTCAATAGGTTATAGACCGAAAGTGGCATTTCCACTTTCAGTTTGAATTAGTACCCCTTACGGGGGTGAGTCGGCTTGCGCTGAGCTCAGAGGAACCACGAAACAGGTCGTGATAAAAGAAACTCACACAAACTGGCGCGGTTTTAAGCCACTCACGCCTTGGCTGTTGTAGTGCCCGCAGGGAACCAACTACCGCTTCAGTCTACTCAACGGCCATGCCGTGTCAAGCAGGCTTGCGATCCGATCTGCGCTTGTACGCACGGTTGGCATGGACGCTCTTGACCTGCAAGTTATCAGTCCCTGCGCTGCCGCCCTTACTAAGCGGACGCTTGTGGTCTACGTCTTTGCCATCACCCTTGCTAACTCTGCCTGCCTTCTCCATCTCGGCTCGTGCAGTGTTGCGCTTGGCGCGGTTCTTAACCTGCTCAGGCTTGCCTTGGTACGCATCGTACTCGTGGCGGTAGTCCCGTGCTTTAGTCATCTTGTTTCCCCTCTCGAAACGCGTTATGGACTACATGCCCGTATGTAATTAGTTCCATCAAGTCCTCAAAGTCCTTAATCTCAATAGCCCCATGGATTGTGAATGAGAACTCTTGAACAGACTGGTCAAAGGTATACTCGTCTCCGTCACTGTCTTTAACAATTACTGTTAAGCAGTTGCCGGTCTTGTTGGTGACCTTGTACGTTTCACGGTCCCCATTTGCTCCACAGTTTCTCTCTGGGGCGTGGTACTCCCAATCATGAAATGCCCCAAGCCCTTCCTCGGCGTCGCTAAGTTTTAAGGTTACGTCAGCCATCAGTATCTACTCCCTCGTCCGTTGTGGGCACAGTCCTTCACTGCGCACCAGCTTTTACAGGAGAAGTTGGGTCGAGGGTTCCATACGTTTACCTCAAACGCTTTCTCCAACCTAGCGGTGTTGGTCAGCCACCGTTGCCAGTAAACATCTCCAGCATCCGCCTCGTACTCGTCTTTAACAAACTCGTTGGCTACTACAAATAGCAGCCCACCTTTGACCTTCTTAACCTGCGGGAAGTGTCGGAAGATCGCAAGCGACAGCAGCTCTAACTGTTTGGTGTCCGCATACTTGGAGGACTTGCCGGTCTTGTAATCCACAAGCTTGGCTGTATCCCCTTGCAGCACGATCAAGTCCGCAATCCCACGCCACCACACCTTCTTGTCGTAGAAACTGCATGGCTCCAAGTTGCGGGTCAAGCCCATCCTGTGTTCGCACAGGTGCTCTCCCTTGTAGTCGCGCAGCTTGATGAGCGCCGGTTCAACGAACTTATACTTTTCAGGTATAGGGGTACCGTCTTTGATGAAGTCTTCAGCCGCCTTGTGTACGTCCAACCCATACCGAATGGCATCGGTTGGAGGCTCCGTAACATCTTTTTTAATTCGGAGCCGGTAGTATTTGTGTGGACACTGCATGAACAGCTCCAGTGACGAATACGACCACGTAAACTTGGCTTCTGGCATTGCTAACACTCGCCGTAATTCTTACCTATACCAGACTCACAGTTGAGGGGCAGGGTAGCGGCCCAGTCTGGCCTCCAGCGCATGCACTCCTCAACGTACTTCTGGGCCTGCTCAGCCTCTGCCTCAAGCGCAATGCAAGCCACCGCATCGTGTACCGTTAAGACGACCTTGTACCGCTTAGCGATACGGATCATTTGTTCGGCTATGACGCACCTTGCAATCGCCTGACACAGGTTCTCTACGACCTTTCCACCATAGATCTTAACAGGACCTTTGCGGGTGCGGTACTCGTACTGCTCTTTACCGTCGCTGTCCAGCACTTTCTGCAGCCCGTCGTACCGCTGCCACAGCCCACTGGGTAGCTTGAAGCCATACTCCCTAGCATCAAACTGGGCCACGTCTACGGCCCCAAACTCTGCGGCTTTGTTGGTAATGATCGCCTCAAGGCACCTGCGCCCCTGCTGCCAAAGCGCGGTAATCGCAGGGTAAGCTCTACGGTACACGTCAATGATGCGTTTACACTCTTCAAGCTCTACGTCTACTCCGAAGCCCTTAAGCTGCAACTGGAACTTGGCCGACCCCATGCCGTACCCGCACCCAAGCACTACGGTTTTGCCTACGAACCTTTGCTCCTTGGTAATCTCGGATACATCTTTACCGTATATAGAAGAGGCCATGATCTTGTACACGTCCTCGCCCCGATCAAACGCCTCGACCAGATCTGTCTGACCTGCCAGCCACGCCACGGTACGCGCCTCAATCTGTGAGGAGTCGCAGTCAATGATGACGTAGCCCTCTGGTGGCAGGATGGAGGCTTTAAGCCGACCTGCGTTGTTGCCACGGCTAGGCAGGTTCTGCAGATTAATCTTGTCGTCCCCACCCCACCGGCCTGTGTGCGCTGCGTAATACTTAATGGGCACAGGCAGCTTGCCGCGCAGACTGATGTCGATGAACCGTTGGGTGCGGGTCTCCTCCAGTGTGGTCTTGTTACCCAGTCGGGCGCTGACCAGTATCTGCACTCGCGGATCAGGGTGCTCCAGCAGGGCCTTAAACTCCTCATCCGTCTTAGCAAACGCCCACGCATCTTTACCGGTGCGAGCACTTACCTTGACCGGAGGGAACACCCCCAACTGCTTGAGCAGTTCTGCGAACTTGTCGTTGCTCATCAGGGACTCTTTATCAGCCTCGGCTGCAACAAGCAGCTTAGCCTTCTTGTCCTTGACGTTCTCAAGGTGCGCTTCAAGCAGGGGCAAACTTAGTTCAAGTGTAGGCTCAAGGAACATACGCAGGGTCAGGTCAATGACCTTGAGCTCCTTGGTGGGGAAGTTCTTACCTAGCCCCGGCATCATGAGCACGTGGAACAGGGTGCGTGTTAGCACCACGTCGTTGCGGCAATAGGCCCCGTATCGTTCAAGGTCGTCGTCAGTGAAGTCGTACCGGCGCTTGCCCAGTGCGTTGATGACCTCGTTGCCTTTCTCGCCAAGCTGGTACCGCTCGGCCAGTGCCTTGAGGCTACCGCCAGCATCCACCCCATGTATCGCCCTCGCCATGCACAGGGTATCGAGCCATCCTTTGGGTTTGATATCAAACAGCCAAGACATGATCGCCCCATCAAACTGCATGTTGTGTGCAAGGGCAAAGGAGTTGGTCCAATCAAACTTGCTAAGCCACTGCTTAGTCTCGTCATGGGTGCCACTGAACCACACAGGGTCTGCATCGTTCACGGCAACGGCAACCCCAATCACCTCGAACATGTCACTACGTACATACTCTTCGGTAGTGATCTTGGACAGGGAGAACGCCTTGTCGTAGTAAGTCTCAAAGTCGATGGTAATGATGTTCACTTGTATTCCCACTTTGAGCAGACTTTAGACAGTCCATATTTTTGTACTCGACCAATCTTCCCCATGATCTGCTGCACTCGTGTTGGACTAAGACCAAAGTGTCTGCCTACTGCGGCTAGAGTGTGGGTCTGACGCATCTTATATATCGCCAAGTTCCTCTCTCTATTTACGGAAAATACCTGCACTGCTTCTTCGGGTGTCATCACTTCTCTCCGAAATACTTATCTGACTTGAACTTACTCAACTCATGCTCAAGCTCGCGCACACGGTCACGCAGCTTGTTGACCTCGCGCCACAACTCGGCTTTGCTGGGGCTGCTATCGTAGATCATGATGTCATCGTCGTCGTCGTTTTTAATGTCCATCACTCCACCCCTTTGGTGCATCTGCATCGGTTAATGAGAATTGGATCTCGTTCCTACCACCGGGCAACGTCACGGTCTGAAAGCCTACGGTCTTGAACTGCCAGCCTGACTCTTGCGGGATGCTCAACTCTTTGCGCAGCATCTGCAACTCAAGATCTACCGGACGGCCTTCATCTATCGCATCGACTAGGGCTTGTGCAGCCTCTACCAGTTTGTTCATTTCACACTTTCTCCAGATCGTGAGCATCCCAGTGCTTCCAGCCCCTCAAGGGTTCAGTCAACAGAACGCAATTCTCCCAATGCTCTTTGGGTTGAAGTTCCTGAACGGTTGAGATAGTTCTAAAACCCTTCACCCGCACCTTGTCTCCACTGGACAGGTTATGCGTGATCTTTGATCTGTCGTAACTCACGGCTTCACATCCTCTAGACCCTCGTCCTCAAAGATCTCCGTCAGGTGGAACAGAGCCTTACGCCGACTCTCTTTGTCTGTGGGGGTCAGCAGCAGGGCACGGATATGATCCAACATCATGCGCCGTTCATAGTCCCATTCGTTAGGTGTCGCTGGTTTGCGGGTCATGGCTGCTTCTCCAGAAACTGTTTCACTTGCTCATACACGCCGTTTCTTGCAGTGTTGTCAGACTGGAACTTGTCCCAGCCTGCATACCGCATTTCGTTTTCGCAGCGTTGCAGCAGTTCGATAGCAATGCGGATCACATCTTCGCGGGTCATGGCTTCACCTCACGCGCTGCAAGCATTGCGTCTGCGATGGCATACGCATCCCGTGCTACCTCATGCGGCACTTCTTCTGGGGATTGGAATGTGTTATCTAGGAACATCTCCCAGTTTTTTGCAAACACGGCTTGTATAGCCTGCCCCGCAAAGTAATCGCGCAGGGTCATGGATTATCTCCTGTTGCTCTGGCAATGGCGTCATAAGCCTTGTCCATCGCATCAGACTCGACCGAACCGTGACTTCCTTCGGTGTCAAGGAATGCTTCAGTCATTGCTTGCAGCGCCTCCAACAGGTCAGGTGCAGCGGCAATCAAACGAGCGTTGGCTAATTGCTCGCTCATACTTCGTCTTAAATAGCCTTGATCAAATTGGTGTTGATTTGTGGTGCAGATGTCTGGTTTCTTGTCGTTTGCAATTTCGACCATCCACCCAACAGCGATCCACGGCCCCGGGGTGTACTTACTCATAGTCCCGCTCCTCTCTGTATAGTCTTACAGCAGTGATGATCCACAGCAGCAGGAAGACCGGCGCACCGATAACAAAGCACAACGCCCAGTCTTCACTCTTCATGGTGCCCTGCCCACAGCAGTCCGTTGATGACAGCCAGCGCACACAGAAAGATCACCCCGCCCCACTGATTCTCATGTGCTGCCACTAAGATCCCGCAAGCAATCCACCCATATGCAAAGTTTTTCATCCCACCACCTTGAGCAGCCCACGATCCAGAAAGATCGTGATGTACTTACTCAGGTTGGATCTGGGGTGCGCGATCTCAAGTGTAGCGGTCAGATCTTTACGATAGGCAGGGCCAGAGCTAAGCAAGTCTTCAATTGACTGCCACGCCTTGAACAGGATCGTGCCTGCTGCTGGCATGCGGTCTTTGTTTCTGCGGCTCAACGCCAACAGAGTGTTATGCCCGTACCGCTGTGGCTTGTGTGCTTTGGGAATCGGCAAGGACAGTTGTTTCACAATCTCCGCTGCCTTAACCTCCGCTGCCTTAACCTCCGCTGCCTTACGTAGCGCGAAAGCCTTCATGTCAGCATCAAATTTGGCGCTGTCAAAAGGGGCATCCATTTCAAGCTGGGCAATCTCACGCACCAAGTACCACCTAGCTTTCTGCAAATCCTCCAGCCGGTTAGCCTTGTGATCTGCACGGGTGATGTACTTGACCACGTTGCCCAAGTTGTAGTTCAGACGCTTGGCTTCGATGAAGTCGATGGTCTCGATGCCGCCAACCTTGTAGTGGTCAGGGCTGTTCACGTTATCTTTGTTCATGTGCACTCTCCTTGTAAACAGTGTTTATATAAGATCTTCCAACGAGCTTAAAAACTTAACCAACTTCGGGCCTTGCTCTATTGGCTTGTACCTTTGGTTGATGGTGCTTACCCGTTTGGTCAGGTAGCCCTTGCGGATCAGGCGTTGCACTCGCGCATGGATGGTTCCAAACGATGCCACGCCTTTGCCTAGCGAGATCTTCATGATAGTTACCTCGCCCCCCTGCGCTTGCTTGGCAAGAATCTCTGCCAGCACTAACAGGTCTACGCCGTCAAGCCCTGCCTTATGCGCGAGCCTTAATGCGGATGTGACCTTTTCTAGTTGCATGTACCCTCTCTCTAACCAATGAATAGTAGTAACGTCCCTTGTGCTTGTACCTTGCGTAGATCACCTCATCCTCTTCTAGCCGTGTGATGTACCTGTACGCATGTCGGTAGGAGAACTCAAAGTGATCGGCTATGTCGTATACGCTCAGCGCGTAGTACGTAGACATCCGCCTCAATATACGTTTATAGGTACCGTCAGTAGGTCGTGATCTCATGTCTTCGTTAAGTCAATTACATCATCACGATTGAGCACTCCGTTGACGATTGAGTCCATCATCATTGTAAAAATACCCACAGATGTATCGTCCACTACAAACGCGTACCCACCTGCTGCAACAATGCTTTTGAGGTTCTTAAGTTGCAGCATGGTAGGTTTGTTGCCGTTGGCCTTGCACTCCACAGCTATGAACTTACCGTCAAGACAAGCAACGATGTCAGGTACCCCTGACGCCCCATACCCGTTCATCGGGGGCATGAAATAGTAGGTATTGAGTCGCTTCAGTACTCGCTTTACTGCGTCTTTCACGTGGCTTTCCGGTGTAGCCATTGATCGCACTCCTGATTCCTTTGTACTCATCCGTAGACAAGTAGATGATTAAGTGTTGCTTGCCTATCCATCTGCCTGTTGGAGTGTCGGTGTAGTCCCCGCGCCGAATACGCATCAGTGCTATACGTTCCAATACATACCGCGGTAGGGGTGCAGTTATACGATGGCAGTCTGACTTGGCGTTGTTGAGCAGGTAGAACGTATCCCGTATCTCGCCCAACTCATCAAACGCCACACTCACCATCTTTTTAATGTTCCTCATAGATGCAACATACATCACCCTCCTAAAGGTTGCAACTATTAGAACATCGACAAGATCTCATCCACTCGTGCCTTGGTATCGAGCCGAAGTGAATCATTCTTACGCAGGTCCTTGGCATCGAGCCCAACCAGCGTCTTCTCCAACTCCTGACGGGCCTGCTCCAGCTTGGCGTCATTGGTCACGTTGAGCACAGTAAGCATGGCGCACAGCTCCACTGCGTTGTCCAGCAGGGTGTCGCGGAAGATCTGCTTGTTCTGCCCCGCCAGTTTCTCGCTCATGTGGTTGAGCACAGTGTGCAGCCTGTCCCACAAGTCCTGCATAGCCGCCTGCTCACGGTCCTTGCTGATCTGCTCCAGCTCCTTGCGGTACTCGTCGGGTATGCCCACACGGAAGTCACCAGAGTCAGGTACCGGACTGAACATCACACGGAAATAGTTCTTACTACGTAACTTATCCACAGTCGGGTAGTCGGTAGCCTCGAACAGGTTAGTCAGGGTAAAGGCTGCGACCGCCACAAGGTTGGGGTACTCCGTGTAAAACTTCTCCGCTGCATCTACAAACTCATCCTTGAACTCATTCATCTTCTGCTTGTAGTTGAAGAAGTTGACCATAGGCAGCAGGCGTTGCCCGTTGTCCGACCATGGCAGGGTGTTGTCGTAGTGCCAAAAGCGGATGCGCCCCACCACGTTGTGCAGGTTGTCCAGTGCAGCGGTACCGGCCATCAGTTTCTTGTGGTAGTTACCGGCCTTGGCCTTGGTGTTGTTGTCTTGGTCGATCTGCGCCGACACTTTCTTATCCATCTTGCGACCTGTCCACACACCGAGGTTCAGGTCTACCAATACAGAGCTATTCTGAATCATGGGTCACTCCTCAATAGTTGTTTACGTTGTTCATCAGGTATCAACTTCAACATGGCTTCGGCCTCTTCAAGCTCTAGCCCACTAGCTACCACCTCGTCCTCATGGATGTTGTGGTTGTTACGTAGCATCTCCACACGTACGCCTTGGTATCGCAAATGAACCTTAGAGCCTCGATCCATCCACCGATACTTAACCAAGGCCCATCCTTCTTTTATCGGCATCACTCCTCCAAATTTGAATCGAGCAACATGACTAAAGCTTTTGCTTCTTCAAGAGATACCCCTTCTGCTATTGGTTGGTATCGTTTGCCCCCCGCAAGTATGAAGGAGCTAATAGGCTCTTTAAGATAACCGTGCCCTTTAAGTGCGTAGTATTTATGGACCGTATAAGTACAAGTACCATCGTCGCTCATCACTCCTCCTCTGCTGCGTTCATCAACTTAGCTATGGCCTCAGCCTCATCAAGTGGCAAAGGTTCAGAGAAAGTCTCAGGTTCTGAATATAGGTATCCTGCGTAGCTAGCCGTTACCGCCTTGTAGTAAACACCGTACCGAGGCTTCACGACTACATACATGTCTTCACGCGACACCCACCCAACGACGTCGTTCATCACACGACACTCACGCTCTTGCCAACCTGCGACACGATGTTCTTAGTGGTGATGCCCCACAGCGTAGGACACGGCCAGCCCGTACCCCATGAGCTCACGTACCCGTCAGTCAGGATGACCGCACACTCGGGCTTGAGCTTCTTGTCCAGCAAGTAGTCAGGTAGGCACTGCGGGTCAGTGCCCCCACCACCGGCAGGTTTAGTGCTAGCCACCAACTGGTCGAGCTGGCTCTGCTCGTATGTCTCGTGCTGGCACACCTGCGTATCCCAGTACAGCAAGTCGATACCCTCGGGCCGCACCGTCTCGCAGATAGCCTTGACCTCGCCTAGAAACTGCCCGATCTGCTCGGTACCGATAGAGCCTGACATATCTATACACACAGCCAGCCTACCCACCGACTCACCGATCATCGACGGCATGTACACGTCCTGCCCGATCCACCTGCGAGATGGCCTGCGCCATGTTGCCTCGTCGCGCTCCTGACAGAATGATGTGACGAACTCACGCAGCGCCTCGCGCCAGTCAACCTTGGGAGTCAGTGCATCGGTAATCTCACGCGGCACATTGCCCTTCATCTTGCCAGCCAGCAGAGCACCTTGACGCAAGCCTTGGTCGATATCACGAGCCAACTGCTCCTTCTCAGCAGCGGTCATGCCATTGGCACCCTCCCAGTCATGGTCATCCAGACCCCCACCACCACCGCCTCCCTCGTCCTCATCAGGCGGGTCTTGCTCAAGCAACTTGTAAACAGTGTTTGCATCCATACCCCGAAACTTCTCATCCAGTAACCCACCCTCGGGCAGCTTGACGTTCTTACTGTCGGGGTCGCTGTCGTGGATCATCAGGTTGATCACGTAGTCACAGGCCATGTTCGCCAGCCTCGGGTTCTTATCCCACAGGTTGCGCCACGTGGTGAGGTGGCTAAACGCCTTGTGCAGGTTCTCGTGCAGGATCAAGCCACGCAGCTCTTTATCGTTGAGCTTGTCGCAGAACTTGCGCCCGTACTGGGTGTTGCGCCCATCGGTACAGGCTGTCGGCACGGTGTCATTCACCTCGGTCTTGCCCAGCATGATGATGCCGGAGTACAGACAGTAGTCAGCCTGACCCATCAACCATACGTGTGCCTTCTGGACACGCTGCTCTACAGATAACTTACTCATTTGCTCTGTTCCTCTATTGCTGCGGTTGCTAGCTTCAAGACTGCGTATTGCTCGGGGTCCATGCGCTTGAGACAGATGTCATCTTTCATACGCATCAGGTATACAGTGCTTGTCTTAGTCTCACTGTCCCACTTACTTTCCAGTCTTTCGACGCCGCCTTTGTTGAGTAGCTTGAACATCTCGATGGCTACGTTCTCATCCAATACGTAGTTGGTGTAGTTCAGCATTAGCGTCATCTTGCCCATCGCACTCTCCTTATAAACATCTGTTTGCTTTAGAACAGGTACTCGTTAGCCAGTGCCCAGTCCTTGAAGGACCGGTTAGTCACGCAGAACGACTGCTTAGTGGGGCTGCGCATCACGCTCTTACCGAACAGGGCTTGCCACTCCTTGTCCATGCGGCCCAAGTACTCCATCCACTTGTCCAGCGTATCGCGCTCGACACGGGTCACTGCACTAAACACCATGATGCACTTAGCCACCACGTCAGTCGGGAGCTTGGCCGTTGACGGTGACGAGATGACTGCCTCCCATGTCGGGAGCTTATCTGCCACGGTCAAGAACGCCTGCATGTCACGCGCAGCAGCCTGCCCGATAGTGCCAGCCAGCAGGGACAGGGTTGTGGTCTCACCCAGCACGGCGCGTTTAGACACGATGCACGATGTCTTCTCCAAGGTGCGGGGAGTTACGCATGCGTCCTGACCCGCTCGACCCGGATGGTTGATGTACTGGTTGTCACGCTGCGACGGATCATCGAACGCAGCCAAGCAATGCGGGAACTGCTTGACCCATGCGATCACGGTCGCATCCAAGTTATGGGGGATAGCGTAGTCGTTCACCCACTGATCCGCGTCAGGCTTACCGATCCTCACCTTGGCCGCACGATTGCGAGCATGGGGCTCAAGAAAGTCGCCCACACCCTCGGCACCCAAATTGGTAGTAGCAAACACGATGCTACCCTCGGGCAAGTAATGATCACCGATACGATGCTCCAGCATGAGAGTCAGCAGCACGTTCTTGACCGACTTCATCGCCTTGCCCAGCTCGTCCAGCATGACGATAACCGGCTGACCCAGATGGAGTTTGAACCGTGCGTTGGGCGCAAAGCGGGTGATCTTGAGTCCGGTGGGGGTGATAATGCGTTGACCGGTAGACTCACTGTGCGCATCGGGGTCCCATTGCTCGATAAACGGCAAGGCAAAGTCGCCCAAGTCCAGCAAGGTGCAGTCGATATACGCAGGGGTGTGGTTGGGCATCATCTTGGCCAGAGTCTTGAGCGTCGCGCTCTTGCCGATGCCCATCTCGCCCTCGCCGATGATGGTTACCTGATGCCCCACACAAGCAACCGCGTGGGCAAAGTCAGACAGGGACACCGAAGTCCCGAAGTTAATCGCAGACATATTGCACTCCTCATGTTTCAGTTAGTCTTTTGCCAACTGTTATAGCTATTGTAAACAATGTTTACTAGTTTGTCAACATCTACAAAACTTACAGGCACATGGCCTACACCATGTTTCGGGATATCTTGGCACTTGGTGTGAAGTCCACCTCCATGCTGGACTGCGGCGCGTTGCGTATAAGTTTGTATACCCACTCCTTGAGCTTGCCGTAGTTGACGTGCACAGGGTGTATAACTTTATCCATCGCAGGTGCAGCTTGAAACGAAGACGAAGCGAGGCTTATAAAGCACAAGAACGGCAGGTAATCATCTTCAGTGAGGCTAAGTACTGCCTTGAGCGCCTTTTCACCTTTGTTATTTACAAGCGTAAACACATGGGTATCCGCAATGCCCAACCGCTGCGCAACGTCTGCGGGAAGCTTAAGCTCGGTGCGCTCCCACCCATGAAGCTCGGTGCCGTATTTTGTTACCTTAACCTCAAGCACCTGTGCGTAGGTCTCAGGCTGTATCGCCCCGTCGGCCATAGACAGGAACGCCTTGGCCCAGTTGAGAAACGGTGCGACCTGCTGTTGCAGCGGCTTAGTGGCCTTGCGGTCGGTGCGGCGCACCTTGGGGGTATAGCCTTCAAGCGGGGCCCATGCCCCGTCGTCTTGCCGTCGCATACGCAGCTCATCTTTGTACGGCACTGGATACTTTATAGACTCGCTACCTGTGCCGTATGACCACACCCACAGCTTGCGGTTAGTCTTGCAACAGCTCAGCGGCGACACCTCGTGAATAAACTTAGCGGTTATGGGTGTGTGGTACGTGTCTACCTTGACCCCCATGGTGCTGTCTGGGTACCAAGTGACCACGTTGGTGTCGTATAGCTTGGCAGCATAGGCGTAGCGTTCACCTTCCGGCTTATCCGCACCCAGATCGACCTGCACGATGGTCTCCCAGCTACGGCTGCGCTTGCCCAATGGCCTGATATCTACGGCACGCCCACGGATCGGCTTGATGTTTTCCCATTTGGCTTTAGCTTGTATGTAAGTGTTCATACGTTTCATAAGCTCCTCCTTGTAAACACGTGTTTACTTGTTTATTGGTCGTGGTCTAGCCCTGTCCAGCGCAGTTAGTGCAACGGCAAGCTCCTCAAGGGCACGGGTATATGCCCTCCAGTCCTCACGCTTGCCCGTCTCCTTAGCCACTGCTGCGGCGTGGTCAGCCCTGCTCATTGCCCGACTGTGCTCGGCACAGGCTTGCTCGTAGGTCATACGTCCTCCTTAGCTTTGCTTGGCTATGTGGGCCCTGTATCGGGCCATCTCGTCCATACGCTCGCTGTACCGCATAGTGGACCTGTCAGGCGGCGGCAGGATCGGACGGATACCCTGCACCTTATCCAGCAGCGCACTGACTCCAACGATGAATGTGCCCAGCAGGCAGGCGGCGCCAACGATGGCGCAGATAATTATTAGGGTTGTCATTTCAGTTCCTCCGGTACATCGACCTCATCGCCCAGCGTGGATGCCACATAGCAGCGCATAGCCGCCACTAGTGGGGTGGGGCTAGCTTCAGAATACTCCTCCATCGAATCCGCGCTTACGGGAACCCACGCTTCCCACTCTTGCAGTCCCTCTATATAGGTCAGGCGTATATGCTCACGCTCAATAATCGGGCCGCCTTGCTCCCACAGTTCATGCGGCAGGTATGCCGTCCACATCTGATCTGCGTCGTAAAACCGTGGCGCGATCCCTTCAATACGTCCGACAACAGCGGCTAGCGCATTGCCTATCAGTTCGCTTGTTTTAATTCTCATCGCACTCTCCTTATAAACACTGTTTATGGGCCGGTCAGGCATCCGCCGTGTGCTCAACCTGCTGGCCTGCTCGCTCGGCCAGCACCACCGTGACCTCCCAGCTCTTGCGAGCCTTGAGCACCTGCGCTGCCTTCTCCTGCGCGGCATAGCTAGTATCCGCGTAGACCTCGCACCGCTTGCCACGGTAAAAACATACATATCCGTTCATCTGTAAAACCCTCCCTTGTTGTTGATACCCTTCAAGTCCTCGCGGTCTTTGCCGCCCGTCTAAGTTCAGCCTGATACATTGCACGGCACTTGAGGCAGTACCGCTGGATACGAGTCCCGCCTTGCTTACGCTTAACAACGAATAAACGTGTGTTTACATCATCTAAAAGGTGTCCCGCACGGCAGGTAGTTCGCTTGTTTCTGGCTCTATTCATGTTCTCAGAATGTGTTACCAGCTCTAGATGTGCAGGGTTCACACAAGCACGGTTGCCGCAAGTGTGGTCTACCTCTAAGCCCGTTGGGATGCCCTGCCCGTAATGCAAGGCATAACTAACCCTGTGTGCATAGGTAGTTTTTCCTTTGTGCCCTATGTACCCGTACCCATTTGCTTTTAGGCTAGGCCAGAGCAGGCAATCGCCCGACTGGACGCTTTCAGTCAATATGGATTCCGTGGTGTGGGGCTTGTTACGTTTGCGCATACTTGTTCAGTCCTTTCAGCAGGGAAAGATCTGATACTACTATGTAGTTAGACTTTGGTAAAGGCACGATGCAGTGCTTGACCTTGCGAGCCTGCTGCTCGCCGCACTCCATGCAAGTCTCATAGCCAAGCCCGTAACGGGCAAGCGGCACAGATATGCCGCAGTAGATGCAATGCATAACTACTCTCCTGATAAACATCTGTTTACAACCTGTTGGCTGGCAGCTCTGGGGCCGCCGAACCACATACCCACCCAACGACCTATAGCATAGCATAGTAACAACCAAAAAGCAAGTTTTTTGGATAATATAAACCCCGTGAAAAAAGATGCAGCGACCCCTTGCGCTGGCTGGCAAAAAGCGATAGGCTGCATGCAGCCTATCGGTAAACAGGTGTTTAGCACCTGCCCCCCATCCTGCTTGCCGCGCTGTCCCAGCGCCGCCATGTAAGCCCTTGATATATAAGGCAAAAGAGCGGGTTTGTTTTGAATGTTTTGAATGTTTTGACCATGTTTTGGTTTTTTTAGCACGGGGAAATGCTAATGAAATCAACATGATGGGCGCTTCGATGTCCATACAGGCCCGATGTTTTGGGTTTTTATGAGGGTCTAGGCAAAACAGCTCTTCGGCGCACACGCAAGAAACGCATTGCCACGTGGTGAGGGTAAAAAAGAATGGCGAGTACATATATAAAAGACAAAACATCTCAAACAAACCCCTAAAAACGTCTGAAACAACTTAGGAATCAAGCACTTACTGTGTTTTGGGATTGCAAAACATTGCAAAACATTCAAAACAAATAGGGCTTGCGTTGGCTGGCAAAAAGCGATAGGCTGCATGCAGCCTATCGGTAAACAGTGTTTATAAGTTGCCGCCGCTGCATCATCATCACCCTCAACTATCATGGAATGGCCGCGTAAAACGCGGGCATAAAAAAGGCCCGCCTGATTAGGGCGGGCCGGTCGAGCGCGGCGGGTCAGGTCAGGAAAGACACTAGGGCCTGCGCGACCTTGCATGCATCGGCGTGGCGATAGGTTGGGCTCGGGTCTTTCTGGATCCGAACTAGCAGGGCGCTTGCCAGTTTGAGTAGCTTGGCCTGTTCGGTCGCGTCCTCGGCCTCGGCCTTGTCCGTTTCAGGGTATGCATACTTAATTACACGGCCAAAGTAGACCGAACCCTTACCGCGCACCGTTTTCTTGGCCTCGCTCATGGAATCCCATTGCGCGCGCAGGTCGGCCGTCGCCCCGATATAGTCTTTATGATTCTTGGCCGGTATCACGGCCTCGATAACGCGCACGGCCTCATCCCCCATTGCCGGATAAATAACCTCGGACAGGAACTGTGCGCGGATTGCTTCCAGCGCGGACTTGTCTGCATACTCGGCGCGGACAACCTCCCCCGTGGTCAGCCACTTGTTTTCGGCCTTAACTGTGCTCGTGATCGCGTCGGTAACAGTCTTTTTAATTGTTGCGGTAATCATGTTCTGTAATCCTCTGGTGTGGCGTTACCCGAACTGGATAACGTGGAAACATCTTAGCACATGGGTTGTAGAAAGCAAGTAAACAGGTGTTTACATGGCAAAACGGGCCGCGCCGCACCCTACCCATCCCCGATCCCCCGCTGTGGCGTTAGGAGTCCCGCGTCTCACATACATATTAATCTGCACAACCCAACACCATTTTTTCAAATTTTGCCGGTCCGACCCCCACCCCCTCATATATAAACATGCCCCCCTATGTTGTTTGGGTCCCTCCTACCCCCCTAGTTGTATTTTGCAAAAAGTCTGTTACCCTCGGCAAAACCGGAGCGACAAAGTTCCCGCACATGCCTATTGTTATTACGCCTGAAATAGGGATCCCATTCCCTTTTGACACCACGCCAGAGGAGCTAGATGGCTTTCGGGAGCGTGCGGAAGCGTTGATTAAGACCGTAGAGGTGCTTGAAGAGCACGGTTTGGAGGTGCAGGTCACCGAAGAAGACCGTCTGGCGTCTCACACGATGCTTGCCTCAGGGCAGATCGCGCCTCTTAAGACCCTGATGCCTGCCTCAATCAAGCATCTTGACTCCATTTTGACCGAATATGACCGCGAGTTGCTCGATGTGCACCGCCGTGCCCGGGTCTACGTCACCAACAGACTCATTATAGAGAGTACAGACTCTGACGCCCGCACAAGGCTCAAGGCTTTGGAGCTGCTGGGCAAGGTGTCTGGCGTAAATTTGTTCTCAGAACGCGTAGATGTGACCGTTACGCACCGTTCGGTTAAGGATATTGAGACTGAGATCAAGAAAACGCTGGAAATCTTCGATGCGGAGTACGCTGAGGTCGATGAAGACCCCGTGCCTAACCTCTCAGAGCTAGATTTAGACGCAGAACTGGGGGTGACGGATGAATCCAGCCCTTCTGCGTGACATAGAGCGCCGTTTACCGACACTTCCCCCCGCTGCGCAGCAGAAATTGGGGGCTTTGGTGGCCGAGGCACGCCGAACAGCGACCCAAGAGCGTGCTAAATCAGACTTTATGGTCTACGTGAACTACGTATGGCCTAATTTTATCCATGGCAGGCACCACGAGAAGATGGCCCGGGCGTTTGAGCGCGTTGCGGAGGGTAAGACTAAGCGTCTGATCATCAACATGCCCCCTCGGCACACCAAATCCGAGTTTGCGTCGTATCTTTTGCCCAGTTGGTTCCTTGGCAAGTACCCGGGGAAGAAGATCATCCAGACCTCCCATACGGCGGAGTTAGCGGTGGGCTTTGGTCGTAAGGTCCGTAACCTCGTAGACGCCGATAGGTACAAAGATGTATTTCCTCAAGTTGCTCTGCAGGCTGACTCTAAAGCTGCTGGCCGATGGGCTACTAATTTTGCTGGCGAGTATTTCGCTATTGGTGTTGGCGGTGCTGTCACTGGTAAGGGCGCTGACCTGCTCATTATCGACGACCCCCACTCCGAGCAAGAGGCCACGCTGGCTGAGGTAAACCCGGAGATCTACGACAAAACGTACGAGTGGTACACGTCAGGTCCTCGGCAGCGTCTGCAGCCGGGCGGGGCTATCGTCATGGTTATGACCCGCTGGTCTAAGAAAGATCTGACCGGGCAGGTGCTCAAAGCTGCCGCGCAGCGGTCAGGGGAAGAGTGGGAAGTCATTGAGTTCCCGGCCATCCTGCCTTCGGGCAAGCCGCTGTGGCCAGAGTTCTGGCCCCTTGACCAGCTCAAAGCCTTGCAACAGGAGCTGCCCAACGCTAAGTGGATGGCGCAGTACCAGCAGGAGCCCACCTCAGATGTGTCGGCTATTGTTAAGCGGGACTGGTGGCAGTGGTGGGACTCGGACGAGCCGCCGTTCTGCTCCTATATTATACAGTCTTGGGATACGGCCTTCCTAAAGACCGAGCGAGCTGACTACTCGGCCTGCACGACATGGGGCATATTTGAGAAGCCCGACGACCAAGGGGTTAACCAGTCCCACATCATCCTGCTCAACGCGATCAAGAAGCGTATGGAGTTCCCCGAGCTCAAGCAACGGGCGTTCGAGGAGTATAAGGAGTGGAACCCGGACAGTTTGATTGTCGAGGCCAAGGCTGCAGGCACCCCGCTGTTGTTCGAGCTTCGGGCCATGGGTGTGCCAGTGCAAGAGTTCACTCCCTCGCGGGGCAACGACAAGATTGCTCGTCTTAACGCCGTGGCGGATCTATTTGCTTCCGGGCGTATTTGGGTTCCTAATACACACTGGGCAGAAGAGCTGGTCGAGGAAGTGGCAAGTTTCCCTTCCGGTGAGCACGACGACCTCGTGGACTCCATGACCCAAGCACTACTGCGCTACCGGCGAGGTGGCTTCTTGCGTTTGGCATCAGACGAGGAAGACCCAGTACGCCCATTTAAATCTAAAAGAGCGCGGCTAGAAGGATACTACTGATGGCAATTGACAAGTCTCTCTACGAAGCCCCGCAGGGTATCGACGCGCTTGCTTCGGCCCAGCCGGACATCCAGATTGAGATTGAGGACCCCGAGGCGGTACGCATCGGTGTCGATGGGATGATGATTGAGCTAGGCAAAGATGAGCCTCGTGCAGAGGACTTCGATGACAACCTTGCGGAGTTTATGAGTGAGTCAGACTTGCAGAGTCTGGCCTCCGACTTGC
>Ga0255753_1001543_pt1 | contig 27225 bp, 33 predicted proteins | sample 041ome_10_FD_179953 | JGI IMG/M metagenome (GOLD analysis project Ga0255753, IMG submission 179953) | Coastal salt marsh microbial communities from the Groves Creek Marsh, Skidaway Island, Georgia - 041412US metaG (version 2) | ecosystem: Environmental > Aquatic > Marine > Intertidal zone > Salt... | reverse complement strand
AGTCCAAGCAAACAAAATGGAACCCATTTATAATTATTTTAGAACACAAAACCCAAGAGCATGTGAAGAAAGTGTCTGGAGTAATAATGATAGTGATGACGTTGTGTCTTTCTGTGTAGAAGTTAAGGACGGCGGCAAAACTAAAAACCAAGTGAGCGCACTACAGTTGTTGGACTATGTAAAATCTACACAACAAAGCTGGGTTCTCAATGGTACAAATCCAGAATTATGTACTCAACCTTGGTTAAATCATAATGTAAGTAATACTATTAATGTTAAACCAGATGAATGGGATGAAGTAGAGAAATATATTTATAAGAATAGAAAATATTTTTGTGGTATTTCATTACTTCCTATCTCTGGTGATAAAGATTTCCCACAAGCGCCCTTTACTACAGTCTATCTACCAAGCGAACAAGTCGCGCACTACGGCGATGCTTCTATCTTTGTGAGCGGACTTATCGAAGTCGCACTTACTCTGTGGGAGGACAACCTTTGGGCGGCGTGTGACAGTCTACTTGGGTTTGGCGAGAAGATCAAAGGTAACGGAAAGAAAGAATGGAAAGAGCGCTGTGAAAGATTTGCGGAAAAATACTTCGGTGGAGACCTAAAACAGTTGACATACTGCATGAAGGATGTGTACAACTGGAAAGAGTGGGTTGATCTTAATAGAGAATACCAAGATGTAGACTTTACAAACGTCATCGAAGAAACTAATAATGTAAACCCTGTTCAACAAGTCGCCTGTGCTGGCGGTAAGTGTGACATATAAGGAGTAGAGATGGAAGAAAATAAAATAAAAAGCCCACCGTTTCCAGTATGGCAAAACTCCTGCTGTAGACATGAGCCAGTAGTGACCTCCCTGCCAATGGGTATGGAGCCGTACATAGGACCTGAGTTAAAGATAAAGAAACTAGATCCCGAAGCGATCATCCCAACGAAGGCAAACAAAACAGATGCTGGCTATGACCTATATGCCTTAGAAGATGTAGAGATTCCGGCGATCAATCATAGGTTGATTAAGACTGGTATTTCTATGGCGATTCCTGAAGGGTATGTTGGCCTTATCTGGCCGCGCTCCGGCCTCGCTTATAAAAGCGGGCTAGATGTATTTGCTGGCGTTATTGACGCTGGCTATAGGGGTGATGTAGGAGTCATTCTATACAACTCAAGAGTTAATAATCATTACCAAGTAAAAAAGGGAGACAGAATCGCACAGATACTTTTTCAAAAAGTAAAAACCTTTAACCTTGTTGAAGTGGACGACCTTGATGCTTCCCAAAGGGGCGAAGGCGGATTCGGAAGTACGGGGAGTTAAAATGGCTGGTTCTTTTTTTACAAAACCAAATGATAGAATAGCTTACTACTGTCAAGCCGTATATGTTTACCAAAAGAATGAACAAATACCAACCGAATCTAATGAAAACTATAATCCTATAGTGGAAGCAGATCCTATTTTAGGAACTACAGGCATAAAGTTTCTTCATGGTGTTCAATCTATAGGTCTATCCAATAACCATGTAACCACCGCTTTATATGACGAGGGTAGACAGCAGCAACAGCTGATTAGATATGGGCAAAATGAATTTGAAATTGTTATAGAAAGGGTTTTAGATTTTGACCATAATATGTTCTACTTTGTTAAAGAAGGTAATTATTCTTCAGATTACCAAAGTTCTCACATACTGAGGCCCGACAACTTTGGGTCTAAGGGTATTCCAAACCCAGACTATGATAATAATTGTTTAAGAAATTTCGATATAACCATACTATATTCACCAGATAAGTTTAGTAAGTTAGGCGGCGCCGTAGATCGGCCAGCAGAAGGAACGCTTTACTATGCTGGTAATTCGTCAGATGATATCGAGCCGCACTACGATGGAGACAGGCCGACTGGTGATGATCCGGCAAATCATGAGCTAGAATATTATGTAGACGCAGCTAAACCTGCTGGACCATCTGATAACACTGATGATACCAAGGTTATTTCGATCACCTATAGAAATTGTTTAATATCCAACATTAGTTACGATATAAATATTAACGGAGGAGTGATAGAAACAACAACACTTATTTCAAAAATATTAGTTCATAACGATGCATACGATGATATTACTGCGTATCCTCCAGCTAGAACATTTTTTGAAACAAGAGAAGATGCATCTGGAAACACCGAAACAAAATACGCCATTACTGACGGAGGCGGAAATGTAACTGGTTTTCAGTGGGGTAGCGGTCTTGGTGGCTTACCAGTAAAAAGCGACGGAAAGGAGTCTATTATTGTCAGAAGGCATCACTTTGATTTTCTTTTTGATGATGTTGATAGCTATAGCCTTTTACCATTAGAAGTCAGGAATCTTTTTGATCATTCGGAAGCAAACCCAGCAATAGAACCAGTTTTAGATAATAAATATTTACATAAAAATAAAGAGTTGGCTTTAACTTCTATACAAATTGATCTAAGCTTTGAATACACAGAATTGGAAAATATTGGACAGTGGTCAGGTTCTGTTAAGGGTAAAGAGCGGCTTTTAAATAACCAGAAATATTTAAATCTACCTGTAGATATTACATGCAGTTTTACCGGGCGTTTAAGACAGGGTATTCCTTATGCAAACTTTTTAAGTGGGGGTCAGAATTTTTTAAACAATCAAGATAATATTTACTCAGAGGCTCTAGGTGGCGATTTGCCTAATCAAATGCTTTCAAACAGAGAAATAATGCTGGTCGCCAAGTCTAAAGATTTAAATTCTGGAAGCGAGACGGAAAGATTTTTTGTTTGGGATCTAGGAAAAAGAAACCATTTGGTAGACATATCTTATTCTGGAGGTGACACGTCTGGGTCACATGCAGAAGCTACTTTAAGATATAAAAATAATTTTAATGACGCGGTATTAACAAAATCGAATACGGTTCACGATATTGCAACTCCAACGGAGATCTATTAAATATGTAGACTCTCTAACACTTCCTTATTAAGGGTCATAAATGAAAAACAAATCTTCAAATCAGTACAGATCTAAAAAAAATCAACCTGAAAGAGTGAAGATAGTACAAGGAAAAACGGATAATCAATTAAACTATATCAGATCAATCATAGAGAACGACATAATATTTTGCACGGGGCCTAGCGGCTGCGGCAAATCCTTCATTGCTTCTGGTATAGCTGCACAAAAGCTACACAACGAACAGACAGACAATATTATTATCACTAGACCTCTAGTATGTTCTGGTAAAGAAATAGGATCGCTGCCGGGAGAGCTAAATGAAAAAATATCACCCTATCTTCTGCCAATGAAAGAGAACATGAAACATTTCTTAGGGCGAGCTTATTATGGTCAATATGAAAATGAAAATAGGATTAAGTATTTACCGCTAGAGGTTATGAGAGGAAGCACATTTAACGATTCGTATATGATCTTGGACGAAGCTCAAAATTGTAGCCTAGACCAGATCAAAATGTTTATCACCAGAATGGGTGAGAACTCGAAAGTTCTTATAAATGGAGATATCAAACAAACAGACATAAGAGGAAGTAGCGGGCTTGCTGAATGTATTCATAAATTAAGAGGCGTAGAAGGTGTCGCGGTGTGCGAATTAGACCGAAGCGACATACAAAGAAATGGAATATTAGGAAGAATACTAAATGCTCTAGAAAATTAGTGCGCATTTAGATAAGACTGGATATAATAGAGGGCGGTAACTTACCGCCTTCTTTACTTATATGGAGAAAACGATGCCGACTTACGATTTTGAATGTGAACCATGCGCTTATTATACTGAAATTTTTCAGAATATTCATGAGCCAGACACTCATCAGTGTCCTATCTGTGAGCAAGAAACATTGAAAAAGGTTTTTATTAACAGTCCTATGGTGTCTATTCGCGGAGAACCAAAAACGATTGGTCATTTAGCAGACAGGAATACTCAGAAAATGGGCAAGTATGAAAAGCAAGATAGGGACAGAGACGCTAATGTAGAACTACATAAGAAAAACAAACAAGTCTCTGCTCAAAGAAATAGAATAAACAAGATGACACAGCAGCAAAGAATCAAATGGATAAAGGATGGTGACTGATGGAGATATTAACAACAGCTAAACAAAATAGTATACCAAGATCTAGTTGTCCGCATCATGCAACCGTAACCATGAAGATAGACGTTAGAAGAATGTTAGACAATGGATATCTAGACAACATGGTTCTTGGAAATGACGCTTTAGGCAAGTATGGTATTAGCAACAAATTGCAGATATGTACTTCCGGCGTAACCGAAGCAGACTGTATAAAAAATTTAATTAAAATGTTGGAGAAGATGAATGGCGAAGAACAATGAAGACCTTTTCATTTCTAAGATGAATAAGGATATAGAAGTTTATGAGGAAAAAATCTTGAGAAACTTCTATGACAAGAATGGTCAAATCACGCAAGACGAAACAAAGTCAATAGCTAAAATGTGTTACGATGAACGGAGAGGTGAAGCTACAGCGTTTTACTATATCAGAATGTATAGAGGGGAATTACTTGACCCTCACGCGATTGATAAAAATATCTCCAGTCTCAATAGGGCGGCGTTTAAAGAAAAGAAAGTAAGCAAGAACTGCTTTGAAGGATATATCAAGTATCTAAAAACTAAAAACAGATTGTATTTTACTAGGTCTCGAAGATTATCAATGGAGAATTAAATGAAGAAGGGTCCACTTTCCAATAAAGAAAAAGAGTTCGTACAAGAAAACTATCTCGACATGACCGTTAAAGAGTTGTGCGCCAAAATGGATAGATCTAAAAGTATCGTGCAAAAATATGTCTCCGGTCTAAGTTTTAAAAGGTCAGAAGAACCTGTTACTGAAACCGAGCCTGCTTCAACAGCGCCTAGTTCTGGTGCTGGAAAAATGTTCGCAAGAAACAAAGAGCGTGGAGCAACAATCATGACAGAGGCGGCTTCCGCAAGAGGAGACGAGTCTAAGTCTAAGCCTAGACCACCAAAACGATATAGGAATATTATTCACACAATTAAAGAGGATTAATATGATCTGTACACAAAGAGATCAATATATGAAGAAGCTTATTAGGCAGGACTTGTCTATAAGCTGGATCATCACTTTAACTGATGGAACTGTTGTCTACGGAGATTATGAGAGACCCGATCACGACAATCCTTGGAATCGCCTAAGAAAGCATTGCAAGGAAAATAAAGCAAACATCAGAAAGATTGAACTCCACATGCTTGGTACTCCAAAGCTTGTTTTTTTTGAAGATGAAAACGGTCTGGATGGAATAATGGTCATGAGAGGCGTTGGAAAAGAACAGTCTATGGCTGGGGATCATACGCAATCATACCAAACATTAACCGTAGGTCTACTAAATGAAGATTGTTCTGCTATAGATGTTAAGAAATACACTTGGCCGATCAATGAATTTGAAGAGTTTCATCAGAAAAGATCTGTTACAAAACAAAACGTAGAATACATGATTTTCAAAAATGAATCAGAAAAAATCAAGCATCCAAAAATACAAGAGTTTATCAACGGGGCAACCGTGTAACGCTGCACAATATTGTGCAGAGCTTGTATGTCTTAGAAAAAGAGAAAGAGAAAATAAGGGCAGCCTTGAGTTTAAGTTTTGGAATAAATCTCAAAAAGAACAGTACCAAACCAATATTAGGGTTGCCAATCTTCTCATTAAAAGATATGATGAGAAGTCGTTGTTACGATACTTAAAAACAAACGGCAAGAATATCTACTCACTTGGGTTTCTGCATAAATCTAAAAAGTTTGTTCTACCGCTCGATTTTGTCGAAGAGGGTGTGAAAAAATGTTTTGAAGATTTACAAAAGCAGCCAGAAAAGATCAAGCAAGTAGAAGAGAAAGGCCCGCTTGTGTTTAAACCTAAGAAACAAAAGAAGAAGAATAATACTCTATTTTCAAAATTAAGGAATATAGATGGCAAAGACAAAAAAGAAGGGTCGTGAATATCTTGATTCTCACATCAAGAAGTACGGCAATATCATTAAAACTGGCACAGAGGTCTTAAAAGAGAAAAGCGATTATAAGGTTATCTCGATCAGTCCCGCAATTGATATAGCTCTTGGCGGTGGTATCAGAGAGGGGTGCTGGCTTACACTCACCGGAGACCCCAAGAGCGGAAAGACGACTACAGCAATGCAGATTGCTTCAAATTGCCAAAAGGAGGGGAGGCCGATTATTTATTTGGACGCAGAGGGACGCTTGAAAGACATGAACTTTCAAGTCGAAGACTTTGATCCAGAAAAGATTGAGGTTATTGGGCCAGAAGATAAACCACTACCAGCAGAAGATCTTTTAGATATGGCTTATAAACTTATGAGCGATCCAGAATATCATGGGGCGGTACTTATTATCGACTCTATTTCTTCGCTTATTCCACAAAAAGAACTAGATGGAGACTTTACCCCCGGACGGGCTGGACTTCCAAAAATTTTGTCCATCTTCACAAAGAAGATAGGACAGCTTCTACCAAGACAAAGGGGATTAGTAATAGCTATCACTCATTATATTGCTAATACGGCAGGATATGGAAAAGCAAAATTGTCTGATGGAGGAACCAAGATTCAATATCAAGCAGATACTAGAATGGAAATCGCTGGAGGAGAAAAGGTTTCAGCCGTTAAAGCTTGGGAAGACAGTGCCAAAAATAGAATTGGTCAAGTCGTTAACTGGAAGATTATTTGTTCTTCTATGGGGCCGCCCGGAGGACAGGTTCAAAGCTACATCAGGTATGGTCACGGTATTGATAGCGTGCAAGAAGTCCTTGAGCTTGCAACCGACTTAGGATTCATAGACAAGTCCGCATCTTGGTTCTCGTGTCCGTTTTTTCAGATAGAGAAAGAATTAGCTAAAAAAATCAAGCCTGATCTTGATACTGATAATGATGAAGCAATTATAAAAGCTTTTAAATTTCAGGGTCAGGACAAGTTGTACAATTTTATCAAAGATAATCCTGAGATTATTACAACCCTACAGAGACTAATAAAAGAGGCTCTTTGTTGAAGATTATAGGATTAGACGGTTTAGAATACGGTTGGACCCCTAAAGAAGGCGGAGGTAAAAGGTCTAAGCTACATCAAAAGGCTAGAGATGTGCTTGACCTTTGCTTTCCACATGATACAATTCTGGAGGAGGTTTCACTTCCCGGAACTAGGACGTTAAAGAATCAATGTCTACGTGCAGATTTCTACGTACCGAATAGATTATTAATAGTAGAGGTTCACGGCGAACAGCATTTTAAATTTAATGCTTTCCATTATCGAGACAAGCTTGCATTTTTTAAAGCCAAGGCCAGAGATAGAAATAAGTCTGAGTGGTGCAAAATTAATGAAATAAGACTTGTAGAATTTAATTACAACGAGGACGCAGATGAGTGGAGAAGAAAAATTAAATGATTTCTTGGAAGCTGTTGATAATTGGTTGAACTGTAAACACTTGGCAAGAGTTGATGCTCCAGATGATGTTGGAGAAATAATTAATGCAAGACCAGAAGATATCAACATATGGAACTCAGAAAAGTGCAATACTTCTGCCTATAGGCTTTACGCTTATGCTGAATATATAGAGTGCGAATTAGCTAAAGAAAAAAACATTTTACATTGGTCAGATTCGTCTATATGGTTTATAATAAGTCCTAAGCTTAGTCAGTATGGCGGACAATACGCTAAATGGCAAGAGAAGTATTTTGCGGCGGTAGAAGAAAACCCTCTAGCTAAACAAATATTGGTGATTAAGAATCATGCAGAAGCTAGGGTAAGATTACTAGAAGGTAAGAGTGATAGAATTATAAAAATGGCAGAGACTTTAAATAATTTGGCGAGGAGAAAGTAATGAGCAAAGAAGTGTTTGATCAGCTATTGAAAAAGATAGAAGCCATGACCACCGATGAGAAAGTAGACTTGCTTCAAGATCTGCTAAATAGTTTGATTGGAGTAGAGCCTCCAAAGATTAAAAGTGTTGTAAAAACAGAGTCGGCGGTAATTCAAAAACAGCAGAAAGATCTTCCAGACTTCTCTATGCGTAAGTCGCAAAAACAAGAAAGATCTACAGCAGATACTCCTGTAAACTTAAAACCTAAATTCAACAAGTTTGAAGATGATGGCGATCATAGAGATGAGGAAAACTCTACTCCAGAAGTAGAAATTACTCCGCGATCTCGTCCCAAATTCAAGAAGGTCGCGCAAGAGTGCTATAAATGCAATAGTTCTACGCTGGTACATCCGAGTTTTGTTAGAGATTTTTACGTTTGCGATAAATGCTCAAGGAGATAGCATGAAAAACAAACTACAGGATCTTGCTTCTGAAAGGGCTGTTCTTTCTTGCTTGTGTCAGTTTGGTCTAGACGCTTACTTAGAAGTAGACTTCATTGATGAAAATCACTTCACCGATGAAATGAACCAACTTATCTTTAGCTGTATTTACAAAACAGTATCAGAGAATATGAAGGTTGAACTATCTTCTATTCTTTCTGCTGCCAATAGCTTAGGCGTTGGAGACATAGTAAATAGCAAAGAAGAAATATCTTTCATAAGATCTTTGTTCAACTTTCCTATTTCTAAAGAGAACTGCCAAGCTCACGCATCAAAATTAGCCAAGCTAAAGCTTGCAAGAGACTTTAAGAAAACATTATCGTTGTGCGATAAAGATCTTAACTCCGTAACGGGAGAAGAAGATGTTATGGATCTTATATCTAAGGTTGAGTCTCCTATTCTAGATGCGACATCTGAAGTATATCAATCCTCTGGCAACAAAACCGAACTTATCGGTGACGAGATTGATGAATACATGGAATATTTGTCAGAAAACGTTTCTGACTTTGTAGGGATTCCAACGGGGTTCGACAGATACGACGAAGCAATCGGAGGAGGCTTGCGGCGCAAGTGTGTAGACCTTATTGCTGCTAGACCAAAGGTCGGTAAGTCTATGTTTGGAGATGCGGTAGCTATGAATGTTGCTCGTAAAAACATACCCGTTCTAGTTCTAGACACAGAAATGTCTAAGAAAGACCACTGGAATAGAATGTTGGCTTGCCTGAGTGGAGTTGGCACCAAGGAAATCTCTACAGGTAAATTCACAGAGAATGAATTACAAAGAGAAAAGGTATATAAGGCTGCCGAAGAGTTGAAAAGTATACCTTATCATTATATCAATATTTCTGGACAACCGTTCGAGAACATTCTTGGGATCATCAGAAAGTGGTTATATCAACATGTTGGCTTTGATGAGAATGGTGAAACCAATGATTGCGTAATTATTTATGACTATCTAAAACTTATGGACTCTAGCTCTATTAAAGCAAATGTGCAAGAGTATCAGGTTCTAGGCTTTCAAATTACAAAGCTTCACAACTTTATGGTTAAGTACGATGTTCCATGTTTGGCATTTGTTCAGTTGAATCGTGACGGCATAACAAAAGAAAGTACAGATGTTATCTCTGGTTCTGACAGGCTTGTATGGCTGTGTACTAGCTTCTCTATCTTCAAGAGGAAATCAGACGAAGAAATTGCCGAGGATAACATAAGAAACGGCGATAGAAAGTTGGTTACGGTAGAGACTAGGCATGGAGAAGGGATGCAGGATGGAAACTATGTAAGTATAAAAATGTTTGGTTCGATAGGTAGAATAGAAGAAGGTTTTACAAGAGACGAGATTCATAATAATGCAAGATCTAGAAGTCAAGGATTTGAAACAGATGAGCCAGAAGAAAACCAAGAAGCGCCTTTCTCAGGCTGAGTTGGTGGAGATGTGTGAACTTCTGTCTGAAAGACTAGAAGATCTATTACACGCTTTAGGTGTAGAATTTGTAGAATATCCTAATAGGTATTCATTTCCATGTCCAGTTCATAGCGGCGACAGTCCAGAGGGCTGCACAATTTTCACAGATGGAGATTCGTCTGTTGGTAACTGGCAATGCTGGACAAAGCACTGTGAAGAAGAATATAATCAAAGTCTTTTTGGATTTGTAAGAGGTGTTCTCTCTGCTAAAGAAGGAAGGGATTTGACTATGAATCAAACGTTTGATTATTGTCTTTCCTTCTTGGGTAAAAATGAAATAGAACATAAACCATTTAAGCCAACAAACAAGCAGACCAAGCTGCTAGATGTTTTTCAAAAGGCTTATTCCGCTCCAGAAAAAACAATGTCCAGAGAAGATATTAGAAACAAGCTCATAATTCCTTCTCAATACTATTTAGATCGAGGATATCAGGCCGAGACATTAGACATCTTCGACGTTGGAGACTGTAGAGAGGCTGGAAAACCTATGAATGGTCGAGCCGTTGTTCCTATCTATGATATCGGCAGCAATTTTATTGGTTGTGTTGGTAGAGCGACAAACGATAAGTTTTCTCCTAAATGGCTTCATAGTAAAGGATTTAAGAAAAATTCATTATATGGCATCAACATAGCAAAAAACCATATGTCAAAATTGTTTAAAAACCCTACATTATTTATATTGGAGGGTCAAGGCGACGTATGGAGAATGTATGAGGCCGGTTATAAAAATTCTGTAAGTATATTTGGTGCATCGTTGAGCGACGACCAGCTTGTTATTCTCGAAGAGGTTGGAGTAATGAATCTTGTCGTGATGACAGATTATGACGACGCTGGCAACAAGGCGGCAGACCAGATCGTGAAGATATGCGGCAGAAGATTTAATTATCTTAGACCACAGATATCTGCCAAAGATCCGGGAGATCTATCAATAGAACAATTAAAAGATGAACTAGATCCACAATTAGAAAGGTTTAAAAAATGACGAGGATTTTAGCAATCGCAGGAAGAAAGCAAGCTGGTAAAAGCACTCTGTGCAACTTTCTTCATGGGTATCAGCTTAGATGTTTTAATGTAATCAAAGATTTCGTTTTAACAGAAGAGGGCGATCTATATGTGGATACTGGCGACGAAACACAGTTGACGAAATTAGACGTTTCTAGAAAAGATATAGAGTTTGTACAATGGGCGAGTTACCATATGTATCCATTTATTAAAAAATATTCGTTCGCATCTGAACTAAAAGATATGTGCGTGAATTTGTTTAATATACCTTATGAATGTGCATACGGAACCGAGGAACAAAAGAATACAAAAATTAAACATTTAAAGTGGCAGAACATGCCTGAGTCAAAAAGGAAAGGCGTAATGACTGCTAGAGAATTTATGCAGTATCTCGGAACAGATGTGATGCGTAAAATATATGAGCCGGTATGGGCTGAATCATGCGTAAGAAAAATACAAAGAGAGCAGCCGCTACTAGCGGTCATAGATGATCTTAGATTTGAAAACGAACTCAAAGAAGTTCAAAAGGTTGACGGAAAGGTTGTCGGGCTAACAAGAAACATTTTACAAGACTCCCATTCTAGCGAAAGTCTAGACGGAGTACTAGAAAATGCGGATTCTGTTATAGATAATTCTGACATGAGTATTAAGGGTGTAAACAATGAGATTGTTTCTATTCTAAGTGGGTTCAATTGGTTAGGAGAAGAAATTGTAGCAGAAAAGAAATCAAAACTACATGAAATAAAGGGCTGATATGATAGTAACATATATAAGATCTTCCAGCTATGGCAACTATGAGTTTTGCCAAATGCAATACTTTATGACTTATGTTTTAGGACACAGGTCTGATTCAGGGAAAAAGGCCCAACAAGGCACCGCCTGCCACAAGGTTATGGAGTGTTTAGCTGCCTGCAAAAAAGAGTTGCAGCAGAAGCCAGATGATAAAAAACTAATAATCGTTGATGACGCGATAGGCGAAGTGGAGTTTACGCCCAAAAAACTCTACACTAAAAAGTTTGTAAAAGATCTGCTTGATCGTAGTTACGAACACTATACATCTATGGACAATCACAAATATTATCCTGCCGATTTTAGATTTTGTCAAGATCAGGTAGAAACGGCGATAACTTTTAATGATGGACAGTTTGATCCTAGAAACAGAACTATTGTAGACACAGAGCCAACATTTGATATACCAATCGAACAAGATTGGGCAAAATATCAATACGAAATGCCTAATGGTGAAATTATTAATGGCAGACTTGCAATCAAGGGAACTATTGACTTAGTTACGAGCGTTGCAGACGACATTATTGAAGTCATTGACTGGAAAACAGGACAAAGAAAAAATTGGGCAACAGGCGAAGTAAAAGACTATAACAAATTACAAAAAGACCCTCAACTACTTTTATATAATTATGCAATATCAAAACTTTATCCAAACTACGAACAGGCTATCATGTCAATATTTTTCACTAGAGATGGTGGACCTTTTAGCATGTGCTTTGATTCTGCTGATCAAGAATCTTTCTTGGAGATGTTAAGAAAAAGGTTTGAGGAGATCAAGGCAAATATAAAACCCAAGCCAATATCTGAAAAAAGATTAGATTTTAGATGTCAAAGACTTTGCCATTTTTATAAAAATAATTGGCCGGGAACTAATACTACCATGTGTGAATATGTAGAAAATAAAATTCATACAATAGGATATAAGGAAGCCGTAAAGGAATGTACTAAAGATGGATTCAATATAGGATATTATGAGGCGCCGGGATGAATAATAATAGAAACGAAACCAAGAAGCAGGGAAGACTATCTAGAGGTGAAAGAGCGTTCATACTTGAGAACGCTCATATAAAAACACCAATAAATATGGCCGCTGAAATGAATCGAGATCCAGACGCCGTATACAACTTTTTAGAAAAAAATGCACCTAGCTGGAAATATGTGAATCCCCAGTATTCTGATCACCACATTATGTCGGCAGAAGAAGTGAATAAAGTGGTTTCACAGATGTCTAATATGGCGAGACTGATTAGATCCACCAATGCTACTGCCGCCGATGCAAAAAGAGCAGTATCACCTAAAACCAATATTAGTTATCACGATTTTAGTCAAATAGAAAAGGTGTATGAGGTTGGAAAAGATTTAGTGGGAGCCTTAGATAAGATATTAGATTCTATTGATTCTAATATAATAAAATATAAAGAAGACGCTCTTGCCCAAATCCAAGAAGAGATGTATGTTGAAAGAAAAATGATAGAGCTATTGAAGCTAGAAAGCCAAAAAAAGATTTGTCAAAAACATAACATGCCTAATCCTCCCGCGCCAGAAAAAACATGTTCAGAAATATCTAAAGACGATGATCTGGACATTCCAGCCGTTTATTTTTGCTGGGACGGGGCAGAGATTTTATATGTTGGCAAGGCTAACAACCTTAAAGTAAGAATGTATAAACATCATAAAATTAAATCAAAAGATTTAGTCTCTTGGATAGAGTTTCCTAAGTCGAAGCTGCACCAGTATGAAGCGTTTTATATTTTTGCCTATGAACCTGCTTTAAATAATGAAATTATTCAAGACCTAAAACATATTGTAGAAAATTGAGATGTGTGAATTAATAGACTTAAAATTAGACTTTGATAAAGGTAACAGATTTTCTATAGATGTAGCAAAATGTTTGGCCGACATGCTAGACGACTCATACAGAGTGGTTGTTAAGTACGACTTGGGACCACTCGATATTCCTAACGACGATAAGAAAAATATCATTTTTTCACTATCTAGAGAAGTTCATTTGCCGCCAGAAGACCTTCATGATCCAAGGGTGCATTACGTTTTTCACAATTATGCAGAACTAGATATGTGGGGCCATCCTGTAGAAAGTCCTAAAGTTTTTCCGATGCCTATTGGTACATTTTTAGATGATGACGAATCAATAAATATAAAAACGATTCTAGAAAGAGAATATGATTTTGTTTTCATTGGGCAAATACCACACACCGGAACCAGAGATAAATTCAAGAAGTGTTTAGACAAATTTCTAGAAAGTTCTGGACATAGCTTTAAATATAAAGTAGTTTATACGGACGGATTCGCCAGAGGGTTAAAAGGTAAAGAGTATCTTGAGTTGTTATCTAACTCAAAGCTGTGTCTTTGCCCAACTGGAGCGACTAGCGAGGAGACTTTCCGGTTTTTTGAGGCGCTAAAAATGGGATGCTTCCCGGTGTTAGAAAGGCTACCTAAGTTTTGGTACTACTTGAACGCTCCATTTTTTACTGGTAGATGGGAATTTTTAGATCATACTATCAACCAGACGTTAAATTTTTTACATAATCCTAAGAATAAAGCTGTATTTATGTCTCTAGCAAGATATAATATGACAGTATTGGACCCTAAACATTTGTCACTAATTTTGAAGTCTAAAATTGATGAATTTAATACCGCTAAATTGCAAGACTCACTATAGTCTTTTGAAAGCTTTTTGTAAACCAGAAAAACTTGCCGCCAAATGCGCGCATCTAAAAATACCAGCCTGCGGAATCGCTGATTATAAAACCGTATCTGGAGCTATCGAATTCCACTCAGCATGTGTCCAAAACGGCGTTAAGCCAGTCATTGGATGCGATTACGGAGATTTTTGTTTGTTTGCAAAAAATAAACAGGGATGGATAGAGTTAATGCAGATAGTGGGAATCGTCGAAGAGTCTGTCAACATTATTGATGTTTTAACTGTCGCTAAAAGCGGAAACCTTATATGCGTTACCAACTGTGATACAATATCAAAGGCTTGGGATAAGATTGTAAAAAACAAGTCTTCTATTTTTAAATACGATTACAAAAAACGAGAAGTTCTTTATGTGTCTAAAGACGAAGCAGAAGCCCATCGTGTAGTATTGTGCTCAGGAATGAAGACAACATTACCAAAAATTATGTCTAAAATTTCAAAGGAAGAAGAATTTGAAAACAAACATTACTTTATTTCTTCTTCTTATCACATTCCTCAAACTACAAAGTCTAAAAAAGAGCATGATCTTGTACAAAAGATTTGTGATATGTGTGAAGATTATGAAGTCACGGGTAAACCTATGCTTCCAACATTTGAGTGTCCAGAAGGTTTTAGTGAAGATGAGTACTTGAAGCAGCTATGTAGAGATGGATGGAAATCTAAACTTGTACCAGCGAAAAAGGTTGCTACTGAGGCAGATAAAAATGAATATCTAGAAAGAGTCAAGACTGAACTGGAAGTTATCTTCAAGGCTCAACTTAGTGGATATTTCTTAATTGTTCAAGACATCGTTAACAGTGTTAAAAAGCGTGGATGGTTGGCTGGTCCGGGACGTGGTTCTGCCGCAGGATGTCTGGTTTCTTATCTGCTTGGAATTACAGAGGTTGACCCTATTGAGCATGGTCTAATTTTTGAAAGGTTTTACAACGAGGGTAGAAATACAGAAGATCATATATCCTTGCCCGATATTGATGTTGATGTTCCGGCAGAACATAGAGATGAAGTGATTGATGACATCAAAGAAAAATACGGAAGCGATAATGTTTCTCAGATGGTAACATATGGTAGACTTCAGGGTAGATCCGCCCTAAAAGAAGTAATGAGAATTAATGATAGTGTGTCATTTTCCGAAATGAATGAGATTACAGATTGTATTCCTGACGAAGCTCAAATTTCTGACCAGCTTGAGCTGATGGATAAAGAAGATAGGTCAATTATCAGATGGGCGCTAATCAATGAGTCAAGCAAGCTGAAGAAATGGTGCTATCTAGACGACGATGATAAATTATCTGGACCTATGTCTGACCTATTCGAGCAGGCGATCAAAATCGAGGGAACAAACAAGTCCCAAGGTAAGCATCCGGCAGGAGTCATTATTTCAAAACACAAACTGAAAGATATTTGCCCAATGGTCACAGATAAAAGCGGTAAGAAGATTGTTCAGTTTGAAATGGTCGCCCTAGAATCTCAGGGGCATGTTAAATTCGATATCTTGGGCATTGACCTATTAAGTAAAATTATGGAGGTTTGCGAATGAACGCAACTAAAGAAGAGTATAAATCGGTAATATTTTCTGGATGCTCTATAGAATATATGGATGTCTCTATTTGTAATCTATCTAATTATTACAGAAGAGTCGTTAGATCTAACGAGTATCAGGTATGGTCAGATAGACAAAACGAATATCACTTATTTAAAAATATAGATGATGCTGTAAATAAATTTATTGAACTAAAAAATAAAAAGGGTAGAGTATAACATGAATTATAGGGATATTATTGTTTTCGACTTTGAGACCGGCGGCAGAGACCCATACAGGTGTCAACCGACCAAATCGCTGCTGTGGCAATTCATGCTAGAAAGCTCGAACTTCAGCCGGGCGGCATTTTTAACAGTGAAATTAGACCAATCATTGATGATGAAGAAGCTATTAAGGCTGGAGTTGATCCGTTAGAAGATGAGGCGTTAAAGGTTACTAGAAAAACGAGAGACGCGCTAGCAAAAGCTCCACTACCTAAAACCGTCTGGAATAAGTTTGCTCAATTTTGTGATAAATATAACTTCAAAAAGACTAGCTACTATGCTCCAATCGCTGCTGGTTATAATATCAATGGTTATGATATGCCTATTGTCGAGCGCATGTGTCAACAATATGGCCCTGTAGATTCTAAGCGTGGAAGACAGGGGATTTTTAATCCTATTTTTACTATTGATGTAATGCAGCATATCTATTGTTGGTTTGAGAATAATCAAGATGTAAAAGGCTATGGTATGGATTACATGCGTGATTACTTTGGCATGAGTCAAGCCAGTAAAGATAACGCTCATGACGCTCTGCAAGATGTAAAAGATACCGCAAATATTATGATTAAGTTTATGAAGTTTCAAAGAACATTAATCGAAAAGACAAGATTTGAAAAGGCTTTTGCAGATGGAAATACTTACGTATAAGACATGTATAAAATGTGGAGAATCTAAGGTTGAGACAGACTTTCCTCACTTTTCAACAAAAGATGCGGGACGTAAAAATAGCTGTAAGGCGTGTAATAGTAAACTTGCTAAAATTAGAAACAAGTTGAGAAAAGTAAACCATAAGCCAGAATGTGGCACCTGCGCAATTTGTGAGCGGACTGACAGAAAACTGGTTCTGGATCACGACCATGAAACAGATGAGTTCAGGGGTTATCTTTGCAATAACTGCAACAGCGCTTTAGGTAGATTTGATGATGATATTGAAGTATTACAAAAGGCAATTAACTATTTGAGACAAAAATGACGTTTGATATTAATAATTTTGAAGATGAAGAAGTTTGGGATTTGATTTGCGAAGGTCGTACAAAGGGCGTGTTTCAGCTTGAATCTAGTCTTGGCAAGCATTGGGCTAAAGAAGTTCAGCCAAGAAACATTAGCGAACTTGCTGCTACAATATCTCTTATTAGACCGGGAACGCTCAAAGCACAAGATGAGAAAACCAAAAAGAGCATGACTCAAATTTATGCATATAGAAAAGCAGGTAATCCAGATTATCCTGTAGAATATTTGCATGAATCTTTAGAGCCTATTCTTAAAGAAACTTATGGGGTATTGGTTTATCAAGAGCAATCTATGATGATTGCACAAAGACTTGCTGGCTTTAATCTTAAAGAAGCGGACGATCTTAGAAAGGCTATCGGTAAAAAGAAGGCCGACCTAATGGAAGAGATCAAGCAGAAGTTTGTAGATGGGGCTAAAAAGCAGGGCACCGTAAGTCAAAAGGCGGCAGAGGAAATTTTTTCTTGGATTGAAAAGTCTAGTAGATACGCCTTCAATAAGTCACATGCTGTTGCTTACGCGATTAATGCTTATTGGTCCGCTTACTGTAAGACTCATAGAATTTTGAGATTCTACCAAAGCTCCCTCAACAGATCTGACAGAAAGCCTAAATCAGAGATTGAGATCAAGCAGCTTGTTATGGATGCTAAGTCTGTAGGTATAGAAACATATCCACCAAGACTTAATAGGCTCTACACAAATTTTCAAATAGATGAACCAAAGAGACAAATATATTTTGGCTTGCGCCACATTAAAGGTGTTGGTCAAAAAGAGTGCGAGAAGATAGAAGAACTAGGCGATGTTTCTGAATATAATTGGTTAGACTGTCTTATCAATATTATTCATAAACTAAAACTAAACAAAAGAGCAGTAATCGCATTGATTTCTGTAGGAGCTTTTAATGGAAAGAATAATACAGAGACCCGACAGAAGATGCTTTACGAATTTGATAGTTGGAAACAATTATCGGCTAGAGAGCAAAGCTCTATTGTAGACAACCAAAAAGATCCTTCGTTGCGAGTGAGAACCCTGCCTGAAGCGATAAAAGTAATGATGTCTAACACTAAAATTAATTCTAGAAGAATTGAAAGCGTAGAAAACATCATGCAGTCATTGGTCAAACCATTCTATAATTTAGACGATCACGCTTCTAGTATAGCAGATCAAGAAACAAAGTTTATGGGCTGTGCTTTGACTTGCAGTAAAGTTGATGATACGCAAATAGCTACAGATTTTTGTAACGACGTAGCTAACGGTATCATAAAAAAGAAAGTCAATCTAGCGGTCGTGATAACATCAATTCGTGTTATCAGAACGAAAAAGGGCAAGACTCCGGGACAAGAAATGGCTTTCATGTGTGTTGAAGATAGTAGTGGAGAACTTGACTCTATTACAGTTTTTCCAGAAACTTATGAAAAGAATAAAAGTTTCTTGCTTGAAGGAAATACTGTGATGCTAATGTGTGAACCCTCCAAAAAAGATAAGGGTTCAGTAATCGTAAATAAAGTAATACAAATTTGAGGTGAATATGAATAGTTGTTATTTTTTAGGAAAATTACCAGAAGACGGTGTTGTTTCTGTATATAAGTGTGATAATATTGATGTAGCAGAATTTGCTTTAGAAATTGAATCGTTCAGAACCAGTAAATCTGGAAAAAAAAGCAGGAGTGTACATTCTTTATTATTTGAAGCTTGGCACACTGCCGCCATCTCTATTAAGGAGCGTTTAAAACCACATTCTTTAATTCTAGTCGAGTGTGAGGCTAGACAAGGCGTAGGACCAAACGATGAGACCTATTTCAGAGTAGAAAGTTTTAAGATATTCAACGAAGGATAAATGAATGAGAAATAAGAGAGTGCTATTCGTATCAGAAGCCTCTTGGCTTCCGACTGGCTATTCTGTTTATACCAAAGAGGTATTATCTAGACTTAATGATGTTGAAGGAATAGAAGTTGCTGAAATTAGTTGTTTTGCAGATGTTGAAAGTCTAAAAAATAATCAAAGACCTTGGAAAGCTTACGCAAATAAACCTCTTAAAAGCGACGACACTTATCAGAAATACCAAAATAGTCCAACTTTACAATTTGGAGACATGATATTTAATCAGGCTTGTTTAGATTTTAAGCCAGATTTTGTTATGGATATTCGTGACTGGTGGATGTGTGAGTTTGAACAACGTTCGCCATTTAGAAAGTTTTTTCACTGGGCGATTATGCCTACTGTTGACGCCTTTCCACAGAATGATCAATGGATGAACACATACGCTTCTGCGGACTCTGTGTTTAGCTATAGTGAGTTTGGTAGAGATGTGCTTCTTTCTCAGTGCGAAGAATTAAACTTTGTCGATATAGCTCCTCCGTCTGCTAGTCATCACTTTAAGCCTGTAGAAGATAAAGACGCTCACAAAGAATCTTTCGGTATTTCTAAAGATGTCACCATTATTGGTACGGTCATGAGAAACCAAAGAAGAAAACTTTATCCAGACTTGTTTAAATGTTTTAGAAAAACTCTAGATACCACTAAAAATAATAACCTGTTTTTGCATTGTCACACATACTATCCAGATTCTGGCTGGGATATTCCCGGACTTATTCAGCAGTATGGATTGTCTGGCCGTGTTACCATGACATATAAGTGCAGATCTTGCAATAATATATCTGTAGAGACATTCCAAAACTCTATGAAGTTTTGCAATAAGTGCCGGTCGTTCAATAATCATTTGGTTGGTGTCAATAATCCTATTGACGAAGAAGAGCTGGCAAAGATATACAATATTTTTGATCTATATGTTCAGTATGCAAATAGCGAAGGGTTTGGTATGCCGCAACTCGAAGCGGCAAACTGTGGTATTCCAGTTGTCTCTGTTCGCTATTCTGCTATGGAATCCATTATCGACAGCATTGGGGCGTGGGGAATTGATCCACTAACTCTAAGTATAGAATGTGAAACTGGATGCAATAGGGCGATTCCAGATAATGAAGCGCTCGTAAATTTACTTTGCTACATTACCAACAAGGATAATGTTTGCCTTAAAGAGCAGGGCGAGAAGCAAAGAAAAAAGTCTTTGGCTAAATATAGTTGGGATTCTACCGCTAAGATTTGGGAAAATAAGATCAATGAAATTGAATTAAAAGATTATAGCGAGACTTGGCACAGTCCTTTAGATATCAAGATTCCTAGCAAGAGCTTACCAGAAAATCTAATACCGACACAGAAGGTTGATTATCTGTTCGATTATGTTTTACATAAACCGGAAATGAAGGGTGGGTTCTTATGGAGAAAAATCTTGAAAGATTTGACTTTTGGATTCAGAAGGTCTAGCTCAGATCCAGAATATTATTATAATGAAAGTCATGTAAGATCAGTTAAGGATACAGAAATATTTTCTTTTCAAGATGCTCACCGAGAGCTTTATAATCTAAGAAATCAAATAAATCAATGGGAAGAAGCTAGAGGAAAGATCGCAAGGTAAATATAATGACAAAAGTACTCTATATTGGAAACTATAAAGACGGAACTGGGTGGGGAAACGCCGCATTAAACAATATTCTGGCTATGGATGCTGTTGGAATAGATGTTGTTCCTAGATGTATAACATACAAAGAAAAAAACGATTTTAGCAATCAAAGAATCTTAGAGCTAGAACGTCAAAGCGCTCACGACTGCGATGTATGTGTTCAACACACGCTGCCGCATCTGTATCACTATGACTCAAGCTTTAAGAAAAATATCGGATTCTTGGCGACAGAAACGTTAGACCTAAAATTTAGTAGCTGGAATAATTACGCTTCGATTATGGATGAATTATGGGTTCCGAGTCAAGCCTGTAAAGATTCTCTAGAGGTCAAGAAGCCCATACATGTTGTCCCTCATTCTCTAAATATGGACGAATACCAAAATCCACAAGACGGACAAAAGATAGATAATTTGTTAAATAGTTTTAACTTTGTCTTTATTGGCGAGTTTATCGAGAGAAAGAATATCGCTGCACTTATTAAGGCTTTTCATACGGAATTTAGAAATTATGAGAATGTGAATCTATATATCAAGACCTCCGGCGCAGAGCTTTCATATGTGCAAAACTTTTGCGAGCAAATCAGAAAAGGACTAAAGGTGTCTGAAAACTATAAGGAAGAAATTGTTATCTGTGGAAGGCTAGACAAAGCAGACTACATCTCGACACTATCTCAGTGCCATTCGTTTGTAATGCCAAGTAGAGGCGAAGCATTTTGTATTCCTGCGCTAGAAGCGATGTCTATGGGGCTTGAGTTGATTTATACTGATGGTATTGGTGTAGAAGACTTTGCAGTAGAATCAGATAAGCCTGTAGAGTCTAAACCAACGCCATGCTTTGGGGGAGTTTCTACATTAAGAAATCTTTACACCGCAAAGAACCAATGGCTCGAAATTGATGTCTACTCGCTTGCTAAATCTATGCGGGCTTCTTTTGAGGCTTGGAAACGCGATCCAGATCAGGATAAGAAAGCTAGAATCTTTAAGGCTCAACAATACGATCATAAAAATGTAGGACAAAAGATAAAGGAGATTTTAAATGCCAGCTAATGCTACGCCAAGAGCAGTACGAAACATTGTAAGAAGCGCTAGGCCGCAGAAGAAGCTAAATATCTTAACATTTCCAACGCATGAAAGATATGAGCAAAACCTAGCTAGGACTGGTCATAACTTTTACTCATTATCATTTGGTAAAAAATGGGACACTGACTATGCTAAAATCCCAGATAATTATTATATGATAGACGCTATACCTGACTATATTGATTTTGATTTGATTCTAGCTCACACGGATTGTGAAAGACTTGCTACCGCATATCAGCACCTATCTGGATCTAGAATCGGATCGTCAAACAAAACATATATTCCAATTTTAAGGCATAACCATGTGCTGCCAGATGTTAGATATGATATACAACAGCAGAAACAAGCTTCAGTCAATCCAATAGTGGATGTTTATTCATTTATTTCTGACTATTCCAGAGGGGAGTGGGGCTTTAGTCAAAACAACTCAGTGGTGATCGAACATGGAGTAGATACAGACTTTTGGACAGACGGAAACGAAGAAAGAGACAATGTTTGCCTTTCGGTAGTTAACGATTGGCCAAACAGAGATTGGTGCTGCGGATTTAATTTATGGAGACAGACATCTAACGGACTGCCGGTGAGGGTATATGGAAAAAGTCCCGGCTTTTCTGTGGTGGCAGATTCTACAGAGCATTTAAGAACTATCTATCAAAAGTCAAAGATTTTTTACAATACTTCGCTACACTCTCCTGTCCCAAGCGTGCTTTTAGAGGCTATGGCTTGCGGTTGTGCAATTGTTTCTACTGCTAACTGTATGATTCCAGAAATCATACAACATGGTCAAAATGGACTTATTTCCAATAATCCAGAAGAGCTAAGAAAGTATTTAGAAATGCTTTTACACAACGATATAGTAGCCTCCAAACTTGGCGAAGAGGCTAGGAAAACAATCGTTGAAAAGTATAATCTAGATAATTTTGTTTCAAACTGGAACAATCTTTTTAACTCAATCATCAACCAATACAGAAATCAATAAGGAAAATAATATGCAAGTTTACATGGCGGGGCAAACCCCAAATTTAAAACAAAAACCAATCGGGATAACGCAGCTACAGTCTGAGGTTATGGACAGCGAAGCAACTGATATCGTGCTAGATAATCTGCTATGCGAGTTTTCTACAGACGAGCAAAAAACATTGATGGAATTAGTAACAAAAAAGTGCAGAATCGGTGCAAATGTAACTATAATAGAAAAAGATTTTAATGTTATTGCCAATAATTTTGCCATAGGTGTTACATCTATAGAGGATATAAATAAATTCTTTTCTGGTGGTCGAGGTAGAAAGTCTTTGATGAACGAGCCTATGATCTGCAAACTAATACCATCAAATTTTAAGATAACCAACAAGAACTTTGACGAAGACTCTACGATAACTATAAAAGCAAGGAGAGAAGGGTGATTGAAACAAGCTGCCAAGGTTGCGTTTTTTCTAAAAATGACAAGGATGGAAAACAAGAGTCTTGCCAGATGGGTAGACTTGAAAAGCTAGAATCATACAGAAATGATGAAGAAGAATTTTTTAGAGTCAAAAGGTTTTGTAACGCTTTTCGTCCTAATCAATGGTTGAACGATTTATCTCTGGAAGAGTCTCTAAGTATAACTGATACAGTTAAGAAAGAAATTGTTCCAAGAGTTGGTATATTGATTGACTTCGATACTGAATTAGAAGACCCTCTATCTAAATTAAAAGACTGTGTACAATCTATTATAGATCAAGATTTATCAGTGAGATATGTTATAGTCGTAAATAGAAAAGTTGAATACAATGAAGAGATTCAAAAATTGCTCGCGGGTAGTCTAAGCGAAGATGTTGATCATCATATTCTACAGCTATTAAATCAACCAGAAGATAAGATTCTTATTGTTGATGAGTGCTTTAGACATTTCTTAAATGGTTGGCTTTTTGTGACGACTATTGGACAAGAAATTCCAAGCAAGCTAATGTCTGGAATAAATAAAATTATCAACGAAGACATGGGAATCTTGACGGCTGTAGAGCCTTACGATGGATTTAACGGTCTTATTTTTCAGACGGCGCTATTCAAGTTTCTGAATGGTAATGCGCCAAAGGTCTGGGGTATTGATGATATTGACTCAAGACCATTTATAGAAAAAGTAAAAGATATGAAAGATAGTGAATCAGTAATGACATGGGAGGAATTTTATGCAAAATTATCCTAATGTCGCTATTATAATAGCTAATTACAACTACGGAGAGTTTGTACTAGAGGCTATTAAAAGTATTCATGACCAAGACTATGAAGGCAAAATTAGAATCTATCTAGTAGATGATGGATCTAGTGATAACTCTTGGGAAAGAATTAAAAATTTTACTAAAACAGAGCCAAAACGTGGCGAACTTTCTACCCCATGCGGTACAGAATCTATAGAAATTATTGAAAGCGATGAATTTGAAGATGTGTATATTAGGATCGAAAATTCCGGCGCTAGCAACGCTAGAAACGTAGCTATTTATCAGGCTTGGGAGTGGGCCGATGTATTTGGTATCCTAGACTCTGATGATGAGTATAAGCCAGAAAAGGTTAGAACTCTTGTCAAGCACTTACAAAAGGATGAACTTATTGGCGTTGCCTATGCTGATTATGACATCAATAAAACATATGAAGGTAGAGAACACACCAAGGAAGAATTAAAAGAATCATACTCAAGAGAGCTTTTAATTAAAAAGTGTATAGTTCATAGTGGTGCATTAATCAAGAAAGAATATCTTAAAAAGACAATTATGCCAAATGGACAAATATACAATACTCAACTTCATGGCCCAGCAAGCCAAAGATTTATTGGATGTACGGAGGATTATGATTTGTGGATTAGGCTTTCAGAACACTGCATGATGACACACGTAGCAGAGAGTCTTTCTGTTGTACGAGAGACGGGGAATAACCAGTCTCTAAAAATGACTGCCGAGATTTTTAATCAAAACGCAAAAATAATAGGATCAAAGTATGGCATTGTACAATAAGTCCGTAACAACTATTAAGAAAAAGAAAGAGTCAGACAATATAGGGTTTGCTATCCTGTCTGCTGGTCTTGGCGCTAGAATAAAAACATATGAGCCAAGAAGTCTTATTAAAATCAATGGTAAGACACTTATTGAAAGACAAGTCTCAGCCATCAACAATAACTTTAGCAATGCAGAAATTATTGGTGTTTTTGGTCCGGGGGTTGATAAGATATCTAAAACCATGCTTGGAAAGATTAGAATTGTTGAAAATCAAAATTACGAAAGCACCAACAATTCAGAAAGTCTAAGACTCGCTATAAACAACTGCCTAACAAAAAGTATTATGTTTTTTCATGGAGATATACTTTTCAACAATAGTCTTTTTGAATCACTAGATTTTAATAAATCGTTTATATTGTATGAAGATCGCGGCATGATGGACGAAAAGGAAATCGGAGTAACGGTAATTAACAATAACGCTACCATACTATCATATGGACTTGAAGAAAAATGGTGTCAAATGGCTTACTTGCATAAGAGAGAGTTAAAGATCCTAAGAAGTATTTTTTCAAATTTCGGCAAACACGACAAGAAGATGTTGACATTTGAAGTGATAAATAAGATAATAGAACTCGGAGGATCGTTTCAAGCCAAAAAACTAGATCGAGCCAAAATTGTTGAAATTGACTGCATAAAGGATATAAAGAATGAGAATTTTAATTTCTAGCGATGGAATACATGCCCACTACTATCAACGAATGGCTTGGGCTAATGCGTTTTCATCAATGGGATTTCATGTTCATGTATGGGATATAAACAAGACTAACCCATTTGATATGTTTGATCTGTTTCAGCCAGATATATTTCTTGGTCAATCCTACAACCTAAACAAGTCTCTAATTAGATGTATCAAGGAAAGGCCGCACCTAAAGGTCGGACTTAGAGCCGGAGATTGGGGCGATCAAACAAAAGATATTGACCAGAATAAATTTAACATCTTGACGCTTACCACAAAAGAAGTTAAGATGCTTGAAGAGTTGAAAAACGAAACTGGCGCTCCAGATTTTGTTCATATTCATTATCCAGAATGGGCCGTCAAGCAAACACACAATCATTTTGAAAGCATCGGCATCAAAGCTGTATCGTTAATGATGTGTGCAGATGTATTAGAGTATTCTGGAGCAAAATTTGATGCAAACCTAGAGTGTGATCTTGGTTTCGTTGGCGGCTATTGGCCTTACAAGGGTCAAGTAATAGATAGGTATCTGATGCCACTTTTACATCCGGTCGGAAAATACAGAGCAAAAATCTTCGGAAACCAACCTTGGCCAGCCAATCAGTATTGTGGACTAATTGACGATAACAAAGTTAAGGATCTTTTTGTTTCTGCTAAAATTTGCCCAAACCTTAGTGAGCCTCATGCTCAAGAATATGGAATAGATGTAAATGAAAGAATATTTAAGATTTTATATTCTGGAGGGTTTTGTATTAGTGACTCTGTAGAGGGCTACAAAACAACCTTTGGAGACTCTATTGTTTATGCCGAGTCTCCAGAAGATTTTAGAGAAAAGATTGACTTCTATCTGAATAATCCTGCTGATAGATTAGGGATCGCGGAACGGGGACAAAAGCACGTTAAAGAAAACCATACGGGATTTCATCGTGTAGCAACTATATTAAAAGCTTTAGGAATGGAAGATTTGTCACTTGAAGTTTTAAAAGCCTATGAGGATTCTTTAAATGTCTAAAATCGTAATAACGGGAGGCACAGGTTTTCTTGGTAAAGCTGTTCGTAAAGCGTTATTGTGCTCCAGTGACACTATTATTCCACTAAGAGGAAGGGGCGAATGGGACTTAACAAAGCAAAAGCATGTGGAGTATTTATTTGCCCATAATACTCCTGATGTCATAGTACACCTTGCGGCTAGGGTTGGTGGCATAGGAGCAAACAAAGAAAATCCCGGATTGTTCATGTATGAGAATCTGGCGATGGGAATGAACTTGATTGAAACGGCTAGAAAATATGGAGCCTTAAAGAAGTTTGTAATGGTTGGTACAGTGTGCGCATATCCAAAGTTCACACCCGTACCATTTAAAGAAGAAGATATATGGAACGGCTATCCAGAAGAAACAAACGCTCCGTATGGAATCGCTAAAAAAGCGCTTATGGAAATGCTCGCGGCATACAATGTGCAATACGGTCTTAACTGTACTAATCTTATTCCTGTAAATATGTATGGACCTCATGATAATTTCCACCCAAGAATCAGTCATGTTATTCCTGCTATTATATTAAAGATAGATAAAGCTATTCAAAATAAAGAAAGCTATGTAGAACTTTGGGGAACAGGAAATGCTAGTAGAGAGTTTCTTTACGTAGACGACTGTGCAGAAGCTATTAAACTAGCAATAAACACAGACACCACTCCAGACCCAATTAACATTGGCACAGGATCAGAGTTTACAATATCCGCTCTTGCTGAAAAAATAGCATCAATAATGGGGTATAAAGGAAATGTCTTGTTCAATGCAAACGGAT
>Ga0255753_1001542_pt1 | contig 27249 bp, 26 predicted proteins | sample 041ome_10_FD_179953 | JGI IMG/M metagenome (GOLD analysis project Ga0255753, IMG submission 179953) | Coastal salt marsh microbial communities from the Groves Creek Marsh, Skidaway Island, Georgia - 041412US metaG (version 2) | ecosystem: Environmental > Aquatic > Marine > Intertidal zone > Salt... | reverse complement strand
GTCGCAGACGATACAATATCCGCACCAGCGATCGCTTCACGGGGATTCGACACCGGTATGACCTCGATCCCGAGCTTGGCAGACATTTCCTCCGCGAAGGCCTCTTTGTGGCCGTTCGTTGGGCTGTACACTCGGCACTCTTTTATGGATCTCACGCAACAGAACGCCTCCAAAAAAGTCCTTGCCATGCCACCCGAACCGATCAAACCGATGACCTCTGAATCCTCTCGGGACAGGTACTTCGCGCCAATACCCGCGCCGCCTCCGACCCGAAAATGTTGCAAGATCCCATCATTGATCAGCGCTAACGGTTCACCGTTTTTAGTGGACAATAGAAAAATCAACCCACAGTAGGTGCCCGGCTCGATACAATGTTTCTCCTCAGTCCACCCACCGTCATCGGACTTGGGCCAACTGACGATGTCTGACTTCATTCGGATCGCGAAGTATTCTGAACTCGCACCTTCCATCGAACCCCAGCGGAAATAACTGTCGCGATCCTCCGCTGGATAGTACAGATCGACCCTTGGCCGGTGCACGGCGCCATACTCAACCATACCTCGGAATGCCTCTTCCTGGACTCGGATACAGTCTGCCATCGTGAGGACTTGGCTGACCTCATCGTTATTGATCAGTTTCATCGCTAGGCCCCTAAAGTAGCGCTGGCAAAGAGCGCTTCTGGGGGTAAGTACTCTGCGCCGATTCCTTGATCGACCGCATAACGCATAAGCCTGTCTATGTTCGACCGGTTTGCAGCAAAACCGCGTGGCCAAGCGCCACCCTGGAACCGTTCACGATCCCTCTCAAACTGGTGTCGAGCCCCAGGTAACATTGACCAGTTCGGATCAGCATAGTAGCCCTCGGCAATATCAAACGCAGAGTGAAAAATCTCCATCAGTTGTAACGGCAGATCAGGATTTTGACTGACCAATGACTCCTGGATCGCTATGACATGCATGATCGGGAACGATCCAACCTCGTCAAAGTAGCGTTTCTCCTCAGTTTCAGGGTCGAGGAAGAGCCGTCTCGCGGGGATCTCTCCATTCATCACATTGGCAGGTGGGTGCGGCAAGAAAAACGCATCGATTTCACCCGAATGAAGCCGATCACCCAAGCGATCCCGTTCCCCAATGAACTCGACGCTCACATCGGGCCCATGCTCAAGTGGAATCTTTTCCTTCGTAGTCAGCTTCCAATTGATCGACCGCCACGGAACCTTATAGTGAAACTCAAGATCGCCCTTGGCGAGTAGTGACAAGGTTGTCTGAAATGCACTCAATGCGACATTCTTACCAATCAAGTGCTTGGGCTCGGTCATATCTGAGTCTTGTTTAACCCACATCTGACTGGTACTGAACAACCGCCTTGGAAACACCGGAATACCCACAATGGGATAACCCCGTGTCTTCGCAGCCAGGAACGACGACATTGAAAATTCAGCAACGTCAAACTGACCGTCGAGGAACAGCTCATGCCGATCGGTACCATGCTGCAACATTGCGCTCTGCCCGACCTGGAACGATTTGATATCGAAGTCAAAAGAATGGGATAAGGACCCATCAAAAAACGGAAAATGCCGGTCGTACCGGTCGATCGCCAGCTTTATCTCCATTCAGTACCTCCTTTTTCAGTCCATTTGTTAGCGCGTCTCGGTTACCTCTCTGACCTCAACCGAGCCAACCTTCAGCTTCTGAGCCTCTGCGTCCACTCGCTCAACCTTGGTGCCCTTCTCGAATGCAGCCATCTGGAGTATCTCAAGCTCCTCATGATCCGAGGCGCTCTCAAACCAATACTGCTCGCCACGTGGGATCAGTATCCCTTCGTACTTCCCAAACTCACCAATAACGACGTCGCCCGGACCGTAAAATCTCACCCGACCGGCAAGCACCATCCAGAAACCATCCATGCCACGATGCGAATGGAGATTGTTCTCACCACCCTCACGCACGACTTGCACTCGTCCGCGAATAATGTCGCTGCCAGCGAGCTGAACGATCGCTTTCCCACCCGGCATATCGGATGGCTTCTCGTATTTGAAAACCTGATAACTACCTTCACTCATGACTGTTGATCTCTCGTTTTGTTTTGTTATCGATCAAGAGTAATCGAAACAGGTTCAGGCCACTCATATCGATCCTATCTCTCCGTAAAATCTTGGATACACAGCAACGTCTGAGGCCTTCAGCTTGAAACATAGACCAACACACCCAACCCAGCGGATCCCAGGACGACAACACCGGGGTCCCACCGCTTGAGCCATACCCCTAATACGACTAACCCAACCAACACATACTCCAGTGGATCAATAGAAATATTCCGAGCGAGCCCTGTGCCCGCGGTCAACATCATCCCGGCGATGACGAATCCGGACGCCGGCATGAATAAAGCAACGTATTGTTTCAGGTTATCGTGCCAGTGTGCGGCCAAAGACGCACCAAAAACGGTCGGGATGGAGATACCGATCAGGCAAGCTATAGCGCCGGGAAAACCAGCCAAGAAATAACCGATGCCCGCCACGAAGCTACACTTCGGGCCAGGAACGAAGTTTCCGATCGCGTAGGCCCACGCGAAAAGTGCTGGACTCAAGAGGCCGGGGTCTACCCAGTGGTCCTGAATAATCGCAAGCTGGCCATTCCCACCGCCGAGCGAAAACAACGTACTGAACGCGATGACCGCAAGGATCTCGACCAGGATAGACGAGTCACTCGACATTGACCGCTCCCCTCTTATCATCGCCACGAATCAAAATCGAGCCGACCGCAAGCCCAACACAGGCCGCTACGATGAGTGGGCCCTCGAACGCAATCACGTAGAGAGGTATCCCGACGCTGATCATCAACCCAAACAAAGCCGATCGTCTGTTTACTCCGTCTCCGACGAACATCCTTACAGCGTTCCCTGCGAGCAGTCCGACGACACCTAGCCCAACGTAGTGCTGGATCGTTAAGAGAACGGGATTCTCTGACGCGACAACGGTCAACACACACGCAGCCAAAACTAGGATCGTACCGGGTAGCAGGATAGCGATCGAAGAGCCGATGGCGCCGAGTATCCCACCGATCCGGTACCCCACCATCGCTGCAAACGCAAGAAACTTGGGTGCCGGGATCATAGCGGCCGCCAACATCAACGACCGCTGGTCCTCAATGCTAAGCAGCCTCCTACGCTCGACCAGCTCCTTCTGCAAGCGGTCCATGGCAGCCCACATACCCCCAAAGCACGTGCATCCAAGCACAAAAAATAACCAACAAATCGTTAGAAATGGCAGTGAGTTCCTTGCAGTTGAGACGTTCAAGTATGTCTCCTTATCGTGGGCATGTTGGTGATGTGCTTACCGGCCCATGATAAGCGGCCCAGCACTATTAACCAGTCAGTGACGCTATACGAAGTCTGTCTGAGGTATAAATGTATCTAACCTCTGATTAAACATGGCCTCAACTGTTCTGATTTTTTACACTGCTCAAAGTAGATAAACGGAGACAAAAAATGACTGTGGGGCACTACATCGACGGCCAGTGGATCTATTCTGGCGAGTCAGTTACAAATATAAGCCCAAGTGATGGAGAAACAGTCACCGAGTATCACCGGAGCGACTCCAAGATACTCAGTCTCGCTACCTTATCTGCGCGGCGATGCTTCGAGTCAGACGCCTGGCGGTCAAGATCGAGACTCAGGGCCCAGTTCTTGCTCGAGCTCGCCGATCAAATATCGGCCGTCAAAGAGGAGCTATCCGTCAAGATCGCCCTCGAGAGCGGGAAGGTCATCACTCAGGTCAGGCACGAGGTCCAGGCCGCGATCAACGAGTGCGTCTACTACGCTGGTCTGGCACGCGCAACCTTCGGACGAACCGCAGAGTTCGATGAGGGACAGCAGTCGCTGTTCACTCGTGAGCCGATCGGTGTCGCGGCGATCATCGTTCCGTGGAACGCGCCGGCGACGCTCCTGATCAGGTCACTCGCACCGGCGGTTGCGGCGGGATGTACCTCGGTGATCAAGCCAGCCCACGAGTCAGCCGGAACCCACGGTATTCTAATGAGTTGCATAGCGAACTGCCCCTCACTCGTACCGGGAGCCATTAACTCGATCAACGACGGCGGGGTCTCGATCTCCAAGGAACTCGTGACCAACCCAGAGATTGACGTAATCAGCTACACCGGCTCGTCACAGACAGGCAAGCTGATTATGGAGGCCTCGTCCTCGTCACTGAAACGACTCTCACTCGAGCTAGGAGGCAAGTCTCCCGCGGTCATCTTCCCTGGCGCAGATATTGAGAACGCTGTGAGTGAGATCGTGCGGGGATCAATGGCGCACTCGGGACAGATGTGTACAGCGATTGGCCGCGTCATCGTTCACTCCTCGTCGTATAAGCAGGTCAGGGACACGCTTGTTAAGAGACTCGAGGTCTTGACGGTAGGCCACGCTCTGGATGAGTCAGCAAACCTCGGACCGCTGATCAATGGGGCGGCGGCTGACAGATACATCAGCTACGTGGATGCGGCTGGTCGTGATGGATCAGTCTTGGTCGGGGGCGAAAAGCTGTCTGGTGGGGCCTACGGTACCGGCTGCTACGTGTCCCCCACGCTTGCCGAGATCGACGACCTCAGTCATCCTCTGATCCAGAACGAGTTATTCTCCCCTTTCATCGTCCTAGAACGGTTCGACGACCCGGAGGAGGCAATAGCACGAGCAAACGCGACTCGTTATGGTTTGTCTGCGTCGGTCTACACAGATACCCATCGGGTCGCACAGCTGGCGGCGCGGAAAATTAAGGCGGGTACAGTCTGGATCAACTGCCACAACCGCCTGATGGTCGAGGCCGAGACTGGTGGCTACAGGGACTCGGGTCTAGGGCGGTTGCATGGCGTCGAGGGTCTCGGCCCGTTCCTTGAAACTAAACACATCTATACCGAAAGCAAACAATGGTAGAGCTAGACTCAGAGATCATTATCGCCGGCGGCGGACCGGTCGGCGTCGGGTTGGCGATCGACCTCGCGCAGCGCGGTCATGACGTGCTGGTTGTAGAGAAATACTCCCAGCCACAGCTGGTACCGAAAGGACAGAATCTGACTTCACGGACCATGGAACACCTCGCGGCTTGGGGTGCTGACCGGATCGCTCGATCAAAACGACCGACATCACGGAGCACAGGCAACGGCGGACTCAACTGCTACAAAAGCCTGCTGAGCGGCTACCACTACGGTTGGCTCAACCGGGAAAGTGTCCGATCGTTTTATTACGAGGACGTGGAGCGACTCCCACAGTACGTCACAGAGAACGCGCTCAGGGAGCGTGCGTCCGAGCTATCGAATATTCGCTGGATGTCCAACCACGAGGCGGTCGGTTGCTCAACCGAAGACAGTCTCGCTAGGATCCGTGTTCGTGACCGGGAGACCGACTCAGTGAACGAACTCAGGGCACGGTTCCTGGTCGGGTGTGATGGAAGCCATTCGGTGATCCGCAGATCGGCTAACATTAGCCAAACGATGAATGACCATGACAGGAAAATGGCGCTAGTCGTGTTCCGGTCACCTGAGCTCGACCAACTCCTGAGTGGGCTGCCCTTCAGCGCATTCTACAACGCTCTCGACCCTAAGCTCGAGGGCTACTGGAAGTTTGTGGGGCGAGTGAATTCTGATGGTGAGTGGTTCTTCCACGCACCGGTGCCGCAGGACGCAACCAAAGACAGCTTCGACTTCCCCGGCTATCTCCACGAGACCGTCGGTACCAAGTTTAAACTGGAGATCAGCTACGTCGGGTTCTGGGACCTCCGGTTTGCTGTCGCTGACTCCTACCAGAGCGGTAGGATCCTGATCGCTGGCGACGCGGCCCACAGCCATCCTCCCTACGGCGGTTACGGGATCAATACGGGGTTCGAGGACGCGAGAAACTTGGGCTGGAAGTTGTCCTACGTGCTGAAAGGTATCGCATCAGAGAATCTCCTTCAGAGCTACACCGACGAGAGACAGCCAGTCTTTCGATCGACCTCGAAGCACTTCATCGAGTACCTCATCGAGGACGACAAGCAGTTCCTGGACCAGTGGGATGGTAACGAGCAGGATCCAGCGTTCGAGGACGCGTGGAATAGCCGGACCACGAACAACCTCACGGTGACCCAGTACGAACCCAACTACAGAGGCTCCCGCAGCATTATCGATACCGACCCAGCCAACGCCGCTCCATCCGCGGTTGGTGAGCACTCTTCGGTCGCGAGACCGGGCCACCACCTGTCGCCGCCAACAAATCACACGAATTTTCAGGCAACGCTTGGACACGACTTTGTTTTAATACATAAAGAAGAAACGAACCTTCAAGAAATCCAGGACCGAGCCAACGGGAACACACTTCCCTTGAAGCTCCTCAAAGCTGACGAGGAGGCATTCAGTCGCTGGGAGGCCGACTGGATCTTGGTACGTCCTGATCACTTCGTCGCGGCCAAGGGCTCCGATGATGATTTCCCTCCCGATCTACTGTCTAGGGTGATATGCGCGTGACCGACATCAGAGACAGCGCGGCATGGGCTTTCCTCACCAGACTAAAACAGCACGGCGTGGATCGCATGTATTGTAACTCGGGGACTGACTTCGCTCCGATCATCGAGGCCTATGAGTCCGCCTCCAATGAGGAACGAAGAGGGTTCCCAGAGCTTCTGACAATCACCCACGAGACCGTCGCGGTCGGGATGGCGCACGGTGCCTACCTGGTCACCGGGGACACTCAGGCGATCATGGTCCACGTCCATGTCGGTCTCGCAAACGCGCTGATGGGTGTCATCAACCAGCAGAGCGACAATATCCCTGTCCTCGTTTTCGCTGGGAAAACCCCTATCACTGAATTTTCCGAGGACGGCGCGCGCATGACACCTCAACAGTCCGGGCAAGACGTGTTTGACCAGAACGGTATCTGTAGGCAGTTCGTGAAGTGGGACTCCGAGCTTAGACATCCGGAGCAGATCGTAGACCTGGTCGACCGGATGATCCACCTGTCTAGGCAACACCCCCAAGGCCCGACAATGCTGTCGCTGCCGAGGGAGACACTCGCGGGACGGGTCCCGGGCCACCGAGATTCCAGGCTCCCGATCGCGAGGACACAATCGAGAACAGCTGTCTCGCTTCCAGGGGGCCTGACGGAGGCACTCGAGCGCGCGGAACGCCCGCTGATTATTATCCAGAAAACTGACCCAAGTGGTGAGCTTGCTGCAGCGGTCGACCGGCTAGCGAGGCATCACGGGATCGCGGTCATTGAGCCCTTCGCGCTCAGGAACGTGTGTGACAGTGAGGCCCCCTACCACCTCGGTTATCAGTCCAACAAAATCATCTCGTCCGCCGACGTTATCCTTGTGGTCGAATCACCGTGCCCGTGGATACAGCGGTTCGAAAGTCTCGAGGCATCTCACATCTTTCATATAGGACACGACCCACTGTGGTCTAACCTACCGAGCCGGAGCCATATGGCGACAGAGTTCGTTGCCGGTGACCCGGCACAGACGGTCAGCCTGATCGAGTCATCGCTCGAGACCGCCGACACCATGATCGAGGACCGGCTCAGGTGGATTCAGACCGAGCGTGAGTCACGAAGCGAAAACCGGTTCAGCGTAATAGACCGCCACGGAAGCGCCAATATATTGTCTCCTGCGCTGCTCGGTGACCGGTTACGCCGGCACCTGACAGAGGATACTGTCGTGTTCTCCGAGCTGGGTCCGCCACAGGACTTCGCCGGTCCACGTTTCGCGAACCAGTGGTACACGCCACCATTCTCCGGGGGTCTCGGATGGGGGGTGCCGGCAGCGATCGGAGCCAAGCTAGCCTGTCCCTCAAGACGTGTCATCGCGTGTGTCGGGGACGGATCGTTCCTGTTCGCGAATCCGCTCTCGTGTTTCCACACCATGAACACGTTCCACGTACCGATACTGATCATCGTGCTAAACAACGCCGCATGGAACGCAACGCGACGCGCGGCCTACAACATGTACCCCGACGGCTCGGCTGCACGGAACGAGTCGCCGGTGTTGACCGACCTCTCGCCCCAGTTGGCGTTCTCGGCGGTCGCCGAGGCTTGCTCCGTGGCCGCTCGACAGGTAAACATGGTCACCGAGATCGAGGGCGCCCTAGACTGGGCGATGGAGACGATTGATAGCGGTCGGTCTGTTTTACTGGACATCAGCACCGAGAAAACCGACGGCTTCTAATTTAGGGACGCGAGCACCATGACAGACAACAAATCAACAGATCCAATCATCCGACGCGTTGGGGTATTCTTGGGGGCCAGGGTCTCCAATATCGACCTCTCAAAACCAGTACCCGAGTCAGCTGCAGCCATACTGAAGCAGGCGCATGCAGAGCATGGTGTCCTCGTTTTCCCAGACCAGCAGATCTCGTCGGACGACTTGAAACGTTTCGGACGCCTGTTCGGGGACCTGACAGTGCATCCGTTCTCGACCAGCACCGAAGAGTCACCAGAGCTGATCGTCTACGACAATAAGGAGGGTAACCCCCCGGCGCCGACAGATATTTGGCACACGGACGAGACGTTCCGAGAATGCCCACCAATGGGGACCGCGCTGTGCTCCAAAATTATCCCTGAGCACGGTGGTGACACCGCGTTCTGCTCAATGAGCGCAGTCTGGGAGGGCTTATCTGACCGCTGGCAGAGCTTCCTATCTGGCCTAGAATCGGTCCACGACTTCAAGCCGTTCAGGGGCCTGTTCGATGACTCGAAAGAGGGCAAAACCAAGCTTCGCTACTACGAGGACCTGTACCCACCGGTAACCCACCCCGTGGTCCGTGTGCACCCCATTACGAAAAAGAAAGCGATCTTCGTGAATCCCCAGTTCACACTGAGGATCAAGGACATGGCAGACGACGAAAGCGACATGATCCTGAAGATGTTGTACGGGAAGACATTGAGGCACGAGTACCAGTACAGACACCGTTGGGAGCCGAATATGGTCATCATTTGGGATAACCGCCACGTTCAGCACTCGGCTCTCCACGACTACTACCCGTCTCGACGTCTGATGGAGCGTGTCACGATCGCTGGTGACAGACCGATCGCGGACGCGCCCCCACCGTCCCGCGACTCGCTGAGGAGGTACCTAATGCCCCCACTGTCCGACTTCAAGGGTCGCGCTAAGCGGCTCCACGACGACTAGTTGGCATGACGAGTGATCTGAGTGACCTCAAGACGCGCGTCCTGATCGTCGGGGCGGGACCTGCAGGGCTGTTCTTGTCCCACCTGTTACAGATCCACGGGATAGATAACCTGGTCGTCGAGCAGCAGTCACGAGAATACTGCGAGAAGCGTCAGCGCGCCGGCATCCTTGAGCAAGGTACCTTTGATGTTCTGAACTTGACCGGCGTCGGTAAACGTCTGGCCACCCAAGCCATCCCGCATGAGGGAATCGACATTGCCTCCGGTGGGACACTCCACAACATCAACGTCGAAGATCTCACCGATGGGAGGAAGGTCTACGCCTATGCCCAGACCGAAATCGTCAAGGACCTGTTCAACCACCACGAGACGAACGGCACACTTCCCCTAACCGGGCAAGAGGTCGTCAGGGTCGACGAACCCAACGGGTCCAGCGTCATGGTCACCATCGCCGACGATCAACACAACGAAAAAACCATCGGGTGTGAGTTCGTCGCATTCTGTGACGGTTTCAGGGGCGTCGGACGGAGGCACTTTGAAGCCGCCAAGGTCGACAGCTGGTCCTACGAGTTCCCGTCGTCTTGGCTCGGAATCCTGGCTGAGGCCCCGCCGATGAACGAGGTCGTGATCTACGCGAGACACGACGACGGGTTCGCGCTTCAATCAATGCGCTCGAATACGATCAGCCGCCTATACCTTGAGATAGGAAACGAAGAGCAACTCGAAGACTGGCACGACGAGAGAATATGGGACGAGCTGGACGAGCGGATCGGGCTGCCCCAGAACCGCGGAAAGATCACCGACAAGGGTAAGACCCCCCTCCGGTCTTACCTGTCCAGCCAGATGCGGCTCGGCCGGTGCTTCTTGGTCGGAGACTCAGCACACATCGTACCACCCACCGGTGCGAAGGGCCTCAACCTGGCGATCGCCGATGCGGTCTGCCTGGGTTCATGCCTGAACGAGTTCTATAACCGTGGCTCGGAGCTTGGCCTGAAAGACTACTCAGAACTTGCTGGCCAGCGGGCCGGACAGACCGTACGGTTTAGCTGGTGGTGCACGCGTCTGCTCCACAGCCAGCTCGGTTGCGATAGGTTCGAACAGCGGATGCTAAAGGCCGAGTTGGAACACTTCCTGAAATCGCCCGGGCTGCAGCAGCACTTCGCAGATAACTACTCGGGGCTACCGTTCTCCAGGGCGCTCGAGATCTGAGCGGATGGCGGGCTCTTGCGAGCCCGGTTTGTGGAGTAGAAGACGTAAAACGATCCCACAAAGATCGTCAACGCGCTGACACCAAACGCTGCGGTCACCGTAAACGATCCTGCAACGATACCCCAAACCAACGCACCGATCCCGTTACCCCCAAAAATCATGAACTGAAAAAGCGCCTGGCAACGGCTCCGGTAGCGCTCCTTTGAGTGTGTCTGGATCAGTGCGCTCAGAGACGAGTGGAGCATCAGCCAGCAAGAACCGCTGACGAAAATACCCACCACAGTAGTGACAACCGAGTCGACCAAGAACATAACCGATAGGGATAACGCGAACACCCTGAACAGACGCTTGATGTAGACACCCAGATCGACCTGAAGCGCGAACTTGGTCTGCACGAAGGCGCCAAAAATGGCGCCGGCACCGAACACTCCCATGAGTAGCCCATATCCCGTGGACCCAGCCTCAAGGAGGCTGGCCGCAAGAAACGGCATCAGGGAGATAATCACGATACCCGAGAAGTTAAACAGACTCGCCGTGACGTACGCGTCCCTCAGGACATGATCATTCCAAGCGTAAACAACGCTGGCCAGGATCGACCGCCATATCTGTGTGGGTCTCACCCTACGGCCACGACGTCTAGGTAGCCTGCGTCCGACGCCGAGCAAGAACGAGGATAAGAGACCACTGAGAACAAGAGTCAGCGCAGGACCCAGGACACTTAGTGTGAGCCCGCCTAATGCTGGGCCTAGTGTACGTGCCAAGTTAAACCCAACACTGTTGAGCGACACTGCCTTCCGGAGGGCTGGCTTTGGAACGATGTGGGACACGTAGCTCTGCCAAGCCGGACTAACACTCGCTCGCGCACCACCAAGAACGAAAGCTAAAGCTAGAAGCCAGGGAACGTTAAGTGACTGATCTATGATTAGGTAAACAAGCAACAGCACAACCAGAACGATAAGCATCTGTGCTGGAACGACGACCGCCTTCCGTCCGAACAGATCGGACAACGCACCCGCGGGCATCGCGAAGAATATCACCGGTAGAGACAAGCAAGTCTGGACCAGTCCGACCATCTCTGGACGGCCGTCAATCTCGACCATCATCCACGTAATGGCGACCCACTGAATCATCCAACCCATCCCGGCCAGGAATGTGGAGAGCAAGTACCATAAAAATGTTCGATTCGTTCTTAATTCGAGACTTTGGTCCAATGTGATCCTTGAAATCGAATACTACAACATGTTCAACGTGCCAGCCCTGTATGCGTCACTTATCACAATTTTTGGAATGGCTGTAGTTATTAATCTGCCCATCGACTTTATCTTGTCGAAAGCGGTGGTTAATCGATAGACAAAGACCTCACGATTAAATCGGAATCAGCTTTAGCGATAAATTAGCCGCTACCGCCTGGCATAATTATGGAGCATCCACCATCCACAAACAGGTCCGTACCGACGATAAAATCTGACTGATCCGAGACCAAGAAGGCCACCGCGTTAGCGAGGTCATTTGGGACACCTGCACGGTTCCGAAGATTAACGATCGGCCTGCTCGGGTCAAACTCGTCTTTACCGACCGGTGAGCCGATCTTGTTAGGTACAACACTGTTTACGCGAATGTTATATTCAGCCAACTGGATCGCCATCGCCCGGGTCAGGTTCACTACACCACCCTTTGCTGCAGCATAGGCAATCGCCCTGCCCCGCCCGAAGTATCCGGTCGTCGAGGATACGTTCACGATGTTCCCGGCCGTTTGATCCTCGACCATCTTATGTGCGACACACTTCGCGAAATAGAACGGCGCTGTCAGTGTAATGTTAAGCGTTCTCTGCCAAGTCGCGAGATCGATATCCAATATATTCTTGTTATCTGAGATGGCGACATTATTCACCAAGATATCGATCCGCCCATAGTGTGCATGGATATCGCCTACCGTGGTTTCAATCTGTTCCGGGCTCGACACGTCACAGACAAATGCCGCCGCAGATACACCCCTCTGAGTAAGATCCGAGACGACTTTATCAGCCCGTCCCTGGTCGAGGTCCACGACAGCGATCGCCGCGCCCTCGTCTGCCAGCCTGTGTGCGATCGCTTCACCGATATTTCGGCCAGCACCGGTGACAACCGCAACCTTCCCGTCATGACTCATCTAGCAATTCCTTATCAAAAAACTTCACTACTAGAGATGTATCAAACTCGCACCCTTTCAGCCAATACATCTCGGATCGTGGGCTCATATCAGGCTCTTACCTTAAACGATAAACCATTAATCTAACTGAATATATTGATAAATTCGGGTCTGGATCTCACCATTTAGTAAAGTTATGTTCACCCTCTCCAGGGAGGTTTACTTTTTATTTTGAAGAGAAAGAAAAACTAAGCTGTCTGTCCAGTGAAGCGGGTTGCCACAACAATAGCCTCAGGAGTTTGTTGAAAAGTAGCTACGACTTGTTGTTGTAATCTGGATTCCGCTCAATATGACTTGGGTTGGACAAAGTAATCCATGCGATCGACGGTCTGAACCCTGAGAGAGATTTCTTGATCCCCACGGGCAATTCCTAACGAAACGATTGAGCCACTTTCCCCAGAACCCCACAAAGCCTCGTAAAAATCTTTCAATGTTGTTACCGGAATCTGGTTGACGTGGGTGATTATATCTTGAGCTAGAATTCCAGCTTGAACTGCTGGACTTCCCTGATTTACCCGCGTAATGACCACTTGTCCACTGCTGTCGTCAGAGGATAGACCGAGGTAGGGCTTTACATTTGTCTTCCGGCGACCAAACTCTGTCAGCTCCGCAAGAATTGGTTTTAAGAGATTGATGGGAACAAATAGGTTCCCTGGTGACATCATGCCTTGACTAACAGCATCAGCCACGAATAGAGATCCGATCCCCAAGATTTTACCTTCGGCGTTTAGTAACGGCGCCCCGGCCCACGCCTGATTGGTTGGAAATGTGTAGATCGGATTTTCTAAGTAATATTCCCACCAACCAGCAAAAGGCCGTCTCGAGACCATCTGAGCAAGAGAACTGAATCCTTGTTGTGGTGAGGGAAGAATGAGAAGACTCTCATCTACCTGAATCTTGTCAGAGTCTCCCAACGTCAGGGACGTGACAGATATCGGAACAACGCTTTTCAATAGGCCAAACCCGGTCGTGTGGTCATATCCCACAAGCATCCCAGGGACTATTTGACCATTCGGCAAGCCAACTTTTATCTCACTCGCCTCAATAACAAGATATCCGATGGTGAGGATATATCCCCCATCAATTACTACTCCTGTTCCGGATCTCTCTTGACCGAGGCTATTAGCCGTTCTGGCTTCGGCGGGAACTTTTGCGTAGATATCTACAACCGAGTCATAGAATCGATGAACTGTTTGAGAAGATTCCGTTAAGGCGTATCCCGAGCACATCGATAGCATGGCAAATAAAAATATTTGCCTTGTGATTGGATAAATACGAGGCAAGTGGATGTTTAAAGTCAAGTTACACCTCCTTTATAGAAGGAAAAACAGCTGCTGTCTCGTCATATTGTAACAGTGCGTGCATGCCAGCGATTCGTGAGAGCAGAATTAATGGGGCTCTTGAACCAAACTTTACTTATCAGCTAAATCAGAATGGGTAGCTTCAACCCTTTCTCGAGGCAACCAAACCCAGCCCAAGACGGCCAACCCCACTCCAATCATCCAAAGTGTATGTTGTTGGCTGATCAGAGCAACGAATAACGCGGCGCCGGCCAGCAAAACAGATCCACGCTGAGCCAACGACAAGCGGACCCTCGCGAATCCCGAAAGCCCGCTCCCCATTGTCAACAGGATCACGGTAACCGCACTAATAACTGTCACAATCTCGATCCAGTCGCCCGACACACCAAGCAAAAACTCAGGTCGGATCACGAACACAAACGGGATAACATAGGCGAGCCACGCGTAGCGCATACCCGTGACCGCGACCTCAAGCGGTTTCTCCTCGGCCAAGGAAGCAGCGGCAAAAGCCGCGATCGCTATTGGTGGGGTGATCATAGACATCATCCCAAAGTACAGGACAAAGAAATGCGCGGCGATTGGCTCGATCCCGGTTTTCACTAGAGCGGGCACCACCAAGGTGGCCAATAAGACATACACCGCGACGGTAGGCATGCCCATGCCCAAAACAATACTGATCGCAGCCGTGATACAGAGCAGTATCATCATGTCCTGGCCCGCAAGGTTAATTACGATCAGTGCGAGATTAAATACCAGACCGGTCGCGTTCAGGATCCCGATCACAAACCCAGCCGCAGCTACGATGACGATAATCTCAACGGACTGACGGCCTGCAGTAACAATTGAGTCGAGAATCACCTCAGCATCGAGCCTGATACCGCCATACGATCTGAACCATGAAAGAACCAGAGTGGTCCCGGCTGCCGACAGCGCAGACAACTCGGGAGTCCAGTTGAGACTAAATAGCGTGTAGATCAGAACAACGAACGGCGGAATGAAATGCCACCCTTCTTTTAAGACAGAACTCGTCCTTTTTCTGTCTGCTGCAGGGATTGGCTCGATACGGAGGCGGATGGCGTCTGCGTCTACCTGAAAAAATACTGCCGCGAAAAAAAAGATAGCAGGGAGCACCGCCGCCAAGGCTACCTCTTGGTATGAGATCTGTGCGATTTCAGCCATCAAGAAGGCAGCCGCACCCATCACCGGCGGCATCAACTGACCGCCGGTCGATGCAACACACTCAGTGGCGGCCGCCAACCGACCAGATAGCCCAGAACGCTTCATCAACGGGATCGAAATCACACCCGTCGAGGCGACGTTTGAGACAGCACTACCTGAGATCGTTCCAAAAAATGCTGAGGCAACGATCGCGATTTTTGAGCTCCCACCTCTCAGGCCACCCATCGTAGCAACAGCTAAATCAGAAAAGAAATCTCCACCACCGGCCTTCGACAGCACCACACCGAACAGGATAAAGGGCAGGACCACGGTCGCACCGATGTTGAGCGGTAACCCAACCATGGCAGTCGTGTCCCAAGCGAGATGAGCCGCAAGATCCGGCATTCCCCATGGCCTCGCGACGAACGGCTCAGGAAGATACGACCCGAGGAGACCGTACGCCAAAAAGCCCAAGACAATGACAACCAATGACCAACCGACCAGTCGTCTGAGTGCTTCAATGACAAGAGGGATCAGTATAATCCCAACGATGGCGGCCTCTTCTAGGTGATAATAAAGCTCCTCCGCCATTACACGGTATCTGAGTGATAGGTAGCAGCAGAGTGTGAGTGAAGTAGCGCCCAAACACACTGACAATTTGCTAGGAATCTCGACGCGGGCACCAAGGTAATCGCGGGACAGATAGGTCAAAAGCAGGGTCAGACCAAGAATCCACACCGCGAACTCTTGAGTCATAAATGTCAGCCCAAACACTACCCGGAGAAAATCTGTGGTCCAAACGATGACGGACAGGCCGGTCAGAAAGGCGAAGCCAGTAGACAGTCGAGCCATGAATCGGTTGCTCCTACAAGACCGCGGAGATGCTGACGCTCTCCGCGACGGATCTCACTTGATTATTTAAGGAGGCCCTGTGCTTTGTAGAATTTCTCAGCACCAGGATGGTATGGCAGTCCAATATTCTTTGCCATATTCGCTGGGTCAAACTTGGTCAGAGGACCGTAAGCCTCACCAAGCGCCTGGCGGTTCTTAACCATCGCGGTAAGTAATGCCTCTACAGCAGAGTCAGGTACATGCTTACCCGCGTAGAGCAGATAGTCATAACTCATCAGCGGTGTGTCGACATCTACGCCGGTGAGCCCTTTACGTGGCTTGGTGACCGTCACGTAAGACGGAGGAACAACCTTCTGCATCCGCTTCTCAGCGGCATCGTCTTCGTTGACCGGAAGAAATCTGATCCCACCAACCGACGCAGCCACCTGGTCCACTTTACCTGCACCGACTGCAAAGAATGCTGCATCTGTCTTACCTGCAGCGAAATCGTTGGCGTTACCAACAATATTCGTCACAGGAACACCGTCTACATCATCAAATGATAATCCAGCGTTAGCCAATACAGCTTTCGCTAAAATACCAATGATTTTCTGACCACTGTACTCGGTCGAGACTTTCTTACCCTTGAGATCGTTAACGGATTTGATATCCGAATCAGACTTCACGAAGAAGCCCACCTCAAAAGGGTATACGACTGCGACAACTCTTAGGTTCTCATTCACCTTACCCTTGAAGGGACCACGACCTTTGACGGCGTTCGTAACTTCTAAAATGTTCGCGAGACTGTAGTCAACTTTGCCTGTGTTAACCAGCGGGACAATCTTCCCGGTGCCTCCGTGTGGCTGCACAACAAAGCTGTCTCCTGCATCTTTGGCCAGAACACTAGCCATTGCCGAACCAATTCCATAGGTTGCTGTGCCTTGCCCCGATGTGCCGATTGCATATTGCGCTGACCAGGCAACTGACGAAAACATCGCTGCAGCCAACACTGAAGCTAATTTTGAGATTTTTATCATTATTGGACCTCCTACATCTGCCCTAACTCAACTATCCCACACAAAATGAACAGATGACAAAGATATTCCGCATATCGGTGGTCAAGGAAGCTGATATGTATTTACTATCACAGATCTCGCTCTGTAAGTATTTATTGTTAGGCCGCACTTAAATTAATCTGGTTAAAATCGTTGGCGCACTGGATTCCATGGTGACCGGTGGTTATCTTTAAGTTAGAACAGCATTATAAGGGTATCCTGCGCGTGTCACACCTCAACCTATCGATCGCTACCAATGACTACGACCACTTCCGTGATGTCAGGATCCGGAACGTGAACCCCGAGGGGATTGACCTGAATTGGTTTATCTTCACACACCACGAGTGCTTTGCCAGGTTCACGGCGGATCGAGAGTTTGATATCTCTGAGCTCTCGTTTGCAAAATTCAGCACCCAAATTACTCGAGAAAACCCGGACATTATCGGGCTACCGATCATCTGCTCGAGGCTATTCCGGTTCAGTTCGTTCTACGTCAATAAGAACAGCGGTATCAAGGCCGTGGAAGATCTTAAAGGAAAGCGAGTCGGTTCGCCTGAGTGGGCTCACTCGGCAGCGGTATGGATGCGCGGCTGGATGCAGAATGACAAGGGTATCGACCTCACCGATATTCACTGGGTCCAGGCCGGAGCAAATGCTCCTGGGCGTGAAGAGAAGGTCGAACTGAACCTCCCTGACGGTATAAATCTCGAGCGGATCAAGGACAAATCACTCAGCGAGCTTCTCGCAAACGGCGAGATAGACTGCGCGATTATTGCTCGTCCACCGACGTGCTTCCTAGAGAATCACCCAGACATTGTGAGGCTGTTCCCTGACTACATCAAAATGGAAGAGGCTTACTTTAAAGAGACCGGTATCTGGCCAATCATGCACATCTTAGCGATGAAACGCTCAATCCACGACGAACATCCGTGGGTGGCCCGTAACCTCTACAATGCGTTCCTCGAATCGAAAGAACAAAGCGTTTCGAGACTCCTTGATCCAGCAATCTCTCGATACCCGCTACCCTGGCTCGCAACCTACGCGAGAGACATGCGTGATTTCATGAATGGGGATCCGTTCCCCTATGGGATAGAGGAAAATCGAAAAACCTGGGAGCAGATGGCTCTCTACTCTTATCAACAGGGTATCGCTCACAGGCAGTTCACACCCGAAGAGATTTTCCCTTCGAGTGTCTCGACTAAAGTTATTATCTAAAGAGGCATTTCATGGCAAATAAACACCCCCCATCAGCTGGCGTAGTTGACCCGGCGATTATTGCGGATCTGGCGGCGGCTGCCCGCATATTAGCTGCTCGAGGGGTGGTAGACGGATTCGGGCACGTGTCAATGAGACACCCCACCGCACCAGACCGTTACCTGATGGCTAAGTCGCTCGCGCCAGCGTTAGTAAAGCCTGCGGACATTATCGAGTACACACTCGACAGCGACCCCTGCGAGGATCTTGGACGAGGGTCATTCTTGGAACGATTTATACACGGCGAGATCTACAAGATGCGCCCAGACGTGAATGCGGTAGTGCACTCCCACTCACCGTCAGTGATTCCTTTTGGTTTAGTCAAGAACCAAATGAAGGCGATGTTTCATAACGCAGCGTTCCTCGCGAAAGGCGTCCCAGTGTTCGATATCCGGCATTCGTTTGGAATGACTGATATGCTTGTCTGCGACTGCGCGAAAGGCCTTGCTCTCGCCGAGACACTGGAAGATAAGCACGTCGCCCTCATGAGGGCCCATGGCTCGGTGGCCACAGGTGATTCTCTGCAAACAGCAGTATTCCGTGCCGTCTACACAGAGGTCAATGCCCGAATCCAACTGTCTGCGATCTCGATCGCAGACAATGGTGGGATTGAGGCACTTGAGCCGGAAGAAGGAATCTTGGCTGACGAGATCAATAAGACCGCAGGAATGCGTGCCTGGAACCTCTGGCGAACAGAGATTCGTTCACAAAACAACTGGTAAATATTATGGAAGCGTTAAAGCAAGACCTTGTTGACTGTATCCGGATGCTCGAGTCATCCGACATCATTGATTATAACGGACACGCAAGCATCAAGCTCGACGATAACCGGCTGCTGATCAATATCGGCTCTTGCCAGAGGAGTTGTCTCACAACAGCAGATATCTGTGAGATTGATTTCGATGGTAACGTCATCTCGGGTAACGGTAAGCCACCGCTGGAGTTTCACTTGCATGTGGGAATCTATAAAGTTCGACCGGACGTTAAGGCAATCGTTCACGCACACCCTAAGTGGTCTACCTTCCTGACAATGACAGGAAATGATTATCAACCCGTCTATGCCCAAGGTACCTTAGTTTATCCACTTCCACTTCTCGATTCACCGAATTCAATCAACAATCCAGTGATGGCCGGCAGGCTGGCGGATACGCTCGGTGATCGCCCTGCGGCGCTGATGAAAGCTCATGGGGCAGTGACCGTCGGCGAAACGATCCAAGACGCGTTCGTGCTAGCGAACTATTTAGAAGAGAACAGCTACCGACAGTACATGGCGATGCAGATCGGGACTCCATATGCCTTTAGCAAGGAAGAGATAGAGAAGTGTCGAGAGAAATTATGGAATCCGGCTCTATTTGATCGAACCTGGAACCACTTTAAGTCGAAACTTGCTCCGATCAGTCTTTAGGCACTGACAATGACAAAATTGACACGTGATACCGAAATTAATCTCGCGGGAGTGATGGGATATCCCATCACCCATTCTAGAAGCCCGCTGATGCATAACACCTTAATGAAAGAGAACGACGTTCGTGGCGTCTATATCCCTATCGAGATTAAACCCGGAACCTTGGGTCCAGCGCTCGAGTCATTACCAAAACTTGGATTTAAGGGCGTAAACCTAACGATGCCCCTTAAGCAAGAGGCAATCGCAACAGTTGATGAACTGGATCCAGTAGGAAAACTTATGGGGGCGGTGAGTTGTATTGTCGTTAGACGAGACAACTCGCTCCTTGGGGTCAACAACGACTGGATCGGATTCAGGGACAATCTACATGCGACTTTTCCCGGATGGAAGTCAACTACGCAGTCTGCGTTAGTGCTAGGCGCTGGTGGCGGCGGTTTGGCAATCGTCTACGCACTGATCCAGGAAGGTGTCAAAGAGATCGTCATTACTAACCGGTCTCAAGAGCGGGCGGAAAAAGTCGCAGCTATATTCAAGGACCAAAATATCTTAGTAAGACCCTGGTCTGATCGCCACTCACTAGTCGAAGAAAGCGACCTGATCGTGAACACAACCAACCAAGGAATGGCAGGACAGACACCGCTCGATTTGTCCCTAGAGTTAGCCAAACCCGACACCATTGTCGCCGACATTATTTATGTGCCACTGGAGACGACACTGATCACTGACGCCAAATCGAGGGGACTACGCACAGTGGGCGGACTCGGGATGTTGTTGCACCAGTCACGCCCGGCCTGGAAGCTTTGGTTTGGAATCGATCCCGCGATCACAAAAAACCTGTGGGCTGTTATGGAGGCCGACATCGTCACCTAAGCAGGTGAGCGGTGTCGGTAGGCATCGCCTAACCTTCGACTAACTCGAAAACATACTCGACAAGAATACCCTCATACAGCTCCTTCTCGAGGACATACTCAAACAACCCGAAAAGGCACAGACCCAGACCAACACTGATTACCAGTGCGCTAGCTAGACGTTTTCCTCCGAAGTGATACATCGACGAGAACGCATAAATAACCGACCCAAGCAAGAGGCCCAAATAGTATGCAATCACAACAAACGCGGTAATCCAGCCAACAGCGCCCAGGAGCCTAGCAAGACCTAGGGCGTCGCTACCACCTTCTGCGTCCTTTTTCTCATCCTGCTCTGAGGGTTCCTCTGTCGCGCTATCGAACCCAAGTATCACAAACAGACACGTGATCAGCATAAAGACCGACGCCCAAAATGGGATAAACGCAGAAACGGGGCCGTAGTTCGAGCCGATGACCAAGGTCCCCACCGCAAACGCGGTCAACGGGACCAACAGACTGATATTTTTCCTATCGATCTTAATCATCAGCTAACCTCCTTCGCTGCGGGGCTTGCCATAAAGCCCTTTAGGTAGTAAATCACACAACCGACAATCAGCAGCATGATCACGATCGACTGAGGACGATCAAACAAAATACTCAACGTTCCGTCACCGATCCTCAAGGTCTGGAAGTAACTCGTCTCCATCAATGGACCCAAGACAATCGCCAGCGGAAAAGAAATCCGTGGGAACCCAAACCGCATGAACACAAACCCGATAATCCCAAATGCTAGGGTTGTGAACACGTCATAAATCTCGTTGTCGAGCGAATACGAACCGATCATCGCGAAGGCCAGGACCACGGGCACCAGCGTTCGCGAGTCCACGAACGTCAGCTTAGCGATCGAGCTCGCCGCAAGGATAGTGATGATAGACGCCATCACCCCCGTGACAACCGTGGCTGCAATCAGAATCCAGATAATATCGAGGCTCTCGGTCATGATCGTGGGCCCAGGGACCATGCCGTGCAGGATTAATACACTCAAAAAGACGGCCATTTCGGCGCTACCAGGGATACCAAACGCCAGGGTGGGGACCAACGCACCGCCCTCTTTCGCGTTGTTTGCAGACTCTGGGGCGATGACACCGGTAATATTGCCCTTACCGAATGATTCCTTGTCTTCGGGCTTCGCGGTCGAGACAGCTAACGTGTAGGCCATGAAGGCCGCCACGGTTCCGCCGACACCCGGCAACGCACCGACACCGGTGCCCATCGCGCTTCCGCGCAACAGAACCTTCCACTGCTTAATCGGCTCCAAGCAGCCCTGAAACACCTGTTTCAGGTTCACCGACTCGATGTCACCGCCACTCGACACAGAGCCCCGTTTCGCCCAAAGATTAATCATCTCACTCACGGCGAAGAACCCGATCATGACCGGGACCAGCTTAAACCCGTCCCAGAGATAATCAACACCAAAGGTGAACCGCTCCTCTCCAGTTACCTCGTGGTATCCGACAGACGCAATAATTAATCCAAACAGACCCACGATCAGGCTCTTGACGAATTTTTTACCAGTCGAGAGAGATACTGTGACCAGGCCAAGGACCGCAAGCAACAGGAACTCAGGTGGCGCGAAGGCCAACACAATCTCTCTGGTGATCGGAACCATCGCGATCAGGAACACGATACCCAACAGGCCTCCAATACCAGACGCAGTGGCCGCCGCGCCAATCGCTAGACCGCCCTTTCCCTGCTGTGCTAGCGGATAGCCATCGAGGGTTGTAGCCGCATTTGGGGCGGTCCCAGGTGTGTTTAAAAGAATCGCAGTCACCGCGCCGCTAGTCGGTGTGGAAGCCATCACCCCCGCCATCAAAATAATCGCGTCGCCCGCGTCCATTCCCATCGAAAACGGGATCAGTAACGCGAGCGCGGTTGTTCCACCGAGCCCGGGTAGTACCCCGAAAATAAGACCGATGATTGTCCCCAGAATCAAGTAGAACATCGAGTCCCACTCGAGTAGTCGCAACCAGGCGTCACCAATAATGGCCAGATTGAGCGCTTCCATACATTTCCTTGTCTACGATCAAGAAGGGGGGCACTGCCCCCCATCTAACTCAGTAAGCCCAGCTTACTTCCCAGTAAATAGGTTGCTGAACTTTTTGAAGTATCCGAGGTTCTTCATGAGAACTTCTTTGGTCTTCTCCGCTGAGTCGTATGCAAGCACAGGGTTACCAGTCTTCGCTGACCATGCCTGGATGTCTGGGTGATTAACCGCGTAGGCCAGGGCCTCGTTCCACGTCTTGGTTACCTCGGGAGACATGCCTGCCGGACCCGCCATCATCCGTAGAAGCCCGAGATCGTGAAGCTCAGGGTGACCGACGTCATTGCCGTTCACAGCACCCTCAAACGCTGGGTCAACTTCGTCTGCCCAATGAGCGACGATCCGGAAGTCACCCGCCTTGTTGTAGCGCTTCGCAGAGCCAGACGCCAGCATTGTCACATCACCGTCTCCACGTAGTACCGCGGTCGAGTAGTCACGAGATGACTTATATCCGTAGATGTATTCCCCACCTTTGTCAAAAGTCGCCCACGTAATCTTGTTAGCCATGTTCGATGTTGAACCTGGACCCTGCTCTGGAATCTTGAGGTCACCAGACTTGTTCAGAAGATCTTTGAAGGTCTTGTACGGGCTGTCTTTAGCAACGATTACCACGTAGCTGTCACCACCGACACGGTTTAGCCAAGTGAAACCTGTGATGTCATAACCAGCGTCTTGTCCTTTGATGTAAGGGAGACCGTGCCCAGGGATATTAAAGATCTGAATCGTATGTCCGTCAGGCTTCTGCTTTGAGGTATACACCGCGGCCTTCTTACCAGATGCCCCTGGCATATTCTTAGGGACTACCTTGATGCTATTGAAATTCTTTCCTTGCTTCTTTGCGAAGTATTCTTCGATATAAGGGGCCAACTTTCTAGTCAGCGTGTCGAAACCACCACCAGGCCCATAAGGGATCACAATTTCGATATCTTTTTCAGGGAATGCTGCCTGAACCGGCGCCGAGGCGATCAGTCCTAATGCAACTAGTGCTGTGAGAAAACGCATGCTTGCTCTCCTTGAGTTTTATAGTTATTCGCCATCAACTAATTTGACGTTACGAGCACGTTACACTTCATTACTGGTGACAGTCTAGAGAATCGCCAAAATCGGCTAGCGAATTTTGCTATTGGTTCGATATTACCTGTGTATGGAACAATTACAGGCGATCTTTGGCCATCCACAAGGTCACTAGCATCATTACCATTAGCGTCATCCCGACGATCAGAAAAGTCCATTGAGTACTAATGGCCCCCGCAGTTAATCCTGCGAACAAGGGTATCAAGAAGGTTGCGCCACGATTTGAGCTGGTACGCAGACCCACTATCAGACCTTGTATATCTTTGGAAATTTTAGCACCAAGCACAGAAAACATTGCGGGCTGAGTGACCCCTATCGCAAGCCCCATTGTTATATTTAATATCGCGAGAATGGCATAGGAGCCGGTCAACGACATCGCTGACACTGCTAGCAGGGCTAAGACAATAAATACACCGAGAATTTTTTCGGAACTCCACCACTTCGCAAATACCGCATGCAGAAAGGCAGAAAATGCCGAAGATATGGCGCTGACACCGATCAGGACCCCGATCTGCGACGCGCTGAACTCGAGCTCCGCGAGATATACCGGGAGGAAGCTTGTCTGCAGGGATACAGCACCCAAGCGGACCGACGAGCAGGCAATGATATAGAAAACAACAGGGTCCCGCAGCAACCCGAACGCCTGACTGTAGTCTCCCTTCATAGCCTGCCGTTTAGACGTAGCCCTCTCTGCTCCACTCACCTCTTGAGATAGCTGAAGCGCCAAGACACTCAATAGCCCACACCATACGGCTGCCGCAACAAAGCTCGAATCTGTACCGAAATGATCCCAGATAAAACCAATGATGAACGGTCCAAAGAATGTCCCACCCATACTCCAAAAACCAAGGTGACTGGTGACGACCGGATCGCCTCGGTATGTCTTGCCGATACCGGTCTGTACACCAATCCAGCAAAACGACTGACACGCACCAAATATGAGCTGAAGTAGCACAAGATGGAACACACTGGTCGTGAACGGATACACCAAGGACAAAACCGCGCAAGCAAAAGCCAAACGAGTAACGACAAACCGGACACCATAGCGGTCGACCATCGCCCCACCAGGAATGGCCAGCAAAAACGGGAGCAACGATCGCATCGCCATAATAATGCCGACCTCGGCCGGGCCCGCCCCGATACCCAGTGCATACAGCGGCACAATCACGGCTGTCATCGGAACTAGTCCGAGAGCCAAAAATCCGGAAGCAAAATAACTTATCTTTTCCTTATCCATCAGTTGGACTCAAGCGCCTCAAGCTCAATAACAATATCGGAAGTGAAAACATAATCAGTGCGATTCTGAAGATTTGATGCGTCACAACAAATGTCAGATCTAATTTCAAGGCGAACGCCAGAAGAGCGAGCTCAGTCTGTCCGCCTGGCATAAACGATAAAATAACCTGGACCCAAGGGATATCAGCGGCCGTGACGATCACGATTAACGCACAAAAGGAGAGAACAACGAACATGATCAAGACACTCGAAATACCAGCAAAAAACGCCTGCTTCATCGAACCAATGGATACTCCACAAAATGCCCTGGCAATATCAATCCCAATTGCGACTTGGGCCAGTATCAAAAGTGGTGTAAACAGCTTAAGGTGCAGCACATCAAATCCTTGCAGCCCCGCCACAAGGAACATAGGACCTAAGAGAGGCGCGCTAGGGACTTTGAAATAGGCAAATATCTTCCATCCCGCGTATCCTAACGCCAGATGCATTAATATATATTCCGCATAGTGTATCGACGGCGTCTGCATCCGCAGATCCTGAACCCCGACGTATAAACCCAGCACCGAAGCTCCGATCACGATAATCACTACCCTCATCAGATGGATGATGGTTAAGGTTTTGACGTCCGCTCCCATGTCACGGCCACTTGTGACCATCTCGACCATACCGCCGGGGAGCGCCGAGAACATCGAGGTAAACGAATCGAAACCAAACACGCGCCTGAATACTTGGAAATTGATCGTAGTTGCGAGAACAAGAAAGACTGGGACAATGATCAGAGTAGTCCAGTAGGACAAAAACTCGCTCACCGTAACCGCATCAAAACCGGTGCCAACCATCGCCCCAAGGACACAACGTGCCCAGGGCGTAAGAGGCTTATATGTCTCAACTTGCAACCCAGATACTGCCGCGATCGAAGTCGCGACCATGGAGCCAAGAAGCCAAGCTAGCGGGACTTGTTCATAAAAAAGACAGAAACCGCCAGCGAAACCAATCAACCAGCTATATAGAGTAAACCGTGTCATTAATAGCGTTTATTCCTAAAACATAAGAATCGCACAAGACGTTTCAAACCAGTCATGATTAAAACCATCCTAAGCCGATATGGATTTAATCTTTCAGTCCAAAACAAGTGTTGACTAGATTAGAGCCTGCGCAAAACACTACCAGTAATTCTCGAGAGATTGGAGACTTTAGATGACTAGATACCACGACCAAACCGACCGAATCTTTGTGCGGGGGGTCCAGGGTGCATACAACCTTCAGCAAGAGTTGGAGCGCCTCAGATCTCAGCCACGTGTGCGGAAAGCGAAGGACCTCAAAATGGTCGACGGCCCACAGGCATACTCACGTCACTACGTCGAACCAAAGGACGGGATCACTCAGACGTTCCACTTGCATTTAGAAGAGTATAGCCCTGGCGGGAAATCTCAGAAACACGGGCACGTGAATGAGGCTGCGTTCTATATTCTGGACGGTCAGGGGTACGAGATCCACGATAATATCCGTTACGACTGGAGCGCAGGTGATGTCGCGATCGTCCACAACAACTGCGTCCACCAACACTTCAATGCGAGCGAAACCGAGCCAGCAAGGGCTCTGGTGATCAAAACGAAACCAATGTACTTATTCCTCAACATGCTGTTCCAGCAGACAGTAGAGGCGCGACACAAGGATCCCGTTCCGGGTCAGGAAGGGTTCGAGCCCCGCGAGGAAGAGATCGACTACAACCATCCAGAGGGAGGCTACTAATCATGGCGTGGCAAGAATCCAAGTTCTGGCTTGACGGCTCAGAGAATATGCTGAAGTACCAAGAGGCGCTGCACGAGGCGCTCACAGCGGATGAGAGAAACTCCAAACGTAAAAAGGTCGTCCATCCCAATGAGATGCCCTGGGAGCTGGCCCCACAAGGGATCCTGAAGCACCTGATTAACGAGCAAATGAATACGCGCATGGAGACCGTCGACGCTTACATGCAGATCATTCCTCCAGGGAGCCGCTCTGGTAAGCACAGACACCTCGCTGAAGAGTGTCTCTATGTACTCGAGGGATTTGGTTACGACCTCCACCAAGACTGCGACGTTGAGATTACGGACACCTACCACTGGAAAGCCCAAGACGAGGTCAAAAAGTTTGAGTGGGAGGCCGGGGATGTCATTTACATTCCACCAAACACGATCCATCAACACTTTAACGGTGATCCTGATCGCCCAGCGAGACTCATCTCCGCCACGAACCGTGTTTATTCAATGTGCGGTTTGAATGATCTTGAGCAGCTCGAAGATGCTCCAGAGTACCTCCCCGATACCAACATCGATGCCGAATGGGTCAGGAAGCTAATCGCCGAAAAGGTTAACGTCTAATGATCATTCTGGGGTCTTTTTTATCGTTCGTGAGTGCCGCGTTCTTTGGCTTCAACGCGGTCATGATGCGGCGGGGGGTGCT
>Ga0255753_1001540_pt1 | contig 27303 bp, 25 predicted proteins | sample 041ome_10_FD_179953 | JGI IMG/M metagenome (GOLD analysis project Ga0255753, IMG submission 179953) | Coastal salt marsh microbial communities from the Groves Creek Marsh, Skidaway Island, Georgia - 041412US metaG (version 2) | ecosystem: Environmental > Aquatic > Marine > Intertidal zone > Salt... | reverse complement strand
CCAACTATTTCAGTTTATTTTGGAGTAATGTCAATTTTCCAAATGCCTACTTTATATTATTATGATTTTTTAAATTTTGAAATAATTGTAGCAAGTTTGATTTCTACAATTGTATTACTATCTTTTATGCCCATAGGATCTTGGATTGCTAAAAGTGTTTCAAAGGAAAACTTTGACAAAATTACGCTAATTCTTTTAGCTTTCATAGCTATAAGAATTATTTATATAAATTTATAATTATTTACTTATAGCGATTACCACACACTAGCTTACCATTTTGACTTATACAGCCATATTGTAATTGCCATTTTTTATTTTTTTGTGTTTTCAGTTCAGGTAAAATCTTATTACAGTTATTAGAAAATTTGTTATTGAATTTATCTAAATTTAAAAGTTTGAAAGAATTTTTTATTTCTCCACTTTGTGTCAGCTCAAAAATTTTGTAGGGTTCCGCTTTAATTATTTTTTTAGACGCTTTTGAATAAATATCTATTTTGGCACCAAAATTAATCAATTCTGTTTTCTTTTTTTTAGATAATATAATATCATTTTGTAAGTCATTTAATTGATAATAAGGAAAATGCAGATTATAAATATTGGCTTGTCCTTCATTTATTTCTAATAAAAAATCACCCATATTAAAATCTAACGTAATTTCAATTTTATTATCTATTTTTTTGAGATTTAATATCTTAATTGAGGTGTTTGCAGACAAACAAATTTTTGTTTTATCATTAAGTATGAAAGAAGCAGGCTTTTTCCTGGTTCTTAAATAATCACCTTTTTTTATTTGTTTTGCTTTATCCAAAACATACCGGTTTCCATAAATATCTAAAATAAATATTTCATCAGTGACTTCTAAAATATTAACTTTTGCAAAACTTGATGTATTAAAAAAATTTAATATGAGTAAAAAAAATATTAAAAAATAATTTTTTTGAGATTTGCGAAACATTGTATTGAGGTAGGTAGCCATAGTGTAATGGCTACCTACTATTTTAATTAACCAGGAACTTTTCCATTAACACCTTTGAGGTAATAATTCATACCCCACAAAGCACCATCATCTAAAGTTTTACCAGCTGGAATAATTTCTTTGCCAGTGTTATCAACTAGTGGTCCTGCAAAAATTTTAATAGAACCGTTCTTTATTCCGCTTATAGCTTCTTGGGCTTTTTTTGAAACTTCATCAGGCATATTCTGGAATTTAGAAATTTTAAGCATATCGGAACTTATTCCTCCCCATTCATTTCCTGCCCAATGATCAGGTCCATCGCCTGTGTTCCATTTACCATTTTTAAGCTGTTCAATTTTTTTAATGTAATATGGTCCCCAATTATTCTCTGATGCAAATAATTGAGCCTTAGGAGCAAATGCAGACATATCAGTTGATTGTCCAAAACCTAAAGCACCATTTTTTTCAGCTATTTGAAGCATGGCAGGTGAGTCGGTATGTTGAGCTAATATATCTGCGCCCTCAGCAATGTGTACTTTTGCAGCATCTGCTTCTTTAACCGGATCATACCAAGTATTTGCCCAAATAACTGATATTGAAGCGTCTTTATTAACTGATCTGAGACCTTGAGCAAATGCGTTTATACCCATTATAACTTCTGCAATAGGGTAAGCACCAATATATCCAATTTTATTTGTTTTGGTCATTAATCCAGCAACAACTCCTTGAATGTATCTACCTTCATAGAAGCGTATATTACCCGTAGCAACATTGTTGGATCTTTTATAACCTGTAATATGCTCAAATTTAATGTTAGGGAATTCTTTAGCAACTTTTAAGGTAGGTTCCATATAACCAAATGAAGTTGTAAAAATAATTTCATTACCTTGTTTGGCTAGTTCTCTAATAACACGTGTCGCATCAGGTCCTTCGGGAACATTTTCAACAACAGATATTTTAACATCATCTCCAAATCGTTTTTCAACCATTTGTTTTCCAAGCTCATGTGCATATGTCCAACCATGATCACCAGGTGTTGTTAAATATACAAAACCAACCTTTGTTGGATTCGCAAAAGAATTAGTGACTATAAAAAATAAAACTGATGCGCTTAACGCAACCAGTGAAAAAATATGTTTACAAAATTTTAGCATTTCAAACTCCTAAATTAATCTAAAAATACTAGAATGAATCTCTAAAATAACAATAAAAAAAAATAAATGTTTTATTAAATATTAATAATGCATTTTTTTTACATTTTTATTGTGTATCAAAAAAGGGTTTTCCAAGGGAAGCTGGTACAACACTATTATTTTTTGAAATTCTACTAGAGATTATAGTAAGAGCAATTATTGTAGCTAAATATGGCATCATAGAAAGAATTTGAGAAGGTATTGGCCACCCTCTAGCTTGTCCAACTAATTGTGCAATTGTAATGCCTCCAAATATTAGTGCGCCCACAATTATTCTCCAAGGAATCCAAGATGCAAAAACCACAAGAGCTAGGGCAATCCATCCTCTGCCAGCTGTCATCCCTTCTGACCAATGGGGTGTTAAAACCAAAGGTATATATGCACCACCAATACCTGCACACATGCCACCAAAACACGTTGCATACCAACGAATTTTTTTTACAGGGTATCCAACAGAATGAGCACTGACATGATTGTCACCAACTGCTCTTAAAATAATACCAGGCTTAGAATATTTTAAGAAATAGGTTATTAAAATAATTATACAAATTGATAAATAAGCGACTAAATCTTGTTTAAATAGAATATTACCTATAAAGGGTATGTCTGATAATAAAAATATCTCTATCTTTGGTAAAGATGGAATTGTTTTTCCAACTAATGGTGCACCTGCTAGACCGGTTAGTCCAGTGGCAAAAATTGTTAACCCTAGCCCTGTTGCAACTTGGTTAGTCATGAAATTAATTGTGAAAACAGAAAAAATACATGCCATAAATAATCCAGACATAGCCCCGGCAATTATCCCAAAATAAGGATTTTCAAGCCACAAGACAGCTCCTAGTGCTCCAACAGCTCCACTAAGCATCATTCCTTCTACACCAAGATTTAAAACACCACTTTTTTCTGTAATTAACTCACCTGTAGCAGCCATTAACAAGGGTATAGAAGTTGCGATTATAGTTAAAATTAATGATTCCATATTTATTTATTCCAAGACCACTTAATTTTATATTTTTGAAGTGTTTCGCCAGTTAAAAGAAAGAAAAGAAGAATTCCTTCAAATAAGCCAGTTACCACTTTAGGAATTCCCATTGTCATTTGAGCATTATCTGCACCTAATTTTACTGTTGCTATTATTATACCGGCAAATAAAATTCCAACTGGGTTCAGCCTACCAAGAAATGCAACTATAATAGCTGTAAAACCATACCCAAAAGATACTTCTGGTTGAAGTTGACCAATATTAGCTGAAACTTCGATTACGCCTGCAACACCAGCCAAACCTCCTGATAATAGTAAAACAGACATTGTTATTCTTTCTTTACTGAAACCAGCAAACCTTGCCGCCTTTGGAGCAGAGCCTAAAACATTAATTTGGAAACCTGCCAGTGTCTTATTATTAAAAACCCATGCAAGAGGAATTAAAAGAATAATAAATAAAATGCCATAATGTAATTGACCTAGGTAGCCTATTCCAGGAAATGATATTTTATTTATCAATGCACCATCAGAATATGGCTTTGATAATGGAAAACCAAAACTCATAGGATCTCTTAACGGACCTCTAACTATAAAATCAATAAAAAGCATAGCTACATAAACAAGCATCAAGCTGACTAAAATTTCATTAACATTCAGTTTTGTTTTTAAAATTGCGGGAATGAATGCCCACAATGCTCCTCCTAAAAAACCAACAAAGAACATGCATAGTAATAATAGCTTTGTTTCAACGTTTGGAAATAACAGGGCAAATGATCCAGCTAGTAATGTTCCCATTATAAATTGCCCTTCTGCCCCAATATTCCAAACATTAGCTCTGAAACAAAACATTAATCCAATCCCTACTATTATCAATGGACAGGCTTTAACAAAAATATCACTCACCCTATCTATTCTCGAAAAGGGAGAAATAAAAATTTGGTATAATGTTTCAGCAGGATCAAAACCAAGAAATGTAAAAATTAACAACCCAAAGATAACCGTAAGAATAATTGATAATATTGGACCAATTAATGTCCAGGAATTTGAAACTTTATCTCTAGGAGTAAAAGTAATCATTTTCTTTTTTCCTGATCACTTTTATTTTTGGAATTACCTCCCATTAATAATCCTATATTTGTAGCAGAAATTTCGTTAGCACTTAAAATTTCACTTAAATTTCCATTGTTAAGCACAGCAATTTTGTCAGATAATTGAAAAATTTCTTCTAGGTCCTGGCTAATTAGGATAACAGCTTTTCCCATTTTAGAAAGATTGAGTAATTTTTGTCTTATGGTTGTTGCGGCACCGATATCTACACCCCAAGTAGGCTGAGAAAATATTGCAACTTTTGGATTGTTTGCTAAGGATCTGCCCAAAATAAACTTTTGTAAATTACCGCCTGATAGTTGGTTAGCCATTGGGTTAGGCTCAGGACATCTTACGTCATTATCTTTAATTATCTGCTCGCTCTCATTAAGACTATTTTCGGGATTATTTAAAAATTTACCTATAAAGCTTTTATTTACATTATATTTTGGGAAATAAGTAAGAAATGTATTCTCATTAATTTTTAAATTGGGCACACTTGCATGAAGAGTGCGTTCTTCTGGGATAGTTTCTATACCTAATTGTCTTCTTTCAGTAATGTTCTTTAAGCCAATAGGAATTTCATCCAAAAAAATTTGATCCTCATTATCGCAAACGGTTTCCCCACTTAAAATTTCCATCAGCTCAGTTTGACCATTACCTGCTATTCCTGCTATTCCTAATATTTCACCGTAATTAACTGTTAAATTTATATTTTTAAGAGCAATTCCGAAATCATTTGAATTGGATTTATTTAGATTTTTTAACTCTAAGGCAATACTCTTAGATAAATTTTTTGATTGTACTTTTTTTAGAGTGGTTATCTCTTTGCCAACCATTGTCTCAGCTAAATATTTAGTAGTCGTATTTTGGGCGTCAATGGTAGCTATTGATTTACCAGACTTTAGAATAGTAACCTTATCGGCTAGTTCAATTATTTCTTCCAACTTATGGCTTATATACAAAATAGAGCAGCCTGAAGAAGCAAGACGTTTTAGTATTTTGAAAAGGTTTTCTATTTCCTGAGGCGTTAAAACTGAAGTTGGTTCGTCCATAATTAGTAATTTAGGATTTTGCATTAAGCATCTTATTATTTCCACCCTCTGCTGTTCACCAACCGATAACTCACTTACAATTTTTAAAGGGTCGATAAATAATTCCCATTCTGTTGAGAGTTCTTTAATTCTTAAAACTAAATCTTTAAATCTAATTGTTTGATCAAGTGCTATTAAAATATTTTCAGCAACTGTGAGAGCTGGGAAAAGCGAAAAATGTTGGAATACCATTCCTATTCCATTTTTTCTTGCTACGTTGGGAGAAGAAATTGTGATCTTCTCATTATTAATTTTTATAGTTCCGGTTTCAGGTTTTAATATACCATATAAAATTTTAACAAGAGTTGATTTTCCTGCTCCATTTTCTCCTAAAAGAGCGTGAATTTCTCCTTTAGTAATAGAAATATCAATATCTTTATTGGCAACAAAGTTACCAAATTTTTTATTAATTTTGGTAGCTTCCAAAAGAATTTTTAATTCTTTTTTGCTGCCCATAAATCACCCATAACATTGAATTTTGAATTTATTATGACAATAACAATAAAAAAATTGTAATCAATTTTTTTGTGATGAAGTTTTTAAAATTAAAAAAATTAATAAGGCTACTGATATAAAAATAATCGAAATAAATAAATTAAAGTTGCTTACATGCATGTGATTGAAGCCACAAGAAAATATTATAATTGTGACTATAGACATCATGAGCCAATGAATTGGTTTACCTAAAAAAACTTTATTCATTGCGCCACCTTCGTATTAAAACTTAATTTGCCTTGTAAAAAATAAATTACAGCCAAAATTATCAATCCAGAAAAATTATAATACAATCCTTGAATTCCAAGTATGTTCTCTAATGGAGGTATAAGTAGTGCAACCGAACCAATTAGTGCTAAAGTTCTTTTATACACATTCAATTTACCATTGAACCAACCTTCTAAACCTAATGTCATACACCAATAAGCTAACAAAACGGATATAAAACTATAAATACTCCAAATTATTGGTCCCTGCATTAATAAAGAAGGATTATACACAAAAGCAAATGGGACAATATACTTTGCTATACCTACTTTACTAGATTCAACAGCTGTTGACATAGGAGGTGATTTTGCAATTGCTGCTCCAGCAAATGAAGCTAGTGCAACAGGAGGTGTAATGGTTGACACAACTCCAAAGTAAAAAGCAAACATATGAGCGGCTATTGGCATAATACCAGCTTCAATTAAAGATGGTACTATGAGAGCTGCAACTGTTATATATACTGCAGTAGTAGTCATACCCATACCAAGAATAATTGCTGATATTGCAGTAAGGCAGAGTAGAATAAAAAGTACTCCACCAGATAAATCAATAACAGATTGGGTAAACTTTAATCCAAGACCTGATACGAATACAGATCCAATAATAATCCCTGCACATGCACAAGCTATAGTAACAGGAACAGTTGACTTTATTCCGCTTTCAAATGCTCCCAGCAAATCAACAACTGACATCCTTGTATTTTTTTTGAAAAAACTGAGTATTATAACAGAAACAATACTCCAAAAACCTGCCGTCATAGCAGTTTTTCCATAAATTAAAAGTCCAACAAGCACAACGAGTGACAACAACATATGACCACCACCCTTCAGAACTTCAATTACATTTGGGAGCATTGATTTATCAATTTTCTCGATCCCATGTTTTTCAGCTTCAATATGAACCATAAAATAAATTGTAGTAAAATATAAGAATGCAGGTATTAAGGCAGCTAAAATAACATAAGTGTATGGAGCTTCTAAAAACTCAGCCATAATAAATGCAGCAGCTCCCATAATAGGAGGGGTAATTTGTCCACCAGAAGATGCACAAGCCTCAACTGCAGCTGCAAATTTAGCTCTATAACCATAATTTTTCATAAGAGGTATCGTAAAAGATCCGGTGGTTACAACATTAGCTACCGCAGAGCCATAAACTGTACCTGTCATCCCAGAAGCAACAACAGCCGCTTTTGCTGGGCCTCCGGTTCTATGTCCAGTTAATGCAACCGCTAAATCAACAAAAAATCTTCCCACTCCTGATCGAATTAATATTCCCCCAAATATTATAAATAACACAATGTAGGTGGAACAAACATATAACGGTATTCCAAATATTCCATCAGAACTCATAAACTGAGTATCTATATATTTCGGTAATCGTGTTGGAGGACCATAAAAAAAGCCAAAAAATTTATGAGCGTATAATGCATGTAACATAAAAAAACCTGCAACACCTACCATCGCCCAACCAACAGCACGTCTCGTTGCATCTAGTACAACAAAAATTAGTATAGAGCCTACAATGATATCACCAATATATTTATCACCATATCTCATCATAAAACTCTCTATATCCCAAGTTGTCCATAGCTGAACAAATATGATTAAGAGCAAAATTATAAGATCATACCCAAAACCAATTGATCTAAGAAGGTTACCTTTCTTATCATCTTTCAAAATAACAGGATCTTTTATACTAGATCTAAAAAGTGGGTATATAAAAACAGCTAAGACCATCATTGCTGATAAATGAATAGATCTAAAGGATCGACCTTCTGGTGTGCCATACACAGCTACAAATAAATGATAAAAAGCCAGGCCAATAGATAGCCATGAACAAATAACAATTATCCAGTAATAAACCGTTTTGTCTTTATTCCATTCTAGAAGTTCGTCAAGAAAACTTAATTCCTTGATCTCATTATAAACCAATTTTTTTGAATTTTGTGCCATATGGGATAATTTATAATTTTAAAATTAAATTTATAGAAAAAAGAAAGGCACAGAAAGTGCCTTTCTTAGATATATTTTATAAAACGCCTTGTTCTTTATAATATTTAGCTGCACCTGGGTGTAGTGGAACAGCAGCACCATCTACAGCTTTTTTAAGAAGAACATTTTTCCAGACACCTTTAACTTTGACAAACTCACCGTGGTTGTCCCAAAATGTTTTGGTCATTTTGTAAACAAGATCATCAGAAAGATCTTTATGAACAATCATAGATGTAACAATACCTAAAGTTGGAACGTCTTTATCTAAAGATTTATAGGCACTTGCTGGAATGTTTCCGTAAATATAACCTGGGTTATTTTTAACAATTCTATCCATTCTATCTTTTGGTAAACCAATAAACCTAATTCCAGGACTATTTTCTAGTTCAATAAAACTTGCCTGAGGAACTGAAGTTGCTGCCATAAACACATCAGTTTGTCCATCTTTCATAAGAGCGACTGATTCTTTATAGTCACCTTGATGAACCACACCACCATTTTTCTTTATAGCCTCAAAATCAAAACCATATTCTTTTAAAATAGACTCACAAAAAGCTGTTCCAGTCCATTTAGGCTTTCCAGGACTGATATTGGCTGACTTCATATCTTCAAAGCTATAAATTTTTGAATCTGCTCTAACGGCAACTTGGAAAGCTGCACCATATAGTGTTGCAAAATATCTTACATTTTTATGAGCTTTGTTAAATTTACCCTTTCCACTATATCCATTTGCAACAGTGTGAGCGTATGTCCAACCAATTTCTGCGTCACCTCCGTCAACAGCCAAAACATTTGAAATACCTCCACCTGAAGTATTAGAAGTAGATATTCCTTTTATTTCTGTTTCCATTACCTGCATAATTTTAGCACCTAACGGATACCATGATCCACCAGACGGTCCTGATACCATACGAATAAATTGGTCTGCACTAGCAATAGAAGTAGAAACTATTAGTGATGAAGCTACTAATAAAGCACTTGAAATACGTTTCATTAAATCCCCCGAGTATTTTAGTTAAATTGATTTTATAAGTATCACTACTAAATTCAAAAAAGGTCAAGTGAATGTTGTATAATTTTTAATTTGACTTTATTGTTTTCCATATTTCAAAAAAGTGGCTGGAGAATAAATTATGAAAGTTAAACATGTTAATGTTACTGAAGTAGGTCCGCGTGATGGTTTTCAATCAGAAAAAACAATTCTTAAAACTGAAGATAAGATCGAAATAATTAATAATTTGATCAAAGCGGGCTTTCCAAGGATAGAAGTTTCTTCATTTGTTTCTCCTAAAGCTATACCTCAACTATCTGATGCTGAATTAATCTTAAATAAAGTCAATAGATCTCCAAATACAATTTTAGCTGCACTAGTTCCAAATGCTAGAGGTGCTCTAAGAGCTGTCGAATCAAAAATTGACGAGATTGTTGTTTTTTTGTCTGCTTCAGAGAGTCATAATAAAAAAAATGTTAATAGAAGTGTGAAAGATTCACTTTTAGGCTTTAAGGAGATAGCTGATATAGCAGGTAAAAATAATATACCAATTCAAGGTGATATTGCCACGGCGTTTGGGTGTCCATTTGAAGGAAACATATCATCAAAAAAGTTAGCTGATATTTCAAAAGAGTATAAAGAAATGGGTTTTAGAGGCGTAACATTAGGAGATACAACTGGTATGGCAACACCTCCAGTGGTAATTCAGGCAATAAATGCGATTAGAGATAAAGTGCCAGATTTTGAAATTACTCTTCATTTTCATAATACAAGAGGTATTGGGCTTGCAAACGTAATGACTGGACTAGATCAAGGTATTTTTAATTATGAAAGTTGTTTTGGTGGTATGGGTGGTTGTCCTTTTGCACCTAACGCAACGGGTAATATATGCACAGAAGATCTAATATATTTATTGCATGAGATGGATATTAAAACTGGTATCGATCTAGCACAAACAATTTCTATAGCACAAAACGTGGAAAATCTAGTTGGTCATCGTTTGCCTGGGCAAGTAATGAGAGCTGGTCATAGATTATTATCTTATTCAATGGATGATGTCCCAACAGCCATAGGTGCTTAAATGAACCAAACAAAGGGTGCCCTTTCAGGATTAAAAGTAGTTGATCTTACCAGAGTGTTATCTGGTCCATTCTGTACGATGTTGTTGGCTGATATGGGAGCAGAAGTTATCAAAATTGAGCCTCCCAAAGGTGATAATGTAAGAAACCAAGGTGATATGGTAGAGGGATATAGTTCTTATTTTGCTCAATTTAATAGAAACAAAAAATCCGTTATTTTAGACCTTTACAAAGATGAAGATAAAGAAATTTTTAGATCTTTATTAAGTGAAGCTGATGTAGTTGTAGAAAACTTTAAGGCAGGTGTTTTTGATAAAATGGGTTTTGACTATAAAACCCTAAAATTAATAAATCCTAAAATCATTAGTGCCTCTGTAAACGGTTTTGGAAGCAAGGGTGAAATGAGTGACAAGCCTGCATTTGATTTTATTGCGCAAGCGCTTAGTGGTTTTATGTCTTTAAATGGAACTGAAGATAGCGGTCCAATGAGGGCTGCCATGCCTATTTCAGACTTAATTGCGGGATTATATTGTGCATTTGGAATTGTTTGTGCTTTAAATTCAAGGAATTATACGAATAAAGGACAAAAGGTTGAGTCTAGTTTAACATCTGGCTTAATTTCAATGATGGCTTATTTATCTTCCGAGAGCTTTGTAACAGGTAAAGCTCCTAAAAAATCAGGTAATAATCACCCAATTTTAGCTCCATATGGTATTTTTAAAACTTCTGATGGAGAGGTGGCCGTGGCTCCAGCAAGTGATAAGTTTTGTTACATTTTCTTAGAAACTATAGAATTGTTAAATTTACTTGATCTAGAAATTTATAGAGACAATGCTAGGAGAATGGAAAACAGAGACAGTTTAAATGACATTATCAATAAAAAAATGGTTTCTAAAACCTCTGATTTTTGGATAAAAAAATTGAATGATGCTGGGTGTCCAGCTGCTAAGATAGTTTCATTGCCAGATGCTCTTAATAGTCAATTGGTTAAGGATACTGAAATGGTCATTAGTTCAAATGGCCCGGAAGGCAGAAAAATAAAAATGACTGGTTTCCCGGTTAAATTGTCTGAAACCCCTGCTCAATTATATCTTTCACCACCACTTTTGGGTGAGCATACTGATGAAGTTTTAAAAAAATTTAAGATCAAAGGATGAAAGAATTAAATGAAATTCAAAACAATAAACTTTAAAGTTGAAAACGGAGTTGCTTTTATAGAGTTAAATAGACCTAAACAATACAACTCACTAAACAGTACTATGGCTGAGGATTTATTTAAAGTTTCGTTAGAATGTGACGATAATCCTGAAATAAGAAGTGTTCTTCTGACTGGAGCAGGCGAAAAGGCTTTTTGTGCTGGTGGTGATTTACATTCATTTTATGAATATGGAAATAAAATGCCAGCGCATTTAAAAGAAGTCACAACTATACTTCATGGTGCCATCTCAAGGTTTTCAAGAATGAATGCTCCTTTAATAGTTGCCGTTAATGGTGTTGCTGCTGGAGCAGGTTTTTCCTTTGTAGGTTTTGCCGATTTTGTATTAGCTTCTTCTAATGCTTCATTTATTTCAGCATACTCAAAAGCTGGATTAACACCTGACGGTTCATCAACATATTTTCTTCCAAGAATAATTGGCTCCAGAAGGTATATGGAACTAGTATTAACGAATAGGGTTTTAAGTGCAAAGGAAGCACTAGAATGGGGATTAGTCAATAGTGTAGTGGATTTAAAAAACCTTAAAAGCGAAGCTATTAAAATAGCAGAACAATTAGCCAAAGGTCCCTCTCTTGCTTTCGGTAAATTGAAAAATTTAGTTCATAATAGTTTTTTAGATTCTTTAGAAGGTCAAATGGAATTTGAATCCAGAATGATTGCAGAATCTGCAAAAACAACTGATGGAAAAAATGGTGTTGATGCATTCGTAAATAAAAAAAATGCCTTTTTTGAAGGCGAATAAGAAAGATAATCAATGTCTATTAACATCTTAGCTTTAGAAGGGGATGGTATTGGTCCAGAAATAATGGAAGCAACTTTAGACGTTGTTTCTTTTTTAAATCAAGAATTACAGCTAGATATTCAATTTACAAAGGAGCTTGTAGGACTAAAATCACTCAAAAAACATAGCACCACTATTACTTCTAAAGTGTTATTAGCTTCCAAAAAAGCAGATGGTATTATTCTGGGGCCCGTTGATCACAATATTTATCCACCAGTTGCAAATGGTGGCATAAATCCATCTGGTAAACTTCGTATTGAATTAGATTTATTTGCTAATATAAGGCCTGCACGAAATTATAATGATCTTAAATCACTTTCTAAAAATATGAATTTAATAATTGTAAGAGAGAATACTGAGGGTTTTTATGCAGACAGGAACATGTTCGAGGGTTCTGGAGAATTCAGTCCTGTTCCAGGTGTTGGTTTAGCTATAAGGAAAATAACTAAACATGCTTCACTAAGAATTGCAGAAACAGCTTTTAGAATAGCTAAAACTAAGTTTAGTTCTAAAGACAAAAAACCTAGAGTTCATGCTATTCATAAAGCAAATGTAATGAGATTAACAGATGGAATCTTTCTTGATGCATGTAGGATGGTTGCATTAAATAACAAAGACATCGAATATGAAGAAATGCTTGTAGATGCCTGTGCGGCCCATATTGTAAGAAATCCAAGTCAATTTGATGTGATAGTAACCACTAACATGTTTGGTGATATATTGTCTGATTTAGCAACAGAATTTTCTGGCTCTTTAGGACTGGCTGGTTCACTTAATGCTGGAGGTCAAAATGCCATGGCGCAGGCACAACATGGGGCAGCACCAGATATTGCAGGCAAAAATATTGCAAACCCAATTTCCCTAATTTTATCTACAGCTATGTTATTGAATTGGATTGGAGAAAAAAGAAAATTAAAAAAAATAAATTTAGCATCGAGTTTTATTGAAAAGTCGGTTATAAAAATCTTATCTAAACCAAATTACTTAACACGTGATCTTGGTGGAAACTCATCTACTAAAGAATTGACTAAAAACTTTATAAATATTTTAAAGAAAACTATTACATAGGAAAAATATGACAGATCAAATTGGAATACCTGCTGCATATATGAGGGGTGGGACGTCCAAAGGTATACTTTTTGACAAAAAAGATTTGCCAAGTGAAAGAGATCAATTAACCAAATTCTTGTTAGCTGTTATGGGATCTCCAGATACTAGGCAAATAAATGGTATGGGCGGAGCTACTTCTGTTACGAGTAAAGTGTGTATAGTGTCCAAAAGTGATTTAAAAAATGTTGATATAGATTACTTTTTTGCTCAAGTTTCAGTAGACGATGCAATTGTAGATTATGGTCCTACATGTGGAAATATGTTATCTGCTGTAGGTCCTTTTGCAATTGAAAGAGGTATGATCAAAGCTAAAGAACCTAGAACCAAAATAATTATTAGATCTGTTAATACTGAATCAATAATCGAAGCAGATATACCAACACCTAATAAAAAAATTATATACTCAGGTGAATTTAAAATAGCAGGTGTTCCAGGTTCAGGTTGTCCAATCTTATTAAAGTTTAAAAATATTGTTGGAGGGACCACAGGTAAATTATTGCCAACGGGTAACCCAACCACAGAAATTGAAGGTATTAATGTTACATGCCTTGATGTTTCAATGCCAATTGTAATGGCTAATGCTAAAGATTTTGCAATTAAAGGAAACGAAACTAGCAAAGAGTTAAATAATAATAAAAGCTTATTAAATAAAATAGAAAAGGTACGTCTTTTAGCAGCTTTAAAGATGGGTATGGGTGATGTAAGTAACAAAGTAATACCCAAATTTGCTCTCCTTTCTGAGCCACAGAACGGTGGTACTATCACTTCAAGATATTTTACACCTAAAACTTGTCATGAAACTCATGCGGCGACAGGGACTAACTGTATAGCTGCAGCTTGCTTAATAAAAAATACTGTTGCTAATAAAATAGCAAAAGTAAAACCTACTAAGGATGAATATAAAGTAGTTTTAGAACATCCCCTCGGATCTATTGATTGTATAGTTCAGACATCTTCTTCATCGGTTATTAGTGAAGAAAAGTTTATACAATCTTGTGGAATATATAGAACATCAAGAAAAATTATGGATGGTCAGGTTTATGTTCCTAAAGATATTAATTATGAATAAAGCTTTTCTTGGTATTTTTAAAAATTCTTTTGATTGGTGGCCTGAAAAATGGAAATATTTTCTAAGTCTGTTTTTAGCTATATCAAGTGCTTGTATAGCTTATTATTTAGGCTTACCCTTACCTTGGATGTTGGGTCCATTAATTGGGTGTGGTTTTTTTGCAGCTATTGGAAAACCCGTAATTATTGGGAAAAAACCTAGGCCACTATGTAGAGCACTTTTAGGATGTACAATTGGAGCTAATTTTGGCCCAGAGCTTTTAGAAAGGCTTCCTGAAATTGGTGTATCATTGTTATTTATTCCTGGTTTTATATTAATAATGGGTCTCTCAACCTTTTTTTACTTAACTCGGATCATGAAAATGAACAAAGCCACATCAATTTATGGTTCGATCCCTGGTGGATTGAATGAAATGGTTATTTTAGGTCAAGAGATTGGAGCAAATACAAGAGCTCTTGTCCTTATACATGCAACCAGAATAGTTGTAGTTGTTTTTTTTGCGTCTTTATTAATTTTATTTGTTCCAAATTTAGGGGTGATTGAGTTACCTCAACCTGCGTTGTTCGATAAGTGGGAACAATTACCATTTGTTTTTTTTGTATCGATATCAGGTTGGTATATAGCTGTTAAGCTAAAGATCCCAGGGCCAACAATAATTGGGCCAATGATCTTATCAGCATTAGTCCATATTTTTGAATTGATCGAAGCTATGCCAATCTACTTTCTTGTAATTTCAATTCAAATTTTACTTGGTGCCGCGCTGGGATGTTTATTTAGGAATATAACTATAAAAGAAATGTCGGGCCCAATTCTTGCTGGCGTTGTTACTACTTTAATTGCGTTTTTACCATTGATAATAATATACTATATTCTTACTTCTATCGGATATGAACCATTATCTATTTTCCTAGCATTCTCTCCTGGAGGGCAGTCAGAAATGAATATCTTAGCTCTATCAGTAGGTGCAGATATGTCCTTTGTTAGCCCACATCATATGTTTCGTGTTTTTCTAGTCATTATATTTGCAGGAATTCTTCATAAATTTCTTAGGAAAAACTTATAAAATTAAAACCATTTAATATTATTTAACTATGCTCATTTTAGTATTGTCTACGTATGGAGCATCCTTTATCCAAGACATTTCAAAACCCTCAATGCATCCTATATTATATCCATACTGATTTGGATCTGATCTTCTTTTATGATGAGTATTTATGCCACAATTAGTACAAAAATAATGTTCAGCTATTTTAGTGTTCCATTTATAAGTAGCTAAATAATTTTTTCCTGATGTAATGGTTAATTCTTTTGTCAAGGCAGTACCCATAACAAAGCCTTTTCTCGAGCATATTGAACAATTGCATCTTCTTAGCCCTTTAATTGTGGTGTTAACTTCAAATCTTACTTTGCCGCAGTGACAGCTTCCTTTTAGCGGTAATACTAGATCATTAATTTTCATCTTAATCCTTAAAATTCAAAGCCATAACTATCTCTCAATTTAGTTGCTAATTCAGCTGTTTTATTTTGAGAGATCGGTTTGAATGGAGGCCTTAAATTGTTCCATAAGGAATTTTTAGTTTGTAATGCTAATAAAGATTTTTGAGCTGGTATAGGTGCATAATCCTGAAATAGTAATCTTACTGACTTAACTTTCTTTTGGAGTTCCTCTGCTTCTTCCCAATTTCCGGAATGACATAGATCAATTACCTTTGAAATGTCTTTACTATTTAAATTTGCAGTCGCTGAAATACAGCCTGGTGCACCTAGTTTAATCGCTTCAATTACAGGAAGTTCAGCTCCAGGATAAACTACTAAGTCTTTGATTTTTAATAATGCTTCTGTGTTTTCCCAAACACCTGAGCTGTCTTTAATGCCTATTATAAATTCAGGATAAGATTCTTTTAATTTTTTTACTAGATCTATCGATAGACCAACGCCACTTACCTGTGGAATATGATATAAATAAATTTTAAGTCTACTATCATTTACTCCATCAATTAGTTTTTCAAAATAATCAAAAAGCCCATCATCACTCATTCCTTTAAAATAAAATGGTGGTAATGTCATTGCTCCTAAGCAACCAAGTTCAATAGCGTGTTTAGTAATTTCAATAGTATCAGGCAAATTACATAAACCAGTTCCAGGAATAAGCTTTTGGGGATCAATTCCGGATTTAACAAGTCCCTCAATTGCTAGCATTCTTTCTTTATTGCCTACTGACAGAGCTTCACCAGTTGTACCAAAGGGAGCTAAACCAGAGCACCCGTTATTCATAAGTTGATGTGCTAAGTCATCATACATTTTTTGGTCAACCTTTAAATCATTATCAAAAGGTGTCAAAATGGGGGCTATTAATCCTTTTATCAATTTTTTTTCCTCCAATTAAATTTAAAAAAATAATATACTTTAATTTATTTAATAAAGAAATTCGAATTTCAGGTGTATAGAACTTTTTATTTAAAAAATGATTATAAAATAAAATTTCTTAGTAGTTTAATTTTCGTTAATATATTAATTAAAATAAATATAAATAATTATAAAATATTTTTATTGGGGGATTAAATTGTCTGAAAATAATAACTCTGAAATAAGGGTGGATGTAAAATCTGCCGTTGAATTAATAACAGAAATTTTTAAAGCAAAATCTTGTAGTGATTATGAGGCAAAAACAATAGCAGAAAGGTTATGTGGATCTAATCTAAAAGGACATGATAGTCATGGAATTGCTAGGGTTCCTCGTTATGTGGAATGGATGGAAAAGGGTTGGGTATTTCCTAATGTAAAACCAGAACTTATAATTGATGCTGGTGCGATGGGTTGCTTGGATGCAAAACAAGGTTTTGGTCAAGTTGCTGGAGAATATGCCGTTGATGATGGTATTGCTAGGGCTAAAAAATTTGGTGTATCAGTGGTTGGCCTCAGGAACTCCGGTCATCTTGGGAGAATAGGAGATTGGGCAGAAAGAGCTGCTGATGCAGGCCTTATTTCATTTCATTTTGTAAATGTTAGAGGAAGTTTATTAGTTGCACCTTTTGGTGGTAGTGATCGAAGAGGCAGTACTTCTCCATTGGCAATTGGAGTACCAAATCAAGGTGAAGAACATATAGTTTTAGATATGGCTACATCAACAGTTGCTGAAGGCAAAGTAATGGTTGCTCAAAAGGGTGGCAAAAAGTTACCAGACGGAGCGTTAATAGATAGTTTTGGAAAGTTAACAACAAACCCTGAAGCTATGTATGGCAAGATTGGGGATGATGATGTTCCTGATCCAGATAAAGGTTCTGGCGCTATTACAGCTTTTGGTCTTCATAAAGGTTCAGGTATAAATTTTATGATGGAAGTTTTAGGTGGAGCTTTAACAGGTAATGGTGTTTGTGGCGCATTGACTGATAAAGAAAGACGAAAATTTGCTAATGGGATGTTATCAATCTATATTTCAGTTGAGAAAATGGTTGATCTTGAATATTTCACTAAAGAAGTTAAATCATATGCGGATTTCGTGAGAGCTTCCAAACCTTCTTTAAATAATGACAAAGTATTGATCCCCGGGGATAAAGAAATAGCTACTAATTTTGATAGGTTAAATAATGGTATGCCTGTTGCACCTTTGGTATGGGAAAATATAAAAAGTACTGCAGAAAAATTAGGACTTAAAAATTTGAATCGATTTGAGGAAGCTATAAAATAATTTTCAGTAAGAATGGATCATATAAATATAAATTTTGATAAAAAAAATGTTAGTGCATACCCCTTAAAGGTAAATGAAATCGAATTTCAAGGACAAATTGTAAAAGTAACTGGTATCTCTAAAGATTTTGGAAAATTGAGTTTATCATTGGCTGATGATGTTTTCCTAAAGAATAACTTTAGTATTGATAATGAAATTTTAATTAGTTGGGATAAAAAAAGAGAAAATTTGCTGCAATAATTTAAATGACATTTGTTGATTTATTTAAGATTAAGAAGTTATAATCATCTAATACTGAGAATCGGTTTGGAGTAATTTTTGTTATCATGCAGTTCTTCAAAAGCCGTTTTTGTAAATGGCATTCGTGAAATAATTAAAGATGTTAATTATGATATCACTCTTCTTGATTGGTTAAGGAATAACCTTCAAATTACTGGAACTAAAGAAGGTTGTGCTGAGGGTGATTGTGGAGCCTGTTCAGTTCTAATCAATGAAGGAAAAAATTTTGCACCTAAACCAGTTAACTCCTGTTTACTTAGATTAGGTCAAGTTATAGGTAAAAATATTATAACTATTGAAGGTATAGGAACCACAGAAAACCCACATCCTTTACAAATTGCTTTTTCAAAACAAAATGCTTCCCAATGTGGGTATTGTACACCTGGCTTCATTGTTTCAGCATTTGCTTTATTAAACTCTAATAAAAAAATTAATAATAAAACAATACATGATACTTTTTCTGGTAATTTATGTAGGTGTACAGGTTACTCACCAATAGTAAGGGCTGTTAAATCTACAACTAAAAAATCATTTAAAAATAAATATAAATTTTTTGATGAAGAGATTAAAAATATTAAATTAGGTAATGTCACATATTATAATCCTAAAAGTTTAAATGAATTAAAAAACCTTACGAAATTAAAAAATTATAAGTTTTTAGCAGGTGGAACAGACTTAAATCTGCAAAGACCAGTAATAAGTGAGAATGAAAATATCCTTATTTTATTAAACTCGATTGAAGAGTTAAAAAAAATTAAGTTTTATGAGAATAAAATTTTATTAGGAAGTTTAGTTAGCATTGAAAATTTACTTGAGTTAATTGAAGGAAAAATGCCAGAAATGACTGAGGTTTTGCAAAGATTTGGATCTCCTCAGATTAGAAACCAAGCAACTATTGGTGGTAATTTATGTACCTCAAGTCCTATTGGAGATTTAGCTCCAATTTTTTTGGTGTTAAACGCAAATTTAAATATCTTTGGGAAAAATGGATTTGAAACCATTTTGCTTAAAGATTTTTTTATTGATTATAGAAAAAACATCTTAAAAGAAGACCAGATTTTAGTTTCAATTGAAATACCTATAGTGGAGAAGGCTAATAAGCTCTTTTTTTGGAAATTATCTAAAAGATTCGACCAAGATATTTCCACCATTTCTTTGGCGATTAATATAAGAACTCAAAACCAAATTGTAGAAGATTTATGTATTGCCGTAGGAGGTGTTGCAGCTGTTCCCAAAATATTAGAAAAATTATCTAAAAGAATGATTGGAAAAAGAATAAGCAAAGCAATTGATATAGCTGTTAATGAAGTAGAGAATTATGTAAATCCAATTTCAGATTTAAGAGGTACAGCAGATTACAGGATTATGTCTCTTAAAGGATTATTCAATAGGCTTGAGCATTGTTTGAATGGTAATAAAAAAAATATATCTATTATGGAATTTTAATTATGCATATAGATGTTATACATGATTCTGCTCTTAGGCATACAGTCGGAGAAGCAGTATATATAGATGACATGCCAAGCTCACCAAACCTTCTACATGGTGCTTTGGTCACATCAAGAATTGCTTTAGGTAAAATTAAAAAAATTAATTGTAGAAAATTAAAAAAGTTACCCTTTTATACAAAAGTTATAATAGCTAAAGACATTCCTGGCCAAAATGATATTGGTCCAATAAAAGCTGGTGAACCAATGCTTGCAGAAGATACGGTTTCATATTGGGGACAGCCTATTGCAATTGTTTTAGCCCCCACATATCAAGAAGCTATACATGCTAGTGGACTTGTAGATGTTGAGATAGATGAGTTGGAAAAACCGATTCTGTCGGTTGATGAAGCTTACAAAAAAAAATCGTTTTTAGATGAACCTATTATCTTAGAAAAAGGATTTGTAAATGATGAAATAAAAAAGTCTGAATTTAAGGTTTCTGGTGATTTTGTTATTGGTGGCCAAGACCATTTTTATCTTGAAACTCATGTGGCAATAACATTTCCAGGAGAAAATAATGAATATACAGTTTGGTCTAGCACTCAACATCCTACCGAAGTTCAACACAGTGTTAGTAAAGTATTAAACATACCCTATGCTAAAATTGATAGTAAAGTAAGAAGATTAGGAGGAGGATTTGGTGGTAAGGAAAGTCAAGCAAGTATATTTGCTGCTATGTCAGCTCTATGCGCATTTTTAACACGCAGACCAGTAAAAATTCGTCTCAATAGACATAATGACATGACGGTTTCAGGAAAAAGACATGATTTTAAAGTATACTTTACTGTAGCTTTCTCAAAAACTGGAAAGATAAATGCCTTAGATTTAAAACTTTTAAGTAATGGAGGCAACGTTTTAGATCTCTCAGGACCGGTAATGACAAGAGCATTAACCCATTTAGATAATTCCTATTATATAAAATCAATTAGAGCAATTGGATATATTTGCAAAACTAATACAGTTTCAAATACTGCTTTCAGAGGTTTTGGTGGCCCTCAAGGTATGTTGATAATAGAAAATATCCTATACCAAATATCTCAATTCTTAGATAAACCTTTAGACGATATTAGGTCTGTTAACTATTATTCCAAAAAAAACGGCCTTACTACTCCATATGGACAAAGAGTTTCAAAACCTAGAATTGATAGAGTTATTAATGAAATTTATAAATTGAGCAATTATCTTGAAAGAAAAAACCAGGTTAAACTATTTAATTTGGAACAAATAAAGAAAAAATTACCTTTTAGAAAAGGCATTGCACTTATGCCAGCAAAGTTTGGGATCTCATTTAACAAACCCTCATTTAACCAAGCAGGAGCCTTAGTCCACGTATATGCAGATGGATCAATTAGATTAAATCATGGTGGAACTGAGATGGGACAAGGTTTATTTATTAAGGTTGCTCAAGTTGTTGCAGAATGTTTTAAAGTACCTTTAAATCAAATACATATTACCTCAACCAATACAGCAGAAGTACCTAATACCTCTGCTACAGCAGCATCATCAGGATCGGACTTAAACGGAATGGCAGCATGGAATGCTGCATCTACTATTAAAAAAAGAATGATTAACCATGTAAGTGAATTATTTAAAAAATCTAAATCTGAGATTATTTTCGAAGATGGAAGAGTTTTAGCAGGTAACAAAAGTTTATCATTCGAAGAGTTAGCTTTCTCGTGCTGGGAAAACAGAGTGTCACTTTCATCTACGGGTTATTATAAAACTCCAAAAATACATTGGGATCAAGGAAAACTTAAAGGGCATCCTTACTTTTATTTTACTTGGGGTGCAGCAGTTTCTGAAGCTTTGTTAGATATTAATACAGGTGAGAGTAGAATCTTAAGGGCTGACATCGTACAAGATTGTGGTAACTCATTAAATGAAAGCATTGATGTTGGTCAAATCGAAGGTGGTTTTGTTCAAGGTTTAGGATGGCTGACATGTGAAGAATTATACTTTTCTCAAGAGGGTAAATTATTAACTACTGGGCCATCAACATACAAGTTACCAGGAAGCAGAGATATACCTAAAACTTTTAATGTAAAATTATTAGAAAATGCTAATAATGATGAAAAAACAATCTTTAGATCTAAAGCTGTTGGTGAACCACCTCTATTACTTGCAATTTCTCATTTTTTAGCTCTAAAAGAGGCAATAAAAGCTTCTTCAGAAGGATCAAAACCTGAAATGCTTAATTCCCCAGCGACGCCTTCTGAGATTCTGCGTGTCTTGAGGTTTTAACAGGTTAACTACATTTTTATTGTTTTTATCAATATCTTGTGATTTTCTTGTAGAGTTTAACAACATTTAGGGGAGGTATTAATGAGTGCCTTAGAAAACGTTTCGCAAGAAGACTTAAAAAATCCAGATTATGTCCCACCTTTACAAGTGGGTTTGATTCTTGGGTTGCAACATGTTTTAGCAATGTTTGTAAGTAATGTTACACCTTCAATTATTATTGCAGGAGTTGCAGGTTTTGCATTTGGTAGTGCTGATACAATTTTTTTAATTCAGATGTCTATGTTATTTGCCGGCATAGCCACATTAATGCAAACAATTGGATTAGGTCCAATTGGAGCTAGACTTCCAGTAATGCAAGGCACTAGTTTTGCTTTTGTTCCTGTTATGATAGGGGCAGCAAAAATGGGAATGGGCACGTTATTTGGAGGAATTGTTATTGGTGGTATTTTTCACGCATTCTTAGGATCTTTTATTGGTAAAATTCGCCATTGGTTCCCACCATTAGTATCAGGAATAATAATCCTGGCAATTGGTATCTATTTAATTCCAGTTGGTATTCAATACGCCGCAGGAGGTGCTGGTGATTTTAATATGTCTAAACCAACATGGGGTGGCATCGGTAATTGGAGCCTTGCACTGATTGTTATTATTGTAGCTTTCTGGTTGAAATTTTGGACTAAGGGAATTATTTCAAGCTCTTCCGTGTTATTAGGAATGATAGCTGCTTATGTAGTTGCTATTTTTATGGGAAGTGTGAATTTTTCCGGAGTAGAAAAAGCAGCTTGGTTTGCATTGCCAGAGCCTTTTAAATATGGATTTGATATTAATTTAACTGTCATTATAGCTATGTGCTTAATGTCAATTGTAAGTGCGATTGAAACTGTTGGAGATATTTCTGGTATTGCAAAAGGTGGCGCTAACCGAGAAGCCACAGATAAAGAGATACAAGGTGGTACCTATGCAGACGGAATTGGAACTGCAGTTGCAGGTGTTTTTGGAGGCCTTCCAAATACCAGCTTTAGTCAAAATGTTGGATTGATTTCTATGACTGGCGTTATGAGCAGATCTGTGGTTACAATAGCAGCAATTTTTCTCGTCCTTTGTGGTCTAGTTCCTAAAATAGGAGCCATAGTATCATCTATGCCAATAGCAGTTTTAGGTGGTGGTGTGATTGTTATGTTTGGAATGGTCGCATCTGCAGGTATTAATATGCTAAGTAGCGTTAATTGGAATAGAAGAAATATGATGATTTTTGCCATATCACTCTCTATTGGATTTGGCTTGCAAAAAGTTCCAGCTTCAGTTTCAGGATTAAGTACTGAGCTTCAGATGTTAATGACATCTGGTTTGTTACCAGCCGCTTTCTTAGCTGTTGTTCTGAATTTGATGCTTCCAGAAGAAGATTAAATAAGCATTTAAAAGTTTACTAAATATTGATACATTACACCGCTTAGAAGCGGTGTAATTTTTTTTGTGTGAAGATGTCAAGTTTATTAATTAAAAATGCAAGTGTCATTGCGACTATGGACGATGATAGAAACGAGATTATTAATAAATCTATTTATTGTGAAGATGATAAAATTGTTGACATTGGAGACCTTGCAAATTTCCATTATAATCCTGAATTTGTTATTGATGCATTCGAAAAGGTCGTCATACCTGGTTTAGTGAATACACATCATCATTTATTCCAAAATTTAACACGCTGTTACCCAGATTCTCAAAATGAATCATTATTTGGTTGGCTTACAAATTTATATCCTATTTGGAATAAAATTTTACCGTCTGACATCTATATTTCAACTTTAATTGGATTGTCTGAAATGGTGATTAGTGGGTGTACTACTTCTAGCGACCATCTATATCTTTTCCCAAATGGATCTAAGCTTGAAAATCAGATAGAAGCAGCAAAGGAGGTTGGTTGTCGATTTCATGCAACTAGAGGCTCGATGAGTATCGGTGTTAGTAAGGGTGGGCTTCCACCAGATACCCTTACTGAAAGAGAGGATTTTATCATAAAAGATTGCCAGAGGGTGATTGAAGATTTTCATGATCCTTCTAAATTTTCAATGTTAAGAATAGGTTTGGCGCCATGTTCTCCGTTTAGCGTTAGTCAAGATTTAATGAAGGAGACTGCTAAATTAGCTCGTAGTTATTCGGTCAGTATGCATACTCATTTGGCTGAAAATGATGAAGATCTTATTTATACAAAAGAAAATTTTGGTATGACTCCAGGTCAGTATATCGAAGAATTAGGTTGGGTAGGAGATGATGTTTGGCATGCCCATTGTGTTAAATTAGATGAAGATGAAATTGAATTATTTTCTAGAACAGGCACTGGAATTGCGCATTGTCCTTGTTCAAATATGAGGTTGGCAAGTGGAATAGCTCCATTGAGAAAGTGGATAGATGAAGGTGTCAAAGTAGGATTAGGAGTTGATGGTTCAAGTTCCAATGATAGTGGACACCTCTTGAGTGAAGCTCGCCAAGCTATGCTATTACAGAGGGTTAACTTAGGCGCTAATAAATTTTCACCAAGAGAAGCCTTATTCACAGCAACTAGGGGTGGCGCAGAGGTATTAAACCGAAATGATATAGGTCAGATTTCCATTGGAAAAGCAGCAGATTTTGCAATATATGACTTGAACAAAATAGCTATGTCTGGAGCATGGAGTGATCCTCTGGCGGCTTTGGTATTATGCAACCCTTCAGAAACTGCATACACAATTTGTAATGGAGAAATAATTTCTCAAAATGGTCATTTAAATAATTTTGATCTAAATTTATCTTTAGAAAAACATAAAGCTGCATCAAAAAGATTATTAGATTTATAAGTTTATAAACCTAGTCTCATTATTCTCGAAGTGATATTCTTTTAAATTAATAAAAGAATCTTCTTGATCATTTATTCTATCAATTATCCAAAAATCTTGTTTCTTTTTAACTAAAAGAGGGTGGTGCCAAATATTTTGATTGTATGTAATGCCAGTATCTCCGTCTACATGAAAACATCTTAAAGTACTTAAATCCGGTAATTCATTTTTTTCTTCACTAACGACTATTAACCAGTCATAATCTTGAATTGGAAGGAAACTCTGTGAAGCAATTGGGTGTTTCTCCATTATCTTTATTTCTATAGGAAAACTTCTTGGAATGCCTGAGAAGATAGAAATAGCTGAATTTCCATTTTTGTTCTCTAAACTTAATTCAGAAATATTATGATATCTTGTAGTCGTTCCTTGATTAATGGAGCGAAGTTCTGAAGCATTCTTCTTTTGTATCACGCTCCCAAATCTAGAAAAAATTTTAGTATCTAATTTTTCGATAGAAATATTACTCATTTGTTGATTTCAAACCAAAAATTCTTAATCTAGACACACCTCCATCTGGATAAATATTCAATCTTACATAAGTAACCTCTTGAGTTAACTTTTCATCAATTTCGTAGTTATGTATTTTATCTGCTTGAAGCTTTGTTTTGTTCAATATGTATTTCCAGTTTTCTGAGTCATTAATAATTTTTTCTATATTTTTCTCTTCATCAAAATTTGATATTTGGATTGAAGCTTGGTCAGGATAATTACCTTTAAAATGAGCAGTATCTATTTCTATTTTTTTTATTAAACCTTTTGTTGCTAATTTAATTATAATCCAATCATGGCCCGGTTCTCTCCTTCTCCTTGTTTCCCAACCATCACCCATGGTTTTTCCTCTACCATCTGATAGAAGAGCAGACACATCACCATAATGAGCATTATTATAGGCAACTATAGAACCACCTAATTTTAGAGATGATAATTCAATTAGATCATTTTTATTTTCATAAAAATTCCAATCAAGCTTTACCTCACCAAATAATCTTAACCTTGCAACTCCTCCATCAGGAAAGATTTGTAATCTTATATACCTTACTTTAGCTTTTGACTTAATTTTAAATTTATTACTAGAATCTCCCTTTAATTGAGATTTAGGGAGTATTTCAACCCACTTGGAGTTTTTGTTAGGCTTTTGATCACTATATAAACCTTCAATAGAGGCAAAGGGAGGAAAATTTCCAGTAAAAAAACTCGTATCAACATTTATTTCATAAATAATTCCTGGAGATCCTAATTCTATAATAACCCAATCATTACCACCATCTCTTCTTCTTTTGCTTTCCCATCCATCCATCCATTTTCCATGCTCATCGTATTTATCTTCAATGAAAACTGGCTCTTTATCATTTAGCATTCGAGAAGCTTCGCCAAAGAAATCATCTGAAACTTCAATTATTTTTGTACCAATTTTTGGAGAAGCTAGATTTGTTAAATTTTGATTTATATTGTTTGCACTCATTTTTTTTCCATTTATTTAAAGCATACAAAAATCTCTGGAAATATATTTTCCTAAATTTTTATTAACTATGAATTGATTTTGGTCGTAAATTTTATTACCTCTTAACCAAGTTTGTATTGGCCATCCAGTAATATCTAAACCTTCATAGGGCGTATAGTCTGATCCATGGCTTAGATTTATTTGTTGAATTTTATTTTTTTTATTAGGATCCCAAATTGTTATATCGGCGTCAGATCCAACTTTAATTGATCCTTTTTGAGGATAAAGGCCATACATCTTGGCAGGATTTGTAGAAGTTAGCTCTACAAATCTTTCCAAGCTAATTCTATTTTTACTTACTCCTTCAGAAAACAAAATAGGCAGTCTTGTTTCTACTCCAGGAATACCATTTGGAACCCATTTAAATGATGTTCTTGCTCCAGGTCTATCTTTACCTTTACTATCCTTAAAACGAAATGGGCAATGATCAGATGAAAAAATATCAAAAGTTCCGTCTATTAATCCATCCCAAATCGCTTGTTGACTTTTCAAATCCCTTGGTGGAGGAGAGCATACGTATTTTGCTCCTTCAAAATCCATATTCAGGCCCTTCATATCATCTTCTGTCAAACAAATATATTGAGGACAAGTTTCAGAAAAAATTTTAATGCCTTTCTCTTTTGCCCATTTTATTTGGGATAGTGCTTCTTCTCCAGAAACATGAACAATTACAATTGGAATATCAACTATCTGAGCATGACTAATGGCTCTATGTGTTGCTTCCCTCTCTACAATTTGAGGCCTAGACAAGCCATGATAATATGGAGCTAATTTACCTTCATCCTCTAATTTTTTAGTTAAAAATCTAATAGCATCATACCCTTCTGCATGGACCATAACTAACGTTTTCTCATTCTTAGCCACTTCGAAAACTTTTAACAGTTCTTCATCATTTAAAACTAGATCGTCATATGTCATAAATA
>Ga0255753_1001535_pt1 | contig 27383 bp, 21 predicted proteins | sample 041ome_10_FD_179953 | JGI IMG/M metagenome (GOLD analysis project Ga0255753, IMG submission 179953) | Coastal salt marsh microbial communities from the Groves Creek Marsh, Skidaway Island, Georgia - 041412US metaG (version 2) | ecosystem: Environmental > Aquatic > Marine > Intertidal zone > Salt... | reverse complement strand
AAGGATTGCATAGTCTCCGCAGCCCGGGCACCACCGAACATCATTTTCGGTGACAAAATCCTTCTTCGTTAAACTGCTTTCTTCGGTATTTGTTGTACTCATGACAAACTTTCTATTCAGGACAATTGCTTATGAAATGCTTCACGCAATTCAGAAACCTTGAAAGGTTTACCCTGCACTTTAGTCAAGGAGATGGCGTCCACCAGATATTTAGCCCGCACGATTAAGCTTAGCTGGCCAAGGTTCAATTCAGGTACGATGACTTTTTTGAATTTGGAAATGATATCGCCCAAATCCTTTGGTAGTGGATTGAGGTGTCTCAAATGAAGACTGGATACCGCAAACCCTTCAGCCTGCATTGCCTGCACAGCCGAAGTAATCGCTCCGTAGGTTCCCCCCCATCCAATTACAAGTAAATCGCCCTCCCCTTCTCCGTGCAATTCGGTCGGGGCTAAGGAATCTGCAATCCTCTCAACTTTATCTGCACGTAGATGAGTCATGTGTTCGTGATTCTCGGGATCGTAGCTGACGCCACCATCTTCCGCTTTTTCAAGACCACCAATACGGTGTTCCAAACCAGGTTGTCCAGGAATTGCCTGAGTACGAGCTAAAGTCTCAGGATTTCTTTTGTAGGAAACATAAGGCTCATCCGGGTTGGCAAACTTGGCATCAATGGCAGGCAGATCTCCAACATTTGGCACCAACCAAGGCTCAGCTCCATTGGCGACATACAAATCGCTGAGGAAAATGACAGGCGTACAGTAGGTTAAAGCGATCCGGCAGGCTTCAATAGCACAATCAAAACAGTCTGATGGTGAATGTGCAGCGATCACTGGTAATGGGCAATCACCGTGCCTGGAGAAAAGGCTTTGTAATAAATCGCTTTGCTCCGTTTTGGTGGGCAGACCGGTACTTGGGCCACCACGCTGAACATTACAGATAATCACAGGAAGTTCGGTAATGCTGGCTAACCCGATAAACTCACTTTTCAAGCACATCCCGGGGCCACTGGTGGCAACCACGGATAAATCCCCGGCGAAACTAGCACCAATCGCCACGCCCATGGCAGCGATCTCGTCTTCCGCCTGCACAGTTTTTACCCCATACTTCTTTAACGCAGACAAACCTTCAAGCACTGGAGATGCAGGAGTAATGGGATACCCAGAGTAAAGCAATTCACGATTGGCACATTGAGCACCTGCAACCAATCCATAAACCGTGGCTTCATTTCCAGAGATTTTGCGGTATACCCCTGGCTTGACAGCTGCTTTGGCTAATTGGTAGCGGTTACGGGCTGTCTCCATGGTGTCACCGAGATTATGACCCGCCTTGAGAGCGGTGGAATTAGCTTCTGCAACATCCGGTAAACGCTTACCCCATTTCTGATCAAAGAAGGTTAGAGTTGGCTCAAGTGGACGACCGTACACATAGCACATGAATCCTAAAGCAAAGAAATTTTTACAACGGGCTTTGTCAGATGGCTTCAGCGGACTTTCTGACAAAGCGTCCTTGGTCAAGGAGGTAAGATCCAATTCGATGAGCTGATATTTTTTACGAAAATCCTCATCCTCCAAAGGATTGCTTTCATACCCAGCTTTCTTGAGATTCATTTTTTTGAATGAATCCACATTAACCACAAGCATCCCACCCTCGGGTAAGTCGGCAATATTTGCCTTGAGTGCTGCCGGGTTCATCGCTACCAAAGCATCCGGTTCATCCCCAGGAGTAAGGATTGATGTGCTTCCGAATTGGAGTTGATATCCAGACACACCAGCAAGGGTGCCGGCTGGGGCACGTATTTCTGCGGGGAAGTCAGGCAGGGTGGCGATGTCATTGCCGGCAAAGGCACTGGAATCGGTGAAGCGTTCGCCTATGGTTTGCATACCATCGCCGGAGTCTCCAGCAAAGCGTACCACTGCAGATTTGATTTCTTCAAAAGAATCAGTTGCTTGTGTCATTGGTTGAGGGGAGTTTAGTAATGTAAAAAACGAAGTATTTTATGAAGTTTGTTGAGGCGTTGCACAACGAAATTCTCAATAAAATTATAATAGTTTCACATTAGATTTTGGCAAAATCGTAAGGATCACAAATTATCAACAGGCAAAGGAAAGGGAAAAAGATTAAATGCCAAGGAAAGTCGGTTAGAATTTGAACGGTTTTCCCGGACCCCATGCCGCATCCAAGGTTCGAAAAGAACGAGCTTTCCAACACTTGGCATAATATCCAAATCCACCTCGCCATCCTTGTGAAAATACAAGTTTCCTGATTTCTCTTCACAGGATAGATAGACCACCCCTGAGAGAATGGCATGATCGGCATGATCATGCAATCCGGTAGACTCTCTCGGTTCTGCCAAATTAAACCAAAAGGGCGGATGTTTTTCACGGGATCCGGGTAATGGATCAAAAAGGATAACGTTCGATATCCCAAGTTTTTCTTTTCCACAATCTCGGGCAAAGCGGATAGGAATCCGTGCAGAACCCACATCTTCCACATCAAGATACAAGTTTTCCCAGCGCCCCCCTATTTTGTGGGACTTTGTGGCATGGTTCGCATTTTGATTAAATTGAGCCAATAACTCAGGCACCCAGTCCTTCCAATTGGGAACCTCTACCTCCAGTATTTTTCCCCCACCCCATGAAAAGAGTTTGTACATCGACCTTAAGATTCCACAGGAGGAGTTAATTTTTCAATTAAATCAGAATATTTTTCAAATCTTGATTTTAGAACAGAAGAATCTGGCCATAAAAACCCAGCGTTAATAAATCCCGGGCATACAGAGCAACTGACTAACGAGAAGGGCTCCTTTGAATGCTCGCATGGAGTAACCCCAAAAATAGTTTCAGCGGGAATGGCATACTGAACAAGAGAGTTCGATTGATATGAAATATTTCCCAGCATGATCGAGTGATAACTATCCTTAGAAAACATATGTAAGAGTAATGGTGCACCCTGGTGGAAATACCATGTCTCATCCGCATCCAAGCTGTGCAAACGGGAAACCTCTCCTTTTTTGAGCAAGTATAAAATAGAAGTTGCTGCCGGGCGGTAACCATTGGGAGATTCTATCATCACTTTTGATTCATAAGTACGCCTAAACCACCCACCTTCTGGATGTGGCTCCAAGGAAAAACGATCAACAATCTCTTCGGCAGAAACCAACAAAATCAAACCAATTCCATCAACCTCTGCAGGAGGCAAGCGGCGGTGAAGGGGGAAACGATATCCCCCTGAAGAGGAGCAAGTTCAACTAAATCCATGCCCACACAAGTTCTTCCCACAAGAGCTGATTCAACCAGATCAATCGCCTGGTAATATGCAAGACCTCCGGGAACAGGTGTGCCAACGGCGGGTATAACCGATGGGTCCAACCCATCCAGATCAAAACTTATATACAGAAGTTCTGGAAAATCACTAGGCAATTGGATGTGATTGGTTTGATTACGAACCAATTCTTCCCCATCCCAAAAGATTACTCCTTGTTCCCGCCGGAAGCTTTTTTCCTGCTCACAAAGTGCACGAATCCCCAGAGATGCAAGCTTGTGTCCCTCATTAACCAATAAGTTCATCACGCTGGCATGGGAGTGGGGATTGCCCTCATACTTTTCCCGCAGATCGGCATGAGCATCCATTTGAATAATTCCAATTTTTTGCCCCAGCACATCCGCAACTCCATTAACTGCGGCCCACGAGAGAGAATGTTCCCCTCCTAAAACAATAGGTATTTTTTTTGAATCAATTACTTGACCAACCCGATCCCGCAATTCGGAAAGACAGGCTTTATGATCAGCTGAGCAATCAATTTCCTGATGCGTAAAAATTCCCTGCCTACAAATAGAGGATCTTTCCAGTTCCTGGCTCGCTTCAAGAATCGCTTGGGGTCCGCCTGAAGTGCCAGAACCATAGGAAACAGTTTTTTCCATCGGACAGGGAATCATCTGAAACCGAGAATGCTCTTTCTGATTTTCTTCCTCTTTAAGTTCTGATCCTAGAAACTGCATATTTCATTTGTTATGATAAACGGTTCACAAATTCCTCAAACTTGAATTGCCTAATCATTTTAAGCTCATCCGTTTTGGAATTCCATAAAGCAATCGTAGGCAGAGCGACACCATTAAAAGTATTGGTCTTGACCATGGTGTAATGGGCCTGATCAAGAAAAGCCACCTTGTCCCCACGATGCAACTCCAGAGGCAAGCGATAACACCCAAAGCTATCTGCGGTCAAGCAACTGGATCCACCGAGGAAATATTCATAACCTCCCTCCATTAGCTCCCCTAACAACGCGGGGCGGTAGGGAGCTTCAATCACATCGGGTGCGTGACAGGTGGCACTGAGATCAAGCAGGGCATGCCTCTTTTCTGCATCCATAATATCCAAGACTTCTCCCACCAGAATCCCAGCATCCAATGCAACTGCTTCACCAGGCTCCAGAAAAACTTCCACTTCATATTTCTGCGAGATTTGGGAAATCATTTCAACCAATCCATCGCGGTCATAATCATCCCTGGTACAATGATGCCCCCCTCCCAGATTGATCCACTTGAGTTGTTCAAGGATACTGCCAAGCTGTTGCTCAATTTTTTGCCAAGTTTTTAGCAGAGGCTCAAAGTTTTGTTCGCACAGCGTGTGAAAATGCAGGCCTTGGAATTCCGAAAGTTCATCGGTGCTCAATTTACTCAAGGGGTAACCAAGTCTGGAATTCTCCGCACACGGATCATATTTTGAGTCAAGCCCCAGAGACAGTTCTGGATTGATCCTCAGTCCGATCGAAACTCCTGCTTTCCTCGCATACTCTAATCCAAATGCATTAGGTGAGTTAAAAATTAAATGATCAGAAAGTGAACAGATCTCCTCGATTTCATCTTCTCGGAAAGCGGGAGAAAAAGTGGAAAGAACTTTTTCTTTTTTCTGCGGTACAAAATTTTTCTCCCGTGCCAGTCTGGCTTCCCACAAGCCGGAGGCACAGCAGCCATCTAAATATTCTTCAATCAATCCTGCTAGGGACCACATCGAAAAGGCCTTCAATGCAAGTAAAACGCTGGCACCCGAACGATCCCCAATATCACGAAGGATTTGAAGATTGGAGCGGATTTTTTCCTGGTCCAACACATAGCAGGGTGTGGGCACCCGGTTTAAATTAAACTGGGCGAAGGCACCCGGTCCTCCGCTTTGCGTGGGAAGCATCAGAAATTCAACGGGGCATCCAAGTCGCGGACTTCCCAGGGAAGTCCGTGCAGATTAAGCATATCCATAAAAGGATCCGGATCGAGCTGTTCCATATTGAACACTCCCCTGCCCTGCCAGGTTCCTTTGAGCATGAGAGCCGCCCCAATCATAGCAGGCACTCCCGTGGTGTAACTCACTGCCTGACTACCCACTTCGCGAAAACAGGCTTCATGATCACATACATTGAACAAATACTTGGTAACCTTACTGCCATTCTTTTCCCCGCTAATAATATTCCCAATACAGGTCTTCCCTTTGGTGTGCTCTCCGAGACCACCAGGATCCGGTAAAACTGCCTTAAGGAACTGAAGAGGAATAATTTCCTGACCCTGATAAACAATCGGCTCGATAGAGGTGAGTCCGACATTTTGCAGTACTTCCAAATGCTTCAAATAAGCATCACCAAAAGTCATCCAAAAGCGTGCCCGTTGAATCTGGGGAAAATGTTTCACTAAGGATTCAAGTTCCTCATGGTACATCAGGTACATGTTCCTGTCTCCAACTTCGGGGAAGTCAAACGTCTGCCTGGAAGAAAGTGCTGGCGATTCCACCCAGTCACCTTGCTCCCAATGCCTGGCCGGTGCGGTAACCTCCCGAATATTGATCTCTGGATTGAAATTGGTGGCAAAGGGATGACCATGGTCTCCACCATTGCAGTCCAGAATATCAAGCGTATTTAAGCGGTCAAAATGATGCTTAGCCAACCAGGCGGTAAATACATTGGTCACACCTGGATCAAACCCAGAACCCAGCAATGCCATGAGTCCGGCCTTTTCAAACCGTTCCTGGTATTCCCATTGCCAACGGTACTCAAACTTAGCCTCATCCTTAGGCTCATAATTAGCAGTATCCAGGTAGGATACTCCTGCTGCCAGGCATGCATCCATCAAGGCAAGGTCCTGGTAAGGAAGAGCGAGATTCACTAAAAGATCCGGCTTAACCTGCTCCAGCAAACGGACAGTTTGTCCGACATCATCCGCATCCACTTCAGCAGTTTCAATCTTTACACCAAACCGTTGCTTTACCGAATCCGCAATTTTCTCACAGGATGAAATTCTCCGACTGGCCAAAATGATGGATGAAAAAACCTCCGGCAATTGAGCCATTTTATGAACTGCGACTGAGCCGACTCCACCGGCTCCGATGACTAATACTTTAGACATATTTTTCCTTTATTAATCAGATTCGTAATAAGTATACCCCCTGAGACTTTCCCGGTATGTGGAAACTAATTCCTTTAATTCGCCTAGGGTTGCTCCATGCTCCTTCACTGCCCGTTCTGCTCGGGCCTTAAATTTCTCCAACAATCTCTTGGGCTCATATTCCACATAGCTCAAAACTTCCGACACAGTGTCTCCTTCCACTTCGTCAAGCAGATCAAATTCACCATTCTTTTTTAAACGAATAGTAACGACATTGGTGTCCCCAAACAGGTTATGTAAATCACCAAGAGTTTCCTGATAAGCACCCACAAAAAACGCCCCCAAATAATATTCCTCATCTTCCCGTAAGCTGTGTAGAGGCAGGCAGTCAGAGACACCATCCCCCACCACAAATCGGTCAATCCGTCCATCGCTGTCGCAGGTCACATCACAGAGCACAGCGTTTCGATCCGGTTTCTCATGCAGACGGGTGAGAGGAATGATGGGATGTAATTGATCTATCGCCCAAACATCTGGCAGGCTCTGAAACAGAGAAAAATTACAGTGGTAAATATCTGCCATCCCCTGCACCCGCAGGTTCAATTCCTCACTCCATTCCGTGTCTGCAAGTTCGTCCATGAGCACCCGGATTTGACCCAATATGCGTTGGTGTGCCCGTTCCGCCCTTGCCAGAACAGGGAGGGAAAGCCTGCCTCTGCGGAATAGGGCTCTAAGTTCATCACGGTAATAAGTGGCATCATTGAGGGACTCCAGCAAACTGTCCAACTTCAGATCATCAGAAATTTCAATCAGGGAACGGAGGAGAGGATGGTCCCCTTGTTCTGAAGCAACCACCGTATTACTTTCATAGCTGGTACTTTCAAGGACGCTAAAAAGCAACATCGACGACTGAGCAACGCAGGCCCTTCCGCTCTCTGTGACAATGCATGGATGTTCCACTCCCGCATCATTCATTTCAAATCCAACTGTTTCCACCAGACTGTAGCAGTATTCATCCAGGGAATAATTGATTGAATTTGAACTGGATGAATTTTCACCGGTGTAATCCACGCCCAGACCGCCTCCCAGATCTAAATACTGCAAGTTTGCACCAAGCTTACGAATCTCAATAAACAGCCTGCTTGCTTCCTGGGCAAATTTACGGATTTCGATCATATTTGGCACCTGGCTGCCAAGATGGGAATGTTGCAGGACCAGGCAATCGAGCAAGCCTTCCTCTCTTAAAGTTTCCACAACCTCCACCACCTGAGCGATGGATAATCCAAAAGATGAACGGTCCCCACTCGTGGCAGCCCAGTTTCCACTCACTATGTTTACCAACTTTACCCTTACGCCCAGCGTGGGTGGGATATCAAGCTCGCGGGATACCTCAATGATTAACTTCAGTTCCCGAACACTCTCCATCACGATGACGGTGTTCATTCCCAGTTTAGAAGAAAGTAAGGCTAGGCGGATAAATTCAGAATCTTTGTATCCGTTACAAATAATCAATGCCTCCGGGTTAACATTTTGAGCCAGAGCAATCAAAAGCTCTGCTTTGGATCCTACCTCGAGACCAAAATGAAAAGCCTCGCCGTATTCGGAAACCCGTTCCACCACATGAGCCTGCTGATTTACTTTAATCGGAAAAACTCCCCGGTAATCCCCTTTATAGTCAATTTGTTGGATCGCATTCTTGAAGCTCTCGTTGATTGCTTGAATACGGTGCTCCAAAAAGTTGGAAACTCTGAGCAGAACGGGGGTTTGTATGCCTCGCTGTTCCAGCTTGAGGATCACTTCAGCCAGATCGACCGGCTTGCTCTCTGTAGACAAGGGATCATTCAAGCCAACATTTCCATTTTCAAGAACTCCAACCAATCCGTCACCCCATCGGGTGATACCATAAATATCATGTTCCATGAGAAGTTGCCTAGCCTGGTGATCCTTGGGGAAAGGGTTGAAAGAAAGTGGTCGGGATGGTGAGATTCGAACTCACGGCCTCCTGCTCCCAAAGCAGGCGCGCTAACCAGACTACGCTACATCCCGGAACCAAAAGGACTAACCATGAACCATTTTTTTAACTTTGGCAAAACCATTTCACACCTCATCTGAAACTCATATGACTCGGTTTTTGTTTGGCAAAACACATCAACGCATCATGATACGATGATACGTTTATGAAGGATTTTACCAAAATTCGTCCAAGTGAAAAAGATGTCTGCGATATTTTAAACGAACGGATATTAATTCTGGATGGTGCCATGGGAACCATGATTCAGCAGGAAAAGCTGGAGGAAGAGGATTTTCGTGGGGATTTATTCAAAAAACATGAGGGTGAACTCAAGGGGAACAATGATTTGCTCAGCCTCACCTGTCCGGATGTGATACGTAAAATCCATCAGTCTTACTTCGCCGCGGGCAGTGACTTGGTGGAAACCAATACCTTCAGTGCAACAAGCATCGCCATGGCAGATTACCACCTCGAGGATGTGGTTCATGACTTAAATGTGGCATCAGCAAAACTCGCTCGGGAAGCCGCGGATGAAGCCATGGCAAAAGATCCCTCCCGCCCAAGATTTGTTGCCGGTGCCATCGGGCCGACCAACCGGACTGCATCCTTATCGCCCGATGTAAATGACCCCTCAAAACGCAATGTAACCTTTGATCAATTGGTCGAGGCTTACTACGCTCAGATTGCAGCCCTCGTTGAAGGCGGAGTGGATATCCTCATGCCCGAGACCACTTTTGACACCCTCAATTTAAAGGCCGCTATTTTCGCTCTGGAAAACTTTTTCGATTCTTCGGGTCAGCGATTACCGGTAATCTTATCCATTACGATTACGGATGCATCCGGCCGCACCCTGTCCGGTCAAACCACCGAAGCATGCTGGAATTCCATCGCCCATGCAAAACCTCTGGGTGTGGGCCTGAATTGTGCATTGGGAGCCGATGCGATGCGTCCCTACCTGCAGGCTCTTTCCCAAAATGCGGACTGTTTTGTGCATTGCTATCCCAATGCCGGCCTGCCCAACCCTCTTGCTCCCACTGGGTACGACGAAAAACCTGCCGATACCGCCGGTGCTCTTTTTACCTTCGCGGATGAAGGTCTCTTAAATATGGCTGGTGGTTGTTGTGGAACCACCCCGGATCATATACATGCCATATCTGAAAAATTAGCGGAAGCTGCACCCAGAAAAGTTACGGAAATTGATCCTGCGATGCGGTTGAGTGGATTGGAGCCTTTTGAAATCAAAGGGCAATCCAAATCTCTAATTATGGTTGGAGAGCGTACCAATGTGACTGGATCCCCCAAATTCCGTAAACTGATTGAGGATGGGGATTATGACTCCGCCCTCAAAGTGGCCAAACAGCAGGTGGAGAATGGAGCCAATATCATCGATGTAAATTTTGACGCCGCCCTTCTCGATGGCGAGGAATGCATGGCCAAATTTTTAAATTTGGTGGTATCCGAACCTGATATTTCACGGGTGCCCATCATGATCGACAGTTCCAGGTGGTCTGTAATCGAAGCAGGATTGAAAGTGATTCAGGGAAAATGCATCATTAACTCCATCAGCCTGAAAGAGGGAGAAGAGATTTTTAAGCAGCACGCTCGGCTCGCTTTGAGATATGGAGCAGCGGTGGTAGTGATGGCATTTGACGAGAAAGGACAGGCTGCAACTTTCAATGATAAGGTCCGGATTTGTGAACGAGCATACAGGATTCTGGTCGATGAGGTAAATTTCCCACCCACTGATATAATCTTTGATCCCAATGTGCTTACCCTGGCCACAGGAATGGATGAACATAACGCCTATGGCCTGGACTTCATTGATGCGGTTAGGGAAATCAAAAAGCGTTGTCCACATGCCCGAACCAGCGGAGGAATTAGTAATGTTTCTTTCTCTTTCCGCGGAAACAATCTGGTCCGGGAAGCGATGCATGCTTGTTTTCTGTACCATGGATGCCAGGCAGGTCTGGATATGGGAATTGTCAACGCCGGCATGTTGGCGGTGTATGATGAGATTGAGCCCGAACTACGCAAGCGGGTGGAAGCGGTTGTGCTCAACCAGTCGAAAAATGCCGGAGAAGAACTGCTGGCTCATGCCGAAAGTATCAAAGACCAAAATGAAAACCGGAAATCTGAAGGGCCTGACTTATCCTGGCGTGAAAAACCAGTGGCGGAAAGACTGACCTACTCGCTGGTCAAAGGAATTGGAGATTATGCCGAAGAAGATGCCGAGGAGGCACGCCAACTTCTTGGCCGTCCCTTGGAGGTGATCGAAGGCCCACTGATGGATGGAATGAAAGTGGTGGGTGATCTATTTGGCGACGGAAAGATGTTTCTTCCCCAAGTTGTTAAAAGTGCCCGGGTGATGAAAAAAGCGGTGGCCTACCTCGAGCCATTCATGGAGGAGGAAAAAGATGAATCCGGATCAGGGAAACGCGGAACCATGGTCATTGCCACCGTCAAAGGGGATGTCCATGACATTGGCAAAAATATCGTTGGGGTGGTTCTTGCCTGCAACAACTGGGAGGTCATCGATCTTGGCGTAATGGTATCCTGTGATAAAATTCTTGATGCAGTGGCGGAACATAATGCCGATGTACTCGGCCTTAGTGGTTTGATTACCCCATCTTTGGATGAAATGATTCACAACGCCAAGGAGATGCAAAGACGCGGACTGAAGATTCCTCTTTTAATTGGTGGTGCCACCACCAGTCGTGCCCATACTGCGATTAAAATTGCCCAGCATTATGATCCACCGGTCATTCAGGTGGCGGATGCATCTCTGGTGGTGAATGTGTGCAATGATGTTCTCCATCCGGAAAAATCTGAGCAATATATCTCCAACTTAAAAACAGATCAGACACGCATTCGTGAGCAGCATGAGGCTCAAGGCGAAAGGCCACTTCTGCCCATAGAAGAAGCCAGAGAGAAAGCCCCTGTGATTGATTGGAAGAAACAGGAAATTACAGAGCCTATCACAGACAACCTTGGTACCCACTTATTCCATCCAACCCTTGAAGAAGTACTGCAGTTTTTTGATTGGTCTCCATTTTTCTGGGCTTGGGAATTAAAGGGTACCTATCCTCAAATTTTCAAAAAGAAAAATGCAGGAGAAGAAGCGAAAAAACTTTTTGATCAGGCACAGGAGCTTCTTCAGGAAATTATTGAGCAAAAACTCTTTATCTGCCAGGCAGTGGTGGGACTATGGCCCGCACATGCGATTGGTGATGATGTGGAATTATTTTCGGATCTGTCCAAGCAGAAGAGTATAGGTAAATTCTGTTTTGTACGCCGCCAACAGGTCATCCCCAATCAGCCACAGTTCTGCTTGTCTGACTATGTCGCTCCCGAGGAATCGGGCAGAATGGACTTTCTAGGTGCCTTTGCCGTCAATGCGGGCAAAGAAGTGGACGAATTGGCAGAAAAATACAAAGCAGACAACGATGATTTCACCTCCATTTTGGTTAAGTCATTGGGAGACCGTTTTGCCGAGGCCACTGCTGAATATGCCCACAAGAAAATTCGCGACCTCTGGGGATTCGGAGAATCAGAAGGACTGAGCAATGAGGACTACATCGCAGAAAAATACCGGGGAATCCGCCCAGCAGCCGGTTATCCCTGTCAGCCTGATCATACGGAGAAGGATTTAATCTGGGAGCTACTCGATGTGAAAAATCAAATCAGACTTGAACTGACGGAGTCACGGGCAATGAATCCCGGATGCTCAGTTTCCGGTCTGTATTTCTCAAATCCACAATCCCGCTACTTTAATGTGGGTAGCCTAGGCAGGGATCAGGTAGAGGATTATGCTAGGCGCAAAGGATGGGATTTTGAACAGGCAGTTAAATGGTTGCGGCCCAACCTTGGGTTTGATGCCTGATACGATTTTCCCGGCTTAGCTGCCCTCCCCCTTTGGCATTGCAGGAGACTGCAGGAAAAAGTATATCTTATCGGCTATGAAGGAAATGTCTCCCCTTGAGGAAATACGCCATTCTGCCGCTCATGTTCTTGCCACCGCGGTCCTACGCCTGTACCCGGATACACAGCTGGATATCGGTCCACCCACCGATGCAGGATTCTATTATGATTTTGATTCCGAAGTGCCTTTCACTCCAGAAGTACTTGAGCAAATTGAGGAGGAGATGAAAAAAGTCATCAAAGAGAACCAACGGTTTGAACGATTAGAAGTCAGCCGGGAGGAAGCTGTTTCTATCATCCAAGAGATGGGACAAACCACCTATAAATTGGGCAGGCTCGATGATATTCCTGAAGGAGAAACTATCTCTTTTTATCGTAATGGAGAATTTCGTGATCTTTGTGCAGGTAGTCATGTTTCCTACACCAAGAAAATTAAAGCTTTTAAACTTCTTCATGTGGCTGGTTCCTATCATCGGGGAGACTCTTCCCAAAAACAGCTTCAACGGATTTACGGGACTGCGTTCCCCTCCAAAGAAGAACTTGCCCAGCATCTCGAGCGCTTGGAGGAGGCAAAAAAAAGGGACCACCGTGTGGTGGGAAAAGATCTTGGTCTCTTTCATATCGACAAACAGGTCGGTCAGGGCCTCGTACTCTGGAAGCCAAACGGAGCCATTATCCGGCAGGAATTGGAGGGATTCATCACAGAACAGTTAAACCAACAAGGATATTCTCAGGTCTACACTCCGCATATTGGCAAACTCGATCTCTACCGTACCTCTGGGCATTTCCCCTACTATCAGGACTCCCAGTATCCACCGATCATTCATCGTGAATGCCTCGATCAATTGGCCGAGGAAGGATGCACCTGTTCGGAGTTATCCAACAAGTTGGAAAAGGGAGAAATTGACGGATATTTGCTCAAGCCGATGAACTGCCCAATGCATATCCGTATTTTTAAGTCCGAGCAGCGTTCCTATCGCGACCTGCCGGTAAGATTAGCTGAATTCGGCACGGTTTACCGCTGGGAACAATCCGGTGAACTTAATGGAATGACTCGGGTACGCGGATTTACTCAGGATGATGCTCATTTATTCATCCGGGAGGACCAGTTGCAGGATGAGGTGCAGGGGTGCCTTAGCTTAGTTAAACTTGTCTTTTCCACTTTGGGGATGAACGACTACCGAATCCGGGTAAGTTTACGCGATCCAGAATCCGATAAATATGTCGGTGCTCCCGAGGCCTGGAACAAGGCGGAAGCAGCCTTGCGTGAAGCGGTCAAAACGCTTGGTGTAGAATATGAGGAAGAGCTCGGCGAAGCTGCTTTCTACGGGCCAAAAATTGATTTTGTGGTCAAGGATGTGATTGGTCGTGAATGGCAATTGGGCACGGTGCAGGTGGATTATAATTTGCCAGAGAGATTCGACCTGTCCTATGTGGGCAGTGACAATCAGGACCACCGCCCTGTGATGATTCACCGGGCACCCTTTGGATCAATGGAACGGTTTTGTGGAGTGCTCATCGAACATTTTGGAGGAAACTTCCCGACCTGGCTTGCTCCCGAGCAGGTCCGGATTCTCCCCATGAATGATGACCTACTCCCCTGCGCAGAATCCTGCCTGCAGGAAATGAAAGCAAAGAAGATCCGGGTAACTATCGACTCACAATCAGCTAAACTTGGGGCAAAAATCCGCCGGGCAGAAACCGATAAAATCCCTCACATGATTGTGATCGGCAAACGTGAAGCAGAGGAAGGAAAAATTTCTCTTCGCTCCAGAAGTAACCCGGAACTGGATGGCCCACACACAACCAGGGATGCCATCTCTTTGATCACCGAGGAAATTTCCACTAAATCATTACCAAAATCGAGAAAATCTTCTCATTAAACAAACTCGTAAACGGACATGTGTAATTTGTCCAAAAAAGCTACAGGCAATAGGATTCTTAAAGTGAATCGATCAATCGATATTAATCCAATCCATCGAGTATTTTCTTTCCCGTTTGTGGTTGCTATTCGATTTTACCGTATCTTTTCTCCAGTTAAGCAACTCCTTCTTGGTCCTTACGCAAGATGCAGGTTCCACCCCACCTGCTCTGAATACGCATTGGAATGTTTTCGAACCTTACCTCTACACCGTGCAATTGTGCATTCTCTCTCCAGAATTTTAAAATGCAATCCCATGCACCCAGGTGGATACGATCCGGTACATCTGGATTGTGACACAAAGCCCTACCCAGGTTGATGACCTCAATACTACAAACTGCCCCTACTATCTGTAGGATCGGTGATGACCTCACCGCTTATTTGGACGGCTTAATTGAAAAATCAAGGATCCTCAATATAAGTCTTTTCAGCTCGATTTCTTTCAAAACCAGTTTCTCTGACCCTCTGGCCATTCTTGAAAAACTGCACCATAATAACGAGCCTCATTGCTACTTCGAGAAAGCCACCGATGACTTCGCTATCGCTTGTGGCGGATACCTCTCCCACCATTCATGCAAGGGACCTTACAGATTTCAACTTGCTAAAGATTGGTCAAATGAACTACTTCAATCCGTCGAACGCGCGGGAGATGCCCCGATTGCTGGATCAGGACCCACCATTTTTTTGACCGCTTCATTTGAAGCTGAAATTGCTAACAATTCCCAATCCACACTCACCGTCTTTCTTCCCGAATGGCAAGTGGTTCAACAAGGTGGGGAACACATCATCATTCTCAACACGCAGATCAATCCTGGCTCAGTCGCCAACCGTATCCAAAAGGATTTGAATGATCGGCTCGATTCCATGATGGGGCTTAGAAACGAAAAAGTCTCCGATCAGAACTCCCATGTTATCCGATTGGGTGAACCAAGGGAAAATTTTGAATACAAACAAGGTGTTGTAAGGGCACTCAATGCAATCGATGCAGGAGAGCTTTCTAAAATTGTACTCGCGAGGCAACTTACCTTCGACCTTAGCTCCGATCTTTCCCCTTTTGCGATTGCTCATGGTCTGCGTGCCAGATTCCCTGACTGTCATGCTTTCTCGCTTTCCCTGCCTGAGCAGGGAACCTGGGTGGGAGCCAGTCCCGAGACCCTTGCGTGCATTCGTGGTCTTTCCCTGCGTACGGAGGCACTTGCAGGATCTGCCCCGCGCGGACCCTCAGCCGGCAAGGACGCTCATTGGGGTAAAACTATTCTTGCCCGGGAAAAGGAGGTCCGGGAACACAGGTTGGTGATTGAGAGTATTATCCGGAGGCTATCCTCAGCCGGAATTACTTCGATACAGGAGGGACTCCCCCGCTTACTGCGTCTCGCCAACCTGCAACATGTTCGCACCCCCCTTCAAGGGAAGCTTCCAGAAGGTCTCCATCCCTTTGATGTTTTATCCAATCTTCATCCCACACCTGCTATGGGTGGAACTCCCCGATCCTTAGCACTGGCTAAATTAGCTGAGATTGAACAAGCTCCCCGGGGTCTCTACTCAGGTGTTGCTGGCTGGATGGATGCAAAGGGAAGGGCTGAATTTATTGTCCCCATCCGTTGTGGAAGAATTCAGCAAAGCTCACTCACTCTATTTGCCGGTGCCGGGATCGTTGAGGGATCGATTCCTGAAAACGAAAAAAGCGAAACAGATTGGAAACTGCAAGCCATGCTTGAAGTCATCACTGGAAGTCCTAATCTTCCAAGTTGAATGACCTCCACATCTGAGCAGACAGCTGAAGCAAATTTTCTTTGGGGTCATCTCATTGCCCGAGGCTTGGCCGATCTGGGTATATCCACCGTTTTTTTCTCCCCAGGTTCCCGCTCAACACCTCTTATTATTGGATGCGAAAAGGAAAAACGCTTGGCTTGTTTTCCGGCCCTGGATGAGAGAACCGCCTCGTTTCTTGCTCTTGGACATGCGAAACGAACCAATGCCCCCACTGCGGTTATTTGCACATCTGGTTCCGCTCTGACCCATTGGTTTCCCGCAGTTACCGAAGCATCTTACTCGGGAATCCCTCTACTTTTATTGTCCGCAGACCGTCCACCGGAATTACAGGAATGTGGTGCAGGTCAAACCATCAACCAGATTAATTTATTTGGTTCCTTTGTGCGTGAGTTTCATCAATCCCCCCTCCCCTGCCTTGAGGACGAGGGTATTCATAACTTGCAAACCATTCTACAAACTGCTTACTCCAATTCGGTTGGCCCGAATTCTGGGCCGGTACATATCAACTTTTCCTTTCGGGAGCCTCTCTGGCCCACCGCTGACTCTACTCCTAAACTCCCAACTTTTTCATCATTAGTCCGTGCAACCCCTTCCGATCAGACTGAACATTCTGAATCTACTGATGATTTGATTGATATCACAGGTGGATGTCGGCCTGTTGTAATTGCGGGACTCAAAACCCCCTCCTCCATCCCTGAAGCATTTCAAAACATCCCAATTCTTTGTGACTCGCTTTGTGCCTTGAGGGAAACCAAGCATTCTGCCCGAATCCTCCGATTTGAAAATTTGCTCAGATGCTCAAAATTCAGAGAATCTGTAAACCCCGATCTTTTCATTCTTCTTGGACCTTTACCCACCTCCAAAACACTACGCTCTTGGATCGAGAAGTCTGGGGCTCCCCGCCTTGTCCTTGAGCCAAGCGGGAGAAGAGTCGACCCACTCTTGGGAACCAGCCACTCCATCCGGCTGAAATTTGATCAATTACACAGATTGGATCTTCCCCAACCCGAACCGGGGTGGCTCGAAAAATGGACCATTGCTGAACAAATAGTTGAAGAAAAAATAGACCGGGAGTTCGAGAAAATCTCCTGCGATAATGAACCCAAGATTACCCGTATTCTTTCCGAGCACTCACCATCCAAATCTAACCTCTACTGTGCCAACAGTATGCCCATACGAGACCTAGAGTGGTTTTGGAAACCAAGTACCCAAAAGCGGAATCTCTTTGGTGCCCGTGGTGTAAATGGGATAGATGGAACTCTAGGAACTGCCATTGGTATTGCTCATCAAAGCAATCAACCCACTTTCCTGCTAACAGGAGAACTTGCTTTTCTTCACGACTCCAATGCCCTGCTTTTTGCCTCCGAATTAATCGGTTCCCTTACCGTTCTTTTAATCAATAATCAGGGAGGAGGGATTTTTGAGAACCTTTCCGTTGCCAACCTTCCCGAATTTGAAAAATGTTTCGCAACCCCCCAAACCTGTGACTTTGCCAACCTTTGCACTGCCCATTCGGTGGAATACCTTCTACTTGAGCAAGAAAAAGAACTGATCTCCCATATCGCTAATCCCCCCCCAAGGGGGATTCGTGTGATTGAAATCAGGACAGACCGCAAAGAAGACCGCAAGGTTCGCCAGAAACTGCTATCGCTCGGAACCTGATGCCAGAACTCGCAGAAGTCGCCTATGCCTGCTCCCTTTGGAATTGCGGACTGGGCGATAAAATAAAAGCCGTACATATTCATCCAACTTCAAGAGTTTTCCGGGATGAAGACCGTGACCAATTCCGTGCCAACCTTACAGGTAAAACATTGAAGCTATCCGAAACCCACGGGAAACAAATGCTCTTTATTTTTTCGGGAGATTATTGGCTCGGCCTGCATCTGGGAATGACTGGTTGGTTACATAATGAGCAAGTGGATTATTTACCACAAAAACATGATGCACTCGTTCTATCCCAAGCTAAACAAACATTGGTTTTTCGCGACCCCAGGCAATTTGGACGCTTACGCATACACCGAGGGAAACACCCACCAAACTGGTGGAATGAGCGACCGGTATCCATGCTATCTTCAGCATTTACCTTTCAAATTTTAGAAACTGCATTAAACCGGCATAGCAAACGCCCCCTCAAAGCTCTCCTACTCGATCAGAGATATTTCCCCGGAATGGGGAACTGGATGGCAGATGAAGTACTTTGGCGAGCGAACCTGCATCCGGATTGTCGACCACCGATGATGGGCACAAAAGAACAGAAAAAGCTTTTTCAAAAGATTCTTTTTGTGGTTCGAGGAGCGATGAAATCCGTCGGCACCAAGGGTGGCGACCCACCTGCCAAATGGTTATTTCACCAAAGATGGAAAGATGGCGGAACCTGCCCAAAATCCGGAGTGGCACTAGCTCGGGAAGAAATTGGTGGGCGGACCAGTTGCTGGTCCCCTGCATTACAAAAGCTGGGGAAATAAGCGAATTGCTGCAGCACAATCCTTACTGATTTGCGTGGATAATTCATCCACATTTTCGAATTTCATTTCTGGTCGGAGAAATGATCTGACTTCCAGTGCAAGATGTGCCCCTTCCTGCCAGATGGAAACATCAGGTTGTTCCAGGCAGTGTATCTCCCAAAGTGGCAACTCCACCTTTTGCTCCACCGTCGGGCGGACCCCATAATTGGCAACCGCAGGAAACTGAACTCCCGTCGTTTTCTCTTTAACCATTCCTGCATAAACCCCAAAAGCAGGTCGGGCCTGTGGGTTCCACTGAAGATTAAGGGTGGGGAAGCCAAGGGTGCGACCCAATGCCTTACCAGAAATCACTTGCCCGGATATCAGATAGGGTCGTCCCAACATTTGGTTTACTTCCTTGATGTTGCCTTCAGACAATGCGAGGCGGATACGCGAACTGCTCACCGGTGAATCATCCAATACCAAAGAAGGGGCAACTTTGACTTTTAGCCCATGCCCCAAACCCATTTCCTCGAGCATGGCAGAGTCTCCTTTTCGATTCTTCCCGAAGCGGAAATTTTCGCCCACCGTAATTGTTTTCAGAGATGGAATGTGCTCTGTGAGAAATGGCAGAAACTGCTCCGCTTCGAGCCTCGATAAAAGTTGATCAAAGGGCTGGAGGATGACCGCATCCATCCCCGTGGACAATAGACTCTCCGCCTTATCCATTGCAGGCATCAATAAGGGTGGTTCCTTCCCGGGACGAAGAAAACTAGCCGGATGCAGAGGAAAAGTTAGGGCAACCCCAGAGCCGGAAAATGAACTAGCTTCTTCAAGTGCTAAATCAAGGACAGAGCGGTGTCCTCGGTGCACTCCATCAAACATACCCACCGCGAGGCATACATCCTGCTCCCATCTGCTTCCAAATTGGACAATCGAGTCAAAGACCCGCTCCATCATTAAAGAACATGGGTTGGAACCGCTTCGCGAACGGGAATGAGATGATTTTGAAATTCTCCTAATGGAACTTCGTTAATTTGCTCAAGGGTGAGAGATTGAGAGATATCGAACTGATCAATCCTGGTCCGCCTAAGGCTTTGTAAATGAGCCCCACAACCAAGACGCTGCCCAAGATCATGCACCACTGTGCGCACATAGGTGCCCTTGCTGCAGTCCATAAAAAATTTACCCACCGGAGACTCCCAATTATCAAGTTTCAATTCATTGATACGGATAAATCGGGGTTCACGCTCCACTGTTTTTCCTTTGCGGGCCATTTTATATAAGGGCACACCATCGATTTTCTTGGCGGAAAACATCGGAGGCGTCTGGTACTGATCGCCCAAAAAATTCGTCATTTCCTCAATCACTTGATCCTCGGTTAACCCTTCTGGCAGAGGTTTTTCTGCAACCACTTCCCCATCCGCATCCTGACTATCGGTTTCCACACCCAGCAGAAAGGTTCCTTCATAGGCTTTGTCCAGACTGATTAAAAACTGGGATACTTTGGTTGCCTTACCGACCAGCATTATCAGCAATCCAGTGGCAAGAGGATCCAGGGTCCCGGCATGACCAATTTTCTTCATCCTTAATTTCCGGCGCATCCGGTCCACCACATCATGGGAGGTAATACCCTGCGGCTTATCCACCAAGAGAATTCCTTCAAAATCAATATCCTGTCTCGTGCTCATCCTAACTGTCCCTTAGCTGCCAATTCGAGGTGCTTGCCAATTGCATTTACCAGAGGTGGATAAAAGGCATCAATCGTGTTCTCCACATTGAAACCGGCCGCACAGGCATGGCCGCCGCCGTTAAACTCCTTGGCCAATAAATCGACACGAAAACTTTCATCTTTCGCACGGAAACTTCCCTTAATTTTTCCCTCCCGTTCTTCCAGCAGTACCCCGATTTTCACACCATCCAAGGAACGGGCATAATCGACAAAATTTTCCGCATCCTCAGGCTTGGTTCCAGTCTCGGTATAGTACTTACCTAAAATAGAGCCTATACAAACACGGTCATCATACTCCATTTTGAAACTGGCAAGAAAGCGCTGCAGAAGCTGGATACGACCGGGTTTTTCTTTTTCGTAAAGTTCGTGTGCAATTCCGGAAGGACTGGCTCCCGCTTCGCAAAGAAGACGGCATACTTCAAAAACCGAAGCATTGGTAGCCGAGTAACAAAACTGACCCGTATCCGTACAAATCCCCAAATAAAGTGCTTCAGCAGTGGTCTGATCCACCTGATAACCCGAGTCAAAAAAGAACTTAGCCAAAATTTCCCCGGTGGCAGAGGCATCAGAAAGAATAAAGTTTTCTTCACCATAATTCGTATTCGAAACATGGTGATCAATATTGAGGTCAACCTTGGGAAATCGTTTGCTCAATGTATCTCCCACCCGGCGGTGATCGGCACAATCGACCGTAATGACTTGATATTCGCCCCCCCCCACTTGATCAGGAGAATAAAACGGAGTGTCTCCCACAAACTTTTGCAGGGTGCGGGGAATGGGGTCTTCATTAACCGCACGGGCGTCTTTTCCCAAAGATAACAGGATGCGGGTAAGAGCAACCTGGGATCCAACACAATCTCCGTCGGGTCGCCTGTGCCCAAGCACGAGGATTGGAAGTTTGTTAAGGCTGGAAATTGCCTCAGCAAAAGAGGCAGATTGATTCAGGAATAAAGGCATGAAATGATAAGAAAAGGGTTATTTATATCACATGTTTCAAGGCAGGAAAAGCTTGGAACTAATTTCCTACCTTAATCAGAAATCCATCTTTATCTAAAGAAACCTGCGGTAGAATTTCGGGCTCCTTAATACCGTTCAAAACAAACTCTCCATCCATATTGGAATAGACAAATCCAGGTAGCATTCTCCCCCATGTGCCCTGTTTGGTTCCTTGCTGGAAATTACTCCCACTTATTACATCAGGCAGTTGCAGGGCAACCAAACCATTTTGAGGGGTAGCAAGTCCATCCACCATATGAAATGCAGAACTTTCATCATGAGAAATTGTATGCCAGCTACCATCCTCATTTTGCTCGAATCCAAATCCAGAAAGTAAGGGAAACCAGGGAAACCACTGATCCATCCAGGTTTGATCTCCCTCACAAATCCTCAGCTTTGGATGATCAATCAGATTAGTCTGTGCAAGACGCATCCAATTAACCCATGGCAAAATCACGGATTCATCTCTATTACTAAGAACATCCTGAACCAACTGCATCCATTCCCTGTAAGGCTCTGATAATTCTCTTGAAGAGTTTATTTCCCCCAGAAACTGACTTCTAGAAATTACACATCCGTTCCTGTTCTTAAAAAGAATACCTGAGCTTGAGCGAAAAATTTGTTTTCTCAGGTTACGAGACATTTCCTTAGTGTTTTCCAATCTTTGATGAAAGGACTCCCTCCCCAGTTGCAAAACGGCCTGCCGGACGGACTCTGGGGTTGCCTGATCGGACCGAATGGGGTGTCCCACCCAAACCGAAACCCGGCAAGGAAAAGACTGTGGCAACTTCTTAAAAAAACACCCGCCTTTATTGCTGAACATACTTCCCCAAACCCCATCTAAATAGGTCGGTATAATCGGAACCTTGCCTGATTTGGCCAAGAGAATAGAACCACGCATAAAAGGCAGAGTGATTCCAATTCTCGAAATTCCTCCCTCTGCAAAAAGGCACAGTGGCGTCCCTGCCACCAGGCGTTTTACAGATTGCTTTACAGAAACCAACGAACTGGTGGATGAGACCGTAAGGGTTTCAGTCAGGCGGAATACTGCTTTCAACAACCGCGAACTGGATAATTCGTTATGAGCCAAGTATCTTACTTTTCGGGGAAATGCCGCTCCAATAAATACGGGATCAGCATAGGATAAATGATTACTGACAATCAATGCCCCTCCCCGTTCAGGAAAATTTCGCATCCCCCTGATCTCGATCCGGTAAAAAATCCGCAGAAACATATGAAATAAAGAACGGAGAAGATCCTCAAACAAAACAATCGACACCATTAACGCCAAAAAACCTAGCGGAAAAAGTAAGATTAAAATCTCAAGTTTTGCCCCCACACCGAATCCATTCACCAACCATATATGCACACCGATCAGAAGTACTCCTCCTAACTGGGTCAGTAAATTGGAAGCCGCTAGTACCCGACCTCGTTCCCTAGGCTCTACCCGATCCTGCAAATATCCATTTAAGGGAACAAAAAATAAAGCACCGAAAAAACCCAGGGATGCACAGCAGACTTCAAAAATTCTTCCCAACGCAGGAAAAAAATAAATACCTGCTAGGCTAAATGTCATACCGAGCAGTCCAAGGGGACTTAGACCAACCTCCACCCTTCCCTTATTTAGATAGGCAGCAAACAAAGCCCCTGCCATGATCCCGACACCCAACAAGAGAAACCAGTATCCATAAAGACTTCCCATACCTACCTTCCCATCGATCACCTCTCCCGAAAGCCTAACCAGCACCAAATAGAAAAATCCTCCCACTGCCCAGAAACATGCATCCCCAAGAGCGGCCCACCGAAGGCTTGGATTCCCCAGCAAATTCTTCAAATCATGAAAATAACCAAAGCACAGGTTAATACGAAAGGGAGCCTTATGAATCACTCCGGTCGTAGGTGTGGGTAAGTTGACTAACCATGAAAGAAGAGCCAAAGCCAAAACGATCCAAATAATCATTTGAGCCGCTTCCCATCCACTCCTAGCCCCTACAAATTGATCAAATAAAACCGCACCTGTGAACGCCCCGGAAAGAATTCCAACCACGCAGAGCATTTCCATCCAGCCCACCGCCTTGCCCAATTTTTCATAACCCACAATTTCCTTAAGAATTCCTTTCTTTGCCGGGGATAAAAAAGTGGACTGAGTGGAAAGAAGGAAAAAACCAATTAGGGCGACGAGTAATGATTGGAAAGAAATACCCAACAGAATAACTGCCAGTGCCAAGAGCTGGGAAAAAAGACTTACTCCAATCACCCGCCTCTTGGGAAACCGGTCCGAAACCCATCCGGCCAATGGGGCAAATAAAATGAAGGGTAGAATCAAAAGCAGGGATGCCCACTGGTTGATCTGATCCATGCTTTCCTTTCCGAAATAAAAAGCAGCGAGAACTGGGAGGAATGCTTTAACTGCATTGTCATTGAATGCCCCAAGGGTCTGGGCAAGTAACAAGGGTACAACCCGGCCAAATTTATCTTTCCGGCAAGTCATGATTTATGGCACAAACCTTCCTTTTACAAGATCTGCAATCTGTTCATCCATCGGTCCATCATTTGTGATTGATGAAGAAAGCAAATCCAATGAATGTCGAGAAATGAAGCCTTTAATTTTCCTTTTGCCCCTTCTTTTGATCAGCTCTCATATCTCTGCCAAGAGACCCAATATCCTTTTCATTTTCTCCGATGATCACGCCTATCAGGCAATTTCCGCCTACGGATCCAACCGGAACAAAACGCCCAATTTGGACCGCATCGCCAGTGAAGGAATGCGGTTCGACCGTGCCTTTGTCACCAACTCCATTTGTGCCCCCAGTCGGGCAGTTGTTCTTACCGGCAAGCACAGCCATCTTAATGGACAACTTACCAATGGAGAAACCTTTGATGGCGCCCAGCAAACTTTCCCCAAGCTCCTGCAAAAAGCGGGTTATCAGACCGCACTCTTTGGCAAATGGCACCTAAAAAGCAGTCCTACAGGTTTTGATTCCTGGGAAGTGCTTCGTGGTCAGGGCCCGTACTACAACCCACTTTTTCTCACCCCAAAAGGAAAAAAGAAAATTATAGGGTATACCACTGACATCATTACGGACCGCACCCTCGATTGGCTGAAAAAGGAGCGGAATTCAGAACAACCGTTTTTCCTTTGCTCCTGGCACAAGGCTCCACATCGCAATTGGTTGCCTGCACCCAAATACATGAACAAGTATGATGACAAAGATATCCCGGAACCGAAAACCCTGCGGGATGATTACCAAAACCGTTTATCTCCTGTATCTTCTCAGACGATGACCATCGACAAACATATGCACGATGACTGGGACTTTAAATTAACCACACCTAGAGAACTCAATGATGAGCAGAAGAAGATATGGAATGCAGCTTATGAACCCAAAAACAAAGCTTTCCGTGAGGCAAATTTGAAAGGGGATGATCTCCTCCGATGGAAATACCAGCGTTATGCCAAGGATTACCTTAGATGCATTGATTCAGTGGATGAAAATATTGGCCGTCTTTTGGATTATCTTGATCAAAGTGGATTGGCGGAGAACACCATCGTGATATATTCCTCTGACCAGGGTTGGTACTTAGGAGAACATGGTTGGTATGATAAGCGATGGATGTATGAGGAATCCTTCCGCACTCCCCTTCTGATCCGCTGGCCCGGCACTATCCGTCCCGGCAGTGTCAATAGGGATCTCGTGCAAAACCTGGATTATGCCCAGACCTTTCTTGATATTTGCGGAGCCAAAAAACCCACAGACATGCAAGGAAGGTCTCTGCTTCCTTTACTCAAGGGAGAAACACCTGATGACTGGAGGGAATCGATCTACTATCAATACTACGAATTCCCCGGATCACACAATGTCCGCAGGCACTACGGCGTGCGCAACCATCGCTACAAGCTGATTCATTTCTACATGATTGATGGCTGGGAATTGTACGATCTTGAAAAAGATCCCCAGGAATTAAACTCCGTATACGGACAACCTGCCTTTGCTAAAATTACGGAAGAAATGAAAAAAGAACTCTTCCGACTTAGGGAAAAATATCAGGTACCCGAGGACAAACGTCCTTTACCCAAAATAATCAGGGAGATTTACTAATTAGATCGCTGAAAGCTTTTCAATCTTCTGGGCCAGATCGATATCTTTCTGGGTAACTTTGCCCCCCGCATCGTGGGTATTGAGTCCGATCTCAACCCGGCTGTAGCAGTTGAAAATCTCAGGATGATGATCCGCTGCTTCTGCCTCGTAGGAAATCCGCAGAATAAATCCCATCGCTTGTTTAAAGTCAGAAAATTGAAAAGACTTTTTTAACTTATCTTCCTTCCATTCCCAATCTTTCAAATCGTTGAGCATTTGGTAAATTTCTTCCTTATCTAACGGCTTTAACATCTCAGGAAATGGGTACTCCATGCTTTCCTCGTTGTCAATTGGCTCCTTTGCCGTTGAGATGACAGAAGTCTCCTCTTTTTGATGAATCAGTTATCGCCCGAAGAAAAAAATAACCTGCCCCGTCATGTCGCCTTGATTATGGACGGAAATGGTCGCTGGGCAAAATCCCGCAGAATGCCGAGGCTTTTTGGTCACCGCAACGGTGTCGAAAATGTGCGGGCTGTAGTCAACACTGCTAAGGAAGTAGGAGTTCCCTACATTACTCTGTATGCTTTCAGTACGGAAAACCAGAATCGTCCCAAGGATGAAAAATCTGGCCTAATGAAGCTTCTGGAAGAATTTTTGAAGAAAGAACTCCGTTCGATGATGGAGGATGGAATCCGCCTGCGGGCGATTGGGGATCTTTCCGGACTACCGGGTTTCGTCCAAAAGATTGTGGAGGATACGATTGAGCTGACCAAAGAGAATGAGAAATGGAACCTCACCCTGGCTCTCAATTATGGCAGCCGTCAGGAGGTACTAAAAGCGGTCGCAAAATATGCACAGAACCATCCAAACTCTAGAACTGCTCCAACCTGGGAACAATTTTCACCCTATTTGGAAACTGCAGACCTGCCGGATCCTGATCTGATCATTCGGACATCGGGTGAATTTCGTCTCAGTAATTTTCTTCTTCTGCAAGCTGCTTACGCGGAAATTTTTGTATCTCCTCTGCACTGGCCGGACTTTGGCCGGGATGCATTCCTCGAAGCCCTGGGCAACTATACCCGACGGGAACGGAGATTTGGAAAAACCAGCGAGCAAATTCAGCAACCCGCACACGCCTGATGATTTTACGAACTATTGCCACCATTATTCTCTGGGGATTACTCGGATTTATTGTTTACGGACTAAAAGAACCGGGAGCGATGTGGATCCTCAACCTCTGTGCCACCCTTACCCTTTTTGAAGTCTACACCATTCTGGGGAGAATTGGGTTCGCCGCCAACCGCATCACCGGCTTGGTAACCGGTGCCTGCATGATTCCTATCGCATTCTATTTCCCGGGAGCAGGAATTGATGCCCTTGCCGTGGGAGCTCTTTTCTCATCCGCTGCCTGTGTGGTATTCCCACAGGATCAACGCGGTTTATATGTAAAACGACTGCTTCCCACCTTTTTTGGGCTCTTATTTGTAACCTTTCTTCTGCACTATTTCGTTCGTATTCTTCGCCTTACCGATCTTCCGGAAAACCCGGACGCGATTGGATTTGGCCTCTTTTTCTGTCTCTGGATCGTGCTGGTGGCAAAATTCAGTGACATCGGTGCCTTGCTGGTCGGTAAAACCATTGGCCGCACCAAAATGGCTCCTTCCATCAGCCCTGGCAAAACAGTGGAAGGATTGCTGGGTGGGTTAGCTGCCTCGGCCGGAATCGGTGCTCTCATTCCCTGGTTGGCCAGCACACATCTCTCTCATTTATTCGATTTTGGGACATGGACATTTGAGCCATCACAAGGAGCACTCTGGGGATTGGTCATCGCAATCGTATCTGTGATTGGCGACCTGATTGCATCTGTACTCAAACGCCTGGCGGGAATGAAAGACTCCGGTGGAGCCATTCCCGGGATTGGAGGTCTGCTCGATCTGACCGACAGTCTAATTCTTTCTGCCCCCACGGGTTACTTTATCATCCTTCTGTTATAAACTATGGGGCCAACCCGAAATGTTGTCCTACTGGGTGCCACTGGGTCCATCGGGGAAAGCACCCTGCGGGTTATCCGCAAACACCAGGATCGTTTAAAATTAATCGGAATCTCTGCCCATCAAAAGGGAGAAAAACTTTGCCAG
>Ga0255753_1001531_pt1 | contig 27414 bp, 33 predicted proteins | sample 041ome_10_FD_179953 | JGI IMG/M metagenome (GOLD analysis project Ga0255753, IMG submission 179953) | Coastal salt marsh microbial communities from the Groves Creek Marsh, Skidaway Island, Georgia - 041412US metaG (version 2) | ecosystem: Environmental > Aquatic > Marine > Intertidal zone > Salt... | reverse complement strand
GGCGACAACGCTATCTACGCACACTGGAATATTAAAGAAGGCGACACAGCCAAACTTAGATTTTTACCAGACGCAAACACAGACAATACATTCTTTTGGGTAGAACGTAACATGATTAACTTACCATTTGCTGGCGTTAAAGGATCAGCAGATAGTAAACCAGTTGTGGTACAGGTACCATGTGTAGAAATGTGGGGTGAAGCATGTCCTATTCTTGCAGAAGTAAGAACTTGGTTCAAAGATCCTAGTTTAGAGGATATGGGTCGTAAGTATTGGAAAAAGAAATCATATCTATTCCAAGGCTTTGTAAGAGAAAACCCAATCACTGAAGATCAAACACCAGAAAATCCAATTCGTAGATTTATTATTAGTCCACAGATCTTTAACTTGATCAAGGCGGCTTTACTAGATCCAGAATTAGAAAACTTACCAACAGACTACCAAGGTGGTTTAGACTTTATTATTACTAAAACATCTAAAGGTGGTTATGCAGATTATTCAACTTCAAAATGGTCACGTAAGGAATCAGCACTAGACGCTACAGAAAGTGGCGCTATTGAACAATATGGTCTTCACAACCTAGGCGACTTCCTTCCTAAGAAACCAAGCGAAGTAGAATTAAAAGTTATGAAAGAGATGTTCGAAGCATCTGTGGATGGACAGGCATATGACGCTGAGCGTTGGGGTAATTACTATCGTCCAAGAGGCGTTCAGGTAGTTACAACACCAGCACCTGCAACAGGAACTGCAGAGTCAAAACCTACACAAGAAGCAACAACAGCACCAGCAGTTGAGGCTCCTAAAGTAGAAGAAACAACAGCAGACGCGACTCCTACTGCACCAGTAGAAACACCGGCAGGTGAAAGTGGTAGCAAACGTGCTGAAGACATCCTAGCGATGATTCGCAATCGTAAGTCTTAATCAAGACTAAGTATATAGATGTTAAGCGGATTAGACGACGTAATCTATCCTAATCGCTGTGAGGTAATAGAAATAAAACCCTCACAGCGGTTCATCTATCCTATTTTTAAAAATGGTAGATCAAGTTTATACGAAGAAGCACATTTAAAAAAATATAAAATATTATTTAATGAACAACTTAAACGTATTAACTCTATAGACGTTATCATTAGAGAACCGGAAGAAAGATTTATTAGCGGTGTTAATACATTTGTGTGGAATTTAATTACAGAATATCCTAGTTTTTCAAAAGATACTATTTTATATTTTGTTGAAAACTATTTGTTTTTAAATAGACATTATGCTCCACAACTTAGTTGGTTGATTAACTTATTTAGATATACTGACGAAGGTACTAAATTTAATTTTGTTGGTATGGAAAAGATCAGTGACTATACTTCAATACATGCCATACCTGGTAACGAAGATAAAATATTAGACCAAGCAACTATAACAAGACTAAAAAACAACATTAAAAATGAACACTATCAAAAACTAGATCGTGCGTTGTTAGGATTAATAGGTAACAGTTGGACACGTAAACAGATACTAGCACATATTATGAACAGAGAACCAACAGCATTTTTTGAAACCATTGGTAAAAGCAACACAATCGTTGGAGTAACTGATGTACTGTCCTAGACCAGATCATTTTGTTAGGTTTCATCCTGATGGTAAAGTAAGTTGTTGCGGACATATGATTAATCAACCAACATTCGATTCATACGAAGAAATGCAAAACAGTGAATGGATGTCCAATCTAAAACAGACATTTGAAAAGGACCAATGGCCTAAAGAATGTGTTAGATGTCAGCAAACAGAAGAACTATCTAACTCTAGTATTAGATTAAATGCTCTAAAGTTTGATAAACTACAAAAGCAAAAAGACTATCTCACAGTAGGTGGCATATTAGACAACGTGTGTAATTCAGCCTGTCAATTTTGTAGTGAAGAACTAAGTACAAAGATAGGCGGATTGGCTAGTAAACATTATCCGATATATGATAACAGTAAAAGATTTTGGGCATTACCTTTAGATAGAGTGGTACATTTAGACATCAATGGTGGGGAACCTAGTGCTAGTAAAAATTATAGAGACATACTACGTGACCCTCCTAAAAGTGTTCGTAGCATAAGAATTAACACTAACTGTGCATTAGTTATCAACGAATTAGAAGCATTACTAGAACGAGGCATACATGTCACAGTCACAGTAAGTTTTGATGGCATTGGCCAGGTGCATGATTATGTAAGATGGCCAATTAAATGGGATAAGTTTTATAGTAACCTAATGAAATATAAAGCCATGGGTATAAACAATCTTAATCTATGGACAACTGTAAATAGTTTAAATGTAGGCAACTTTGCTAACATTATTGATTTTAAAAATGAACATGGGTTAGATCACAGTTGGGCATTATTAAATCAACCTGAGATGTTAGACATTAGATACAAAAACTGGTTAACACTAGATGCTCGAGAAAAACTATTACAGAGTAAGAATCAAGAAGTATTGCCGTTGTTAGATAAAATTGCCACGTTAGAAAATAACACAAAACAGTTATTGGCATTTATTGAACAGCAAGATGAACTAAGAGGAATCAATTACAAAGATTACTATCAATGAAAATAGCAATTACCGGACATTCAGCAGGCATAGGTCAGGCACTGGCCAAACAATACGAGCAACGTGGACATGAAATTGTGGGTCTTAGTCGTCGTAATGGCTATAACATTCGTAGTTTACCTAAGGTAGCAGACCAAATTGAGCCTTGTGATTGGTTTATTAACAATGCACAATCAGGATACGCACAAACAGAATTGTTGTTTGAAATATCAAGACGTTGGCGCGATGTTAACGGTAAACAGATCATAAACATCAGCACCATGATGACCTTAAATCCGTTAGTCGACGAAGCAAACATGCTTGAATATAAAAATCAAAAACAGGCATTAGAGACTGCACACTGGGACCTAGCACACAGACAGGAATGGCCGCAACTGGTGTTGATTAAGCCAGGCGAAGTATTAACCGGTGAGCATAGTGGACCTAGAGCATGTAATGTTGATGTGTGGGCAGAAAAAGTAGTTGACACACTAGAACGTATTGACCCAACATTAAAAGTTTACGAGTTAAGTTTAGGAGTTGATTACACCAATGAATCCTAAAGATTACTTAACTAACAATAAATTTTGTCCTATACCCTGGACCGGTTTTATGTACAATTCTAACGGAGATGTTCTTAATTGTATCCGTAGCCAAAGACCTATAGGTAACCTTAAAGATAAAGGTATACATGACATACTAGCAGAAAACACAGAAACTAAAAAAAATATGCTTGATAATAAACCTGGACTAGGATGTAATGTCTGTTATAATCTAGAAGGGGATAAAAAAGGATACGATATGATCAGTGATCGTATATTTTATCTTAAAGAACTAAAAACAGTTGATAATACATTGTATGATCAAATTGATAATTTTAGTTTACACAAGATAGATATACGTTGGTCAAATAACTGTAACCAAGCCTGCATGTATTGTAGTCCAAAGTATTCAAGTAAACTTGCACACGAACTAAAAATAAAAGTAGAAGAACCACCACCTGAGCGTGTAGCAGAACTTAAAAAGTTAGTATTCGATAATGCACATCAACTTAAACACGTTTATCTAGCAGGCGGTGAACCACTACTAATGAAAGAAAACGAAATGTTATTAAGGGAATTACTTAAACGTAATCCTAATGTTAATCTTAGAGTTAATACTAATTTAAGTAAAACAGGCACACCTGTATTTGATTTAATATGTCAGTTTAAAAATGTACATTGGATAATTAGTATTGACGAGATTGAAGAAGAATTTGAATACGTGAGGTATGGTGGTAATTGGCAAGAGTTTTTAGATAATCTAAACATAGTAAGAACATTAGATCATAAAGTATCATTTAATATGTTACATCATCTATTAAATTTTAGATCAATTTTTACTTGTATTAATTTTTTACAAACTTTAAAATTTCATAATAATAGTTTTATTGTTGGTCCATTGGCTAATCCATTTTACCTAAATATTAGACATTTACCAAATAATATGTTAGACTTAGTAAAGTCTGATATTCAACTGTGGTTAAATAAAAAACCAGGTTTTTTACTTGAAAACAGTTTAAAAAACATGTTACAATATATTAATACGCCTGCAGAAAAAAATATTAAACGATGTTTAGAGGAAATAACAAAAATGGATCAAAGACGAGGCGTAAATAGTAGAAAGATTTTCAAAGAATTTTATGATTTATTAGAGGGCACATAATTATGGCAAAACCGTTTGACGTTTCAAAGTTTCGTAAAACTTTAACTAAAAGCATTGATGGACTTGGTATTGGATTTAACGATCCAACTGACTGGGTATCAACAGGTAACTACACACTAAACTATTTGATTAGTGGTGACTTCAATGGTGGTATTCCACTAGGTAAAGTTACAGTATTTGCTGGTGAATCTGGTGCAGGTAAATCATATATTTGTTCAGGTAACATTATCAAATCAGCACAGGCACAGGGTATCTATGTTGTATTAATTGATACAGAAAACGCACTAGATGAATCTTGGTTAACAGCACTAGGTGTAGATGTTTCAGAAGATAAACTTCTAAAACTAAACATGGCTATGATTGATGACGTTGCTAAAACAATTAGTGAATTTATGAAAGACTATAAAACACTACCAGATGAAGAACGTCCTAAAGTGATGTTTGTTATTGATAGTTTAGGTATGTTACTTACTCCAACAGATGTGGATCAGTTCCAAAAAGGTGATATGAAAGGTGATATGGGTCGTAAGCCTAAGGCACTAACTTCATTGGTCCGTAATACTGTTAACATGATTGGCTCACACAACGTAGGCTTGGTATGTACTAACCATACTTATGCTTCACAGGATATGTTTGATCCAGATGACAAGATATCAGGTGGACAAGGCTTTATCTACGCTTCATCAATTGTAGTTGCTATGCGTAAACTAAAACTAAAAGAAGATGAAGATGGTAACAAGATATCAGAAGTTAAAGGTATCAGAGCCGCATGTAAAGTTATGAAAACTAGATATGCTAAACCTTTTGAATCAGTACAGGTTAAGATTCCATATGAAACAGGTATGAATCCTTACTCAGGACTAACTGATATGCTAGAAGGCAAGGGACTACTTAAAAAAGAAGGTAACAGGTTAGTATACACCACAGTTGATGGAACAGAAATTAAACAGTTCCGTAAAGCATGGGAAAACAATGAAGAAGGTTGCTTAGACATCGCTATGAAAGAAATAAGTTCTAGCCTAAAAAGACTAAGTAATGATGTTGAAGAAGAAACAGTAGAACCAGCAGTAGAAGAAACAATAAAATTAACAGTTGATGGACACGGTGATGTCCACGAAGTAACAGAGGATTAAGCAGAATGACAATAGATGTTGATATTCTTAGTGATATGTGGCTAACGGCTAAAGAATATATCCCATCAAAAGACAGACAAGCGGCCGCTGATCATACAGTTGCCATTGTTGCTGATTCAGGAATAAGTGATGAGGATTTAAAAACTTTTGGCGGAACAGATTCCTATTTAGGTAGAGCAGTACACGAATACCTTGGAGAGGAAGAAGATCCTGATGATGAAGATGTTGACTACGGAAGTGATGATTATTAATGTGGTATAGTAAAGTAGTTGCTAGTCTAGGCGCAATTCCAGACATGATTGCTCACTATGAAGCAGAGTTAGAATCTGCTAAACGTGAAATTGGAGTACACGGCAACATTGAAAAATCCTTAGGTGGATTACCAGGAGTTACAGAACACAGGTTTAATCAACTACAGGAAATTGAAGCAGTATTAAACTTTCTTAACATACAGTTGCGTAAAATTAGACGTAAACACTTTCAAAAATATCTTGAAGCCTACAACAGAGCATTAACGTCGAGAGACGCCGAAAAATATGTGGACGGAGAAGATGAAGTCATTGACTTTGAAACTATTATTAACGAAGTAGCTCTATTACGTAACAAATGGTTAGGAGTTATGAAAGGACTTGAAAGCAAGAACTTCATGTTAGGGCATATTACTAGACTGCGTACAGCAGGTATGGAGGACGCATCAATTGGTTAATCCGCACGATTCACAACATTCGCTTAACTTACTCTACGGATATGAAAACTTTTTGGGAAGTTTAGACACAATATGTGATATGGGCTGTGGAGCAGGGCACGACATTACTTGGTGGGCAACATTGGAAAATCAAGATGATCCACCTGAACCGTATGATTTTAAATGTTACGCTGTAGATATCAAACAATCTAATTTAGACAAAGTTCCAGATTTACCAAATATTAAAAAAGTTAACAGAGATTTCACAGAACAACGAATTTTACCAGTTAGTATTGACTTAATGTGGGCTCATGACAGTTTACAGTACAGTACGAATCCAATTGAAACTTTGAAATTTTGGAATGAACAAATGACAGTTAACGGCATGTTAGTATTGCATGTCCCGCAACATAGCGGAGTTGTCGACAATAGATATTATAGTAGAACATATAATAATTGTTTTTATAATTTTACACCCACTAACTTAATTTACATGCTGGCAGTCAATGGATTTGATTGTAGAGATGCATACCTATTAAAAAAATTCAATGATCCATGGATTAAAATGGCTGTTTATAAAACTGAAATTGAACCAATGAACCCAAAAACTACCACGTGGTTTGATCTGGTAGATAAAGAATTATTAAATCCAAGCATTGTTGCTAGTATACAGGCAAATGGGTACTTGAAACAAGAAGACATAATTATGCCATGGTTAGATAAAGAAAATTACTACATAGATTGGATACCACAACGTACAGTTATTCCCGAAGAAGCCGGAGAGCCTACAATAAAAGGTAACCAGGGAACAGTTACAAAATCAAATGAGTCAAAATATCAAGGACCTGATCACAGATCTATAGATCAAACAGTGTTAAAACCAACTGGTATATTAAAACCACCAAAACGAAGATATGTTAAATAGAGTAGTCATTGTAACGGGAGGGTTTGATCCGTTACATAAAGGACACATTGAATATATTCACTCAGCAAGGCGATTAGGGGATATGCTAATTGTTGGAGTTAATAGTGATGCTTGGTTAACACGCAAAAAAGGTCGTCCTTTTATGCCTAGCACTGATAGAATTCCTATACTAAAAAGTCTTAAAGATGTAGAACACTGTTTTCTGTTTGATGATACTGACGATACTGCTATTGAAGCAATCAACAATGCTAAGATGTTATACCCAAACAGTCAAATAATATTTGCCAACGGTGGCGATAGAACCAGAGGTAATATTCCTGAACTCGAACATTTTAAAAATGATCCTACTGTAGAATTTGTATTTGGTGTTGGAGGTGATAATAAATTAAATTCATCTAGTTGGATATTAGAAGAATGGAAAGCACCAAAAACAGAACGTGATTGGGGATACTATCGTGTATTACATGATGTAACTACAACTAAAGTAAAAGAACTTACAGTAATGCCGGGAAAAAGTTTATCAATGCAGAGACATTTCTGTAGACAAGAACTATGGCATATAGCACAAGGACAATGTAGAGTTGAATTTGAAGATAACGCAACAACATGGTTTAAGGATTTACATAAGCATGATGAATACGTTGTTCCTATGGAACGTTGGCACAAAATTACTAATCCTTTTACAGAACCATGTCATATCATTGAAATACAATTCGGCATTGGATGTGATGAAGTAGATATCGAACGTAGATAAATACTTAACTATGAGAGCTAACCAATTTATTACAGAAGCAAAAGGTCTATTTGGTCGTATAGAAGGCGACAAGTTTGTTAACACAAATGGACAAGAAGCAGAATTCCAACGCATTGATTACTACCCTGATCCAGATTCAAATGATGGTAAATTTTTAACCACAGATGAGCGTGATCAATTTGTCGCAAAATATGAAAGCGATATGAAAACTAAAATACAATGGGTAAATGCTTCAAACAACGCTAGTTTAGCATTTGCTGTTGCTGTACTAAATGATAGAGAAGGTGGTGTTATGTTATGGGGTAGATACCTACAAAAAACAAAACATAACATGCTGAGTGTATGGTCAAACAAAGAAGTACCATCAGGATGGAGCCTAGCAACTAAAGGGGCTACAAAATTACAAGCAGGTTACGATCCACAGAATTTAATTAAAACAGAAAATCAGTTTATGTCAACTGATCAAGTTATTGGCACAGTTACTCAAAACTCTCCAGATTCAGTTAAAGAAATATTTAAACAAAACTTACAGAAATTAGCACAAGGTAGAGCTGATATAGTATTTCCTGGTATGGCTGATCAAATGGAAGCTATACGTGATTACTTTGGTGAGATTATGCAACCTGTAGCTTTAGAAGGTGGAGTTATTCTAGGACAAGCAGAAGAAGCAAGACAAGTATTAGCAGATGGTGCTAACTGGTCTAATTGTAAAATGATGTGGCCAATGGCAATGAATGCGGCCTTGTGTGATAGTTTCTTAATTGCACCCAACGGACAGGAAATTGGCATTAGTTCAAAAGGCGGTTCCGGTGCTAAGGCATCAGCAAAGAATTTATATGACGCTTACGTAAAAGCAGAAAAAGAAGGCAATTCAGAATTAGTAAAATCAGCAGAATACACAGTTAGTATAGTTAAACTGATTGCTGAGAACACTGCTAAAGACGGTCCATTTAAAATTGGACAGGCACTAGATATGCCGGGCATCAATGATCAACTCAGTCAAGAAGTTGATGAATATGTTAAGACAGGTAAAACAGATTTTGACGGCATCAGTGAAGATGCTCGTAGATTGCTATCAGGATTTAAAGTCAACAATGAAGTTAAGGGATTCAATACTGGATATGCTATCATGGCCGCTGTGGCTAAGACTGTAGCAAAAGAAATTAATAAGAATCCAGAATTTACTCGTGGTGCTCTAGCATTATTAAACCAATCGTCAATTATTCAAGTTTACACAGCAATGAGTAAACAAGGTGAAGACGCAGTACTCAAAGGATTCAAAGCAGTTTATCCTCCAAACTTTGAAGGTAAAATTCTAGTAGATGGTGGTAAGAACTACTATTCATCAAGAGTTCAAGGAAAATTAGCATTTAGTTTTAGTTAAGCCAAAATTAGTTGACTTTCTATGTTTAGATTGTTATAATTTAAATATGGAAGTGTGGCTGAGCGGCTTAAAGCAACGGTTTACTAAACCGTCGACCGGGAAACTGGTCCGTGGGTTCGAATCCTACCACTTCCGCCAGTTTATATGCCGTTATAGCTCAGTTGGTAGAGCAACTGACTTGTAATCAGTAGGTCCTCAGTTCGAATCCGAGTAACGGCACCATTTATAGGCACCCATCGTCTAGAGGCCTAGGACACTGCCCTTTCACGGCGGCAACAGGGGTTCGAATCCCCTTGGGTGTACCAATTTTATATATAAATAATAGTCTATGTTTAAATTTACCCTCGATACTAAAGTTAAATTATTACAGGCATTTGCCTATATAGGACTCCTAACAGGTATTATATTATACTTTGATTGGCTATGGTTACTAGTAGGATTAGGATATAGTTGGATAATATTCCTAATAGGTGCGGCCTGTGGATTACACAAATACTCAAGCCATAGATCATTTGAACCAAAGAATAGATTCTTTAAAATAATGATGTTGTTTTCATCAACTGTGTTAAGTTTAGGCTCAAATATTAGTTGGGCATGTACACATCGTAAGCATCATAATTATTCTGATCACGAAGGTGATCCCCATTCACCCAACATCAATGGCGGTGGCTGGTGGCGTAGCGTTAGACTATGGTTCTACTACTTCCCAACATATCATATCAACCCAAGAACAGTAAAAGACTTATCAATTGATAAAGATCATAAGTTTTTTCACAAACATTATTTTAAAATAAATCTAGGTTGGTTCTTAATCTTATTTTTAATATCACCTAAGGTGGCAACATACTTTTACTTCTTGCCAATTATCTATGCGTTCCAGGCTATTAGTTATATTACTGTGTTAGCACATAATAGATACTTGTATGAGTGGATTGGTTATACAAACTTTCCTAGCACTGACTTAACTTTTAATAGTAAGATAGCATCAGTGTTTGTTCCTGGCGATGGTAATCATAATAATCATCACACACAACCAGGTGCGGCTAGTAATAAATTTACTGAAAGAGATTGGGATTTAGGTTTCTGGATGATTAAGTTAATTGGTCGTGTACCAGAGAAATCTGAATATTCTCAAAAATATCACGTTTAGTCTTTAAGTAATTTCTCTATAACAGTTCCAGAAAAATCAAATCTATTGTTTGTTTTTCCATAATCATATTGAGTTGGATCAACATGATGTGCGTGATGGAATCCTTCGCCAGCAAACAAGTAAGTAAAGAAGTTACTGTCCCAACTGTCATCCAGATCATTGAATTCATTGGTACCACGGAAAAGTCGTTGCCATGTTTTAGAATGAGCAACAACAGTAACATAGCTCATACCCACAAAACAATAAACAACCGGAATAGCAAAAAAGTAAACAAAATATACAGGGCTAATAATTAATATTGTAATTGGTAGTATACTCCAAATTTTCCAATAGTTTTTATGAAAAAATTTAAAGTCTGGATCTTTTGATAAGTCTTTAACTAGTCTGGGGCTAATAGTGTTTAAAGGAAAACGATAAAACCATAATTTGATATTATGCCACATATTGTTTTCTAACTTAAATGGATCAGTGTCGCCATCACTGTCTAAATGGTGTTGTCTATGTCCTGCGGCAAAACCAATGGGACTACCTAGAGTAGTTTGTGTTCCTAACCATAGTAATAGTAATTTAACAAATCTGTTTCGAGCATCAAACGAACGATGACTGATAAATTTATGTAGGCTAATGCTTACACCAAAACAAAATAATAACCATCCTAATATCAGACCTACTAGTAATAAACCAAAATTAAAATTTGTGATTAATCCTACCAAAACAGTTATATACATCGCTGTTTGTATATAAAGTGTTTGAGAATAATTTGACGAGTTCTTTATTAGGCTGTATAATTTAAACATATAACTATATTTACCGTTGGAGTTAACATCAGTGAAAAAACAACCATTAGTATTAATAGGTGCTAGACAAACCTGGGATTGGATCACTGAAACCTGTGACGCATTAGAAATACCAGTGCTTGGTTTTGTTGATCAACTATATGCTGGAAGAGTAGACAGCGTAGGAGGATTGCCTTGTCTTGGTAGTGAACTTGATTTAATAGAAAATCCAAAGAAATTTGGAGATGCTAAGTTCTTTATTGGTACATTTTGGGATGGTAATAGTAATGTAGAATCTACTGTAGCAAATGGGCATCAGTTAAGATTACAACATATGAAATTTATTAAAGACAACAAGTTAGAATGCCACACATTAATTGACCCACAGAGTATGTTAAGTAAAAATGTAAAAGTTGGTCAAGGCACGTTTATCAGCAGAAATGTTAATATCAGAGGCGGAGTTGAAATAGGGGAACACTGTAACTTTTTAGACAATTCTGGTATTGCTACAGACACAAAAGTAGGTGATAATTGTATACTATCTGCTGGTGCGTATCTGATGAGTAACGTTATTTTAGGTAATAATGTTTATGTAGGCACAAGAGCAACAGTATTAAATGGACATAGTTCAAAACAAGAAAACGTTACTATAGGCGATGACTGTAAAATACATGCTCATGTTCTGGTTAATAAAGATCTAAAACCAAATACTACAGCAATATTAAGAAATAGAGTAGCGTTCAGAAATAATCTGTGAAAATTAAAATAAGTTAAATACATATATAATAAACCTAGGTAAATCAACAATGACAGTAGAATTCCATCGAATTGAAGACTGCCACGTCGTACACAAACCGTGGGGGCAAGAAACATGGTTAATGCCCGGCAGTGACATATATCCTTTTGCTCTTAAAGAATTAATACTACGAGCAGGATTTGTAACAAGTTTACAAGTTCATCAATATAAATCTGAGTCCATACATTTACATCAAGGCCACGGAGCATTATTGTACCATCCTGATCCATTTGATTGCCAACGTTTTCTTGATGGTGGATATACTGAACAAGAAATAGCACAGATTAAAAGTGAACTAGTTACACAAGAACTAGCGCCAGGTGCTGTGTTTCATACTCCACCAAATACTATTCATCGTATGGTAGCTCATGAAGATTTACATTATACTGAAGCAAGTACTACACAGTTAGATGACGTGATTAGATTAGAAGACTCTGCGAACAGAGGGCACGGAAGGATTGATTCTGAACATGAGCAACAATAGTTTAACTGTTTTAATATTAGCCGCTGGATATGGACGTAGAATGGGTCCATTTAGTCGTATGGTTCCTAAAGCATTAATTCCTTATGATAATAAACCATTGATCAGTCATATAATTGAAAAGTTTGATACTACAACAAAGTTTGTTATTGCTTGTGGTCATATGGGTCAATATATCAAAGACTATGTCAGTGTTGTACACAAAGATAAAAATGTTGTATTTGTTGATATTGATAATTATGCTGAAGGCGACACAGGACCTGCTACAACAATACAGATGTGTGAAGAACATATACGTGGTGGCTTTATGTGGCTGGCCTGCGATACCTTATTTGAGTTTGACTATAAGGACAAACTAGATCATAATTGGATTGGAGTACATCCAGTCGATAGTAGTATTTCTCAAGACTATTGTTGGATTGAACGTGATGGAGAAACTATAGTCAATGTTGAAAACAAAGTAGCAAGTAAATCTGCTGTAGATGCTTTTGTTGGATTAATGTATGCTAAAGATGATAGTTATTTAGATAATCTTAAATTAAGAAATGCTAAAGAAACATATGAAGGATTTGCTGGGTTAGATCTAAAAGCACACACTATTAGACAGTGGAAAGATTTTGGAACTTATGAAAAATGGGAAGAATTAACAGCAGACCTTACTGATGTTAGTTTTCCTAAACCTAATGAATTATTCTACAACGATAATAAAAAAATTATTAAATTTTGGACCGAAACAAAACAAGCAGAAAAGCGTGTACAACGTGCTAATGTTAACGCATCGGCTATGCCTAGTAATGTTGAACAAGCAGGAAATTTTCTAATACATGATTTTGCCAATGGAGATATTGTTTATAATCAATATACTCCAGAAGTGTTTGATAAAATGTTAACTTGGTGCGAAACAACATTATGGAAAGATGCTCCTGAACTGGACATTACTAAGGAAATTTGTTGGAAGTTTTATCATGATAAAACAATGGAACGTGTTGAAATGTTTCGAGTTAAATATGCCGATTGGTCTGAACCTTGCGTAGTAAATGGTAAAGAAGTCTTAAGCATAGATCAATATCTTGCTAAAATAGATTGGGATTGGTTATGTAGTGAAGTTAGTTGGAAATTTGTACATGGTGACCTACATTTCGACAATACAATCTACAACTCTACAACAGATAAATTTACTGCCATTGATTGGCGTACTGATTTTGGTGGAAGTTTATACGGTGATCAATATTATGACCTAGGTAAGATGTTAGGTGGGCTACATCAAAGTTATAAAGATATCAAACATGAGCGTTATAGCTATCATGAAAAAGATGACTATGTTACTTTAGAATGTCCTAGTATATCAAATGTTAAACACTATGAGGATGTGTTGTACTCCTGGACAATTAAAAACAATCTGAATTGGAAAAAAGTTAAAATGCTAGTTCCTATAATATATTTAAATATGAGTCCACTACATGAACCACCATTTGACAAATTCCTAATAGCGTTAGCACAATTACATTTTTCAAAGGTATTAGATGTATAAAAGATTTATATTAGATGTGGATGGAGTACTCAATGACGGTATGTTGTACTGGGGACCAGATGGCAAACCGTTTAAAGCGTTTGGCAACTATGATCATGATGGACTTAAATTTCTTAGAGACAAAATTGAAATAGAATTTATCTCAGCCGATCGTCAAGGTTGGCCAATTACAGAAAGTCGTATAGTAACACATATGAAGTTTCCATTGACATGTGTTAAAGAAGCAGATAGATTAGATTTTGTATTAAACAAAGGAAATCCAGAAGAAACAGTGTTTATGGGCGATGGTCCTTATGATGCTAAGATATTTCCTTATGTAGGATTAGGTATTGCTCCAGCACAGGCTTGGCGCACTGCCATTACTAATGCCGACTATGTCACTCCTAGAGCAGGAGGTCAAGGTGCTGTACTAGATGCCTGTGTTTATATAATGGATAAAATGGGGATAGAACATGAATTTTAGATTAGGTTTTGGGCCAATGAGTCCAGAAGTTATAAAGTCAATGGCTACGTATGCTGAGAATTATATGGAACCATTGATGATAATTGCTAGTCGTAATCAAGTAGATGCTGAGTCGGGCTATGTGATGACAACACCTCAATTACGAGAACTATTAAGTACATTACCTACAGAAAACTTATGGATATGTAGAGATCATTGCGGACCGTACTTCTTAGATTCAGAAAAAGATTTATCATTGTATCGTGCTATTGAAGCAACTAAAAAAACTATTGCCTATGATATTGAGCAAGGTTTTGATTTGATACATATTGACACATGCAGAGTTGAAGATACATATGGTGTTGCTGAAGAACTATTTAAATTTGCCCTAAGACTTAATCCTAATGTACGTTTTGAATTTGGCACTGAAGAAAATGTAGGTGTAGCCGCAGGCAAGATCAAATACAAAGAAGATGTTGCCTTTGCTAAGAACATGCCAAACATCTACACAGTGGTAGCACAGACAGGAAGCCTATGTCATGAAGATCATCAAGCAGGTGAGTTCAATTATGATGCCGCTGTTGAACTAGTACAGGTTGCTAATGAAAATGGAGTAAAACTAAAGGAACATAATGCTGATTATCTTACACCAGCGGAAGTTAAGATGCGTCAAGATGCTGGGGTACATGCTTTAAACATAGCACCACAACTTGGAGTAGCACAGACTAAATTGTTAAGAATTTTAAGCTCTAAATATGCTACAAAAGAATGGGAAAAGTTTCATAATCTCGTTATAAAAAGTAACAATTGGTCTAAATGGACTAAATCTTCAGATGCTACACAACGAGTTAATGTAGCAGGTCATTACTGTTTCAAATCTAAAGAATACAAAAATATAATTAAAAAACTAGAAAGTCAAGGTGTCAACTGGCAAGCAGAAGTTGATAGTGTTATGTATGATATCTTTGACACATATACTCAAAATTTAAGATGATAGTATTATTCAATGTTAAGATAACTGATGTTCGCATGGGTTATCCATACACACGTGGTGCCTGGATGCCTAATCCAGAACGCTTTGATGTATTTAAATATTGCCTGGCTAGTACACGGGCATTAGATCCTGTAGTCACAAAGTATGCTTTCTATATCACCCTGGCTCCTGAACTAGCACACAGGCAGGCTGAGTTAGAACAATACATCTATGAACTGTTTCCAGAGGAAAAACTACAATTAAAATGGAAGAGAAACGACTTTGGTCGTGACTGGCGACAGAACATGGATGAATTGTTGACAGATCCTAATGAACTGGTATGGTTGGCCGCAAACGATGATCACATATTCTTAGATTCAGATTTAAACATAATTCATTCAGCAATACAAACATTAAATAACGATCCTGATCCCAATGCTTTAGTATATTATAGTCATTGGCCAGAACAGATGCGTATGAGTTATCACCTTAAAGGTGAACTAACATCAGATAAAAATTTTATTAAGTTTAATTGGGAAACATTTGATGGTATAATGATTCTCAAAGCAGGAAGGCTAAAGCAGTACTGGGAACGAGATTATGGCGATGCTCTAATGTTCAAGCCCGATTACCTAGGTGCTTACCATGGCTATAATTGTCCTAGTACTGTCTATGCCCCAACTAAAGAAATTGTTCGACACTATGAAGGCTACAGTCATGTAGGTAAAGGATGCGATAACATAGTACCTCCTTTATATGTACCAGAAGGATTTTTTGAAAAGGAGCTAAAAGTACGTGTAGGATACCCTGACAGGAAAGACGGATGGATTAATTTATACTCAGCGGCTGAGTGGTTATACAATGTTAGTGCCAATGGTGCTGACTTTAGATGGTGTACTGAAGATGTTCCTTTATTTTGGCAAGATCATATCAGTGAGTTTGATGTTAATTTAGATCAAAATATAACTCAATTACACCAAGCAAGAAATGCCTCATTTTTATCAGCAACTCGTGTTCCAATGAAATGCTTTGATATTGAATTTGATCACAATAATTCCGCTCCACAAGATTGGTTTACTAATCATTTACTGTAATGTCTAAAAAGAAAAAACCTGATTTAGTAACAGACTTACCAGCATCAACGCCATATCCAACAAATGTAGGCGCTCCTAAGTTTGCGCCTTTAGCAATTAGAGAATTAAAAGATACAAATAAAATTGTTGCTAGAGAACATGCTAATCAAAAACTGTCGGAACTCAACGAACAATGGCAGTTGATAATGAAACAAGCAGAACTAGTACAACAACAAGCCAAAGATGTTGTTGATAGAGTACACATAACTGACTGGGTATTAGATTCAGATTTTGGATTTGTTATAGTTATAGGTAAGCATTATTATCTAGTAGAAGATACTACAAAAAATAAAATGATTTTAAGCATTTTAGGTCCAAATGACTGGAGTGGGAATCCACCACCTAATTATAAATATATTGCTACAGTTAGAAAGTTAGGTGATTCAACGTGGGAAAGAGTAGAATAAAAAAAGGACAGTGTATTTGCAGATCCTGAAATTATTATATGGCATAATATATAGAGGCCATTCAAGATTGGGTGTAGTTCTGAAATAAAGCACTGTCCCTATAAAAATATTTAGCAACATTTCTAAGCAATACCTAAATATATAGGTAAATTTACCAAAAAACCATAAACAAAATTTATTACCTCCATTTAAAATTTGTATAAGTAAAACCTATTAAAAAGTGATAATTAATAGTATAATCTTATAAGTAATATATATTAATAGGAGAGTAGTAAATGAGTTTAATCAACACACAAGTAAAACCGTTTAAAGCAGAAGCATTTCACAACGGTGAATTTAAAACAGTAACAGAAGAGGACTTAAAAGGCAAATGGGCAGTGTTTGTATTCTACCCAGCAGACTTTACATTTGTATGTCCAACAGAATTAGGTGACGTAGCAGATCACTACAGTGAACTACAAAACCTAGGTGTAGAAGTATATTCAGTATCAACTGACACACATTTCACACACAAAGCATGGCACGATGCCAGTGACACAATTAAAAAGATTACATACCCAATGTTAGGTGACCCAACAGGTACACTAGCAAGAAACTTTGATGTTATGATTGAAGAAGAAGGACTAGCATTACGTGGTACTTTTATTGTTGACCCAGATGGCATAATTAAAACAGCAGAAGTAAATGATTTAGGTATTGGCAGAAGTGCCAAAGACCTAGTGCGTAAAGTAATGGCCGCACAACACGTTAGAGCAAATCCAAACCAAGCATGTCCAGCAAACTGGTCAGCAGGTCAAGAAGCCTTAACACCAAGTTTAGATCTAGTAGGTAAAATTTAATGTTAGACGCAAAGATAAAAGCACAGTTAACAGAGTATCTGGGTAAGATAGAACATCCGTTTGTCATACACTACTCAGTAGATGAGTCAGATAAAGGCAAGGAGATGTTGGATCTATTGACAGAAATACACACAATAGAACCACGCATTACTTTAATTAAGAACGAGTTAGATCGTACACCTAGTTTTACGATTAGTAACACTGGCATTACCTTTGCGTGTATACCATTGGGTCATGAGTTTACTAACTTTGTAATTGCCTTGCTATGGGCAGGCGGTTATCCAATGAAGTTAGATGACGAGACCAAAGAACAAATTAAACGACTACCAGTTGAGGGCAACTTTGAGACCTATGTTAGTCTAAGTTGCCACAACTGTCCTGACGTTGTTCAGGCATTTAATACCATTGCGTTCTTAAATCATAACATAAGTCACACTGTGATTGACGGTGCTCTGTATCCAGAGTTAGTGGAAGAGAAGAATGTGCTGTCAGTTCCTATGATGTTTAAAGATGACGAGTTATGGGATCAAGGACGTATGGAACTTGATGAGATCTTACGTAAGTTAGATGCTAATGCTGAGTCACGTGAAGCAGAAAAATTAAACGACAAAACAGAATTTGATGTCCTAGTAGTAGGTGGTGGACCAGCTGGTGCGTCATCAGCAATCTACACAATACGTAAAGGATTAAAAACAGGTATTGTTGCTGATAGATTTGGCGGACAGGTTGTTGATACTCTAGGTATTGAAAACTTTATATCAGTACAAGCAACAGAAGGACCTAAACTAGTTAAGCAACTAGAAGAACACGTTAAGAGTTATCCTGTTGATGTCATGCATCATCAGCGTGCCAAGAAGATTGAACGTGTTGAAGGTAAAATAAGAGTTACACTAGAGAACGGAGCAGAACTCCACTCTAAAACAGTTATACTCTCAACGGGTGCTCGATGGAGGCAGTTGGGAGTTCCAGGTGAAAAAGAATACAACGGTAAGGGCGTAGCCTACTGTCCACACTGTGACGGACCGTTGTTCATTGGTAAACCTGTGGCAGTTGTAGGTGGCGGTAATTCAGGTGTGGAAGCCGCTATTGATCTTGCCAACATCGTTGATCACGTTACAGTGATTGAATATGGTGAGGAATTAAAAGCAGACGCTGTGTTAGTTAACAGATTGATCAGTTTAGACAATGTAACTGTTATCACAAACGCAGAAACAAAAGAGATTAAAGGTAAGGAAAAAGTCACTGGATTGACCTATGTTGATCGTGCTACAGATGAAAGACACGAACTAGCCGTAGACGGTGTGTTCGTTCAAATAGGTCTGGTGCCTAACACAGATTGGTTAAAAGGATCAGTGGCATTGACCAAGTGGGGTGAGATCGAGATAGACAAACACAACGCTACTTCAATGCCTGGTGTATTTGCCGCTGGTGACTGTACTGACATTCCTTACAAACAGATCATTATTGCTATGGGCGAAGGTGCTAACGCAGGGCTTGGTGCTTTTGACTACTTAATTAGACATTAATAGCCAAAAACGGTTAAAAAGAACGCCAGAAATGGCGTTTTTTGTTGACTTATTGTATTGAATCTTGTTATACTATACTAGTATACAATTAATAAGGAAATAATATGTTTGATTCAATTGAAATTAGAAAAGCCAACAACGGCTTTATTGTAATATTAACGCCTGAAGATGATGATGCTATTGAGTATGTATTTGATACCAGTAGAAAAGCCATGAAATTTATCAGAACTTATGTAGAAGCCAAAGTTGTTAACGCTGGCGAGTAGTTTAAATAAATACCTAGTCAACTAAAGTGGAGTAGTATCAATGTCAAAAAACGTCTTAGTAACAGGCGGCGCAGGATTTGTTGGTCATCATGTCATACATCATATTTTAGAGAATACAGACTGGAATATTGTTAGTTTAGATAGACTAGACTTTTCTGGTAATCTTAATCGTGTCTACGACATGATGGAGGAGTTTACGCCTGAAATTAAAAAACGAGTCAGAGTAGTATTTCATGATTTACGAGCAGAAATTAATCCACTGGTAGCTAACGATATTGGACCAATTGATATTGTCTTACACTTGGCCGCAGGTAGTCATGTAGATCGTTCTATCACACACCCATTAGAGTTTGTACAAGACAATGTAGTAGGTACAGCAAATATACTTGAATATGCTCGTAAAATAGATAACCTAGAACGCTTTGTTTACTTTTCAACAGATGAAGTGTTTGGGCCAGCACCCTCAGGTGTTAATTATAGTGAACGTGATCGTTACAATTCATCAAATCCATATTCAGCAACTAAAGCAGGTGGCGAAGAACTAGCAGTTGCTTGGGAAAATACCTATAAGATGCCAATTTTTGTTACACACACTATGAACGTGTTTGGGCAAAGACAGCACCCAGAAAAATATATACCAATGTGTATTCGTAAAGTAAATGACGGTGATTCAATTACTATCCACAGTGATAGCACAAAAACTATTCCAGGAAGTCGTTTTTATATTCATGCCGCTGACGTCGCAGAAGCTCTACATTTCTTGTTAGATATTGATGCTAGTAAACTTGAACCAGACTATGGTGATGCTAAATGCCCTAAGTTTAATCTAGTAGGTGCTGAAGAAATTAATAATCTACAATTGGCTCAAATTATTGCTGACGCACAGGGCAAAGAATTAAAGTATGAAATGGTTGACTTCCACTCAGCACGTCCAGGACATGATTTACGTTATGCGTTAAGTGGTGAATATATGAAACAGTTAGGATGGGAACCAAAGGTAGCACTCACTGAACGTATTGGTCAGGTTGTTGAATGGACACTAGCAAACGAAAGATGGTTACGTTGTAAGTAAAGGATAATAATGAGTAAAAAAAGTAAAAAAAGTAAAAATATAGTACTAATAACATCAGCAATATATACCAATTACGGTATCTATAATACTCAGCAAAGAATAGAACAAACACTCGAAACGGCAAAAAGTGCTAAAGAGTTTATACCCAATGCTGTTACAGTTTTAATAGATAACAGCAAGGATGAAATTCAAAATGATGACAGTAAAGAATTAAATGAGTTAATAGAGTTTGTTGATTATTATATTGATAATTCAGAAGATCCTGATATGCAGTTTTTTCATCAGAATGTTAGTAATTATGACATTGGAAAAAACGCAATGGAAACATTTGGTCTTTTAAAAACATTAAACCATTTTAAAACAGATGATGAACTGATTAACGAAATTAAAAATAGTGATCGCATATTTAAACTTAGTGGACGATACAAAGTAACAGAACAGTTTAATTTTGATAATTTTAGTAATAAAAATACCAAGGACAAGTATGTTTTTAAAAAAGCACAACCTGCCTGGATTGATCCTGTGGTAACTAGGACGCAAACGCTGTTACAAACTAGGCTTTGGTCATTTACACCAGGACTATTAGATGAAACAATTGAGTTGTACAAAAATATTAGTAATAACATGATGTCTGTTTTTAACAACAATCAATATATTGATATTGAACATTCAATGAGTAGATTTGTTCCTAAAGATAAATTAGTTGAACTGGAAACAGTAGGCCTAGTTGGGAATATTGCCCCCAACGGAATGATGATTATTGATTAATGGATAAACAATCTGTATTAATATTAGGTGGGTTGGGGTATGTTGGTAGTAGATTATCTCAAGTTCTTTCTGCACAGTCAGAAAAATACGAAGTAGATATCAATGATATGTGTTGGTACCAACATGATGCGAATATCGACAGAAGAGATTATCAAAAGTATACCGCTAAAGAATTAGAAAAATATGATGTGATAGTGGTATTAGCAGGACATAGTTCAGTTAAATCATGTGAAGGGCCTATAACTAGTCCATGGTTAAACAATGTTTCAAACTTTGTAGAATTGTTAAAAAAGACATCACGTAGACAGTTGATTATCTATGCTAGTAGTGCCAGTGTATATGGAAACAGTGTACCGGGAGAAAAACATATTGAAGAAAGTCTTAACTTTCTTCCTATAAACAATTATGATGTTACTAAGTATGCCTTAGACCAACAGGCTACCTTGGCAAATATACAAGGTAGAAGAGTTATTGGATTAAGATTTGGTACAGTCAACGGTTGGTCACCAAATTTAAGATGTGATGTTATGATTAATGCTATGTACGAAACAGTACAACGTGGCGAAAGTATTCAGGTATTCAATAAACATATCAGTAGAGCAATACTAGGAATAGAGGATCTATGTAGAGCTATTGATACTTGTATTAGTAAACCAAGTCTCGGTATTTATAATCTTGCAAGTTTCAATGATACTGTTGAAAATATTGCTGTTAAGGTTGCTAAAAAACTTAATGTAAAAGTAGAAGATCATGGCAACAAAGGAAAAGCATATGACTTTTCACTTGATACTACAAAATTTGAACAGGTATATGAATTTAAATTTAATGAAACGGTTGAATCAATAATTGACTCGTTAAATGAAAGATATAAAGAATCTACAATTCATCATAGAAATAACTATATGATTTATAATTGGGAACCAAACTATGGAATTTGATAACGCTAAACATTTAACAGAATGCTTGTGTTGTGGTAGTGACAAATTAAAATTGACACTTGACTTTAATGAACAACCAATGGCAAATTCATTCATTGATGATCCTGACGATCCAGAATTAACATTTCCATTGCGATTAAACCTATGTGAAGATTGTACACACTTACAGTTGAGTCATGCTGTTAACCCAGACTTGCTGTTCAAACACTATCTATATGTCAGTGGCACTAGTAAAACATTAAAGGAATACTTTGATTGGTTTGTAGATTATACTCAACAGTTCTTTGTCAACAAGCCCAACACAGTGTTAGACATTGCCTGTAATGATGGCACACAGTTAGACTCATTCAAAGACAGAGGCTTTACTACCTACGGAGTTGACCCTGCTGAAAACTTGTATGAATTAAGTTCTAAGAATCATGAAGTTATCTGTGATTACTTTACAGACGAATATGTAGACAGTCTTAAAGCAAAGAATATAGATGTCATCAACGCACAGAATGTGTTTGCTCACAACAGTTATCCTGTTAAGTTCTTACAGCAGTGTAGAGATATCATGCACGAAGATTCAGTACTATTTGTACAAACTAGCCAAGCCAACATGGTTATGAACAATGAGTTTGACACTATCTATCATGAGCACCTCAGTTTCTTCAATGCTAATTCAATGAACGAACTGGCTAAACGTGCTGGGCTACACTTAATCAACGTTGAGAAAACTCCTATACACGGTACCAGTTATGTGTTTGTGTTTAAGAAACGTCCAGCCCCAGGCAACGTTAAAGATGTACTTAGACTAGAACAAGGCCATGGACTACAGGATTTACAAACATATGACGTGTATGCTCAGAAGTGTTATGGAGTACTAGAACAATTACAAGAAGCAATTAAAGAATATCGTGTTAACTATCGTATAGTTGGTTATGGTGCGGCCGCCAAGGGCATGACACTGATCAACGCAGGCAACTTGTACTTTGATTTTGTTATAGATGACAATCCACTTAAACAGGGCAAGTATTGTCCAGGCAGTCACATACCTGTAGTTCCAATTAGTGAACTTGACAAGTATGAGGATGAGTCAATGATATTCATACCTCTAGCATGGAACTTCTTTGATGAGATCACAAGTAAGATCAAAGCCAAACGTGACAATCCAAACGACAAGTTCTTAAGATACTTTCCTAAAGTTACCGTAGACTAATGAAAACTTTACTCTGTCATTTTTACAATGAACAATGGATGCTACCTTGGTTCTTAAATCATCACAAGGATATCTTTGATCATGGTATAATGATTGACTATCACTCCACTGACCATTCTGTAGACATCATCCGAGAAATATGTCCTACCTGGGACATAGTTACTAGTCGTAACCCAGACTTTCAAGCAGACAATATAGACACAGAAGTGTCGGACATAGAAAAATCAATCGAAGGTTGGCGTATATGTTTGAATGTTACAGAACAACTGATAGGTGACTATTCAATATTAGATGATGACACTAATCCTAAACAGTGGTTGGTACCTAGCATATTTATGATAGACGTGAACTATAGTTCACAGGTAGCCAATCCTGACTTTCCTTTGTATGAACAGTATCATCATGGGTTTAGTTTTAAAGATGGGGATCAACAATTTTTGGAACGAAGAGCTCGTAGCATACATAACACTCCTTATGAATATCCGATACATTCAACAAGAGAGTGTATGGCACCAGGGAGACATTTCAATGGATACAATACTGATAAATTAGTAACACTATATTGGGGTTGGGCGCCATTTGACCAAGGACAGTTAGATCGTAAACTACAGATTCAAACCCAAATACCATTGGTAGATAGACAGCGTAATTTTGGATTTCATCATATAACAAACAAAGAAACATTAACTTATAGATTAGAAAAAGAATGGATTCCTCGAGCAAGAGATTTAACCAAGGACTTAGAATATTATGTCAACAAACATAGAGATTTATCAAATATACTTTAAAGAAGAACTTAAAGAACATTTAGATCCAGCGTTTACACCTTTGGACAACACAGCAAATCCTAGACCAGAACTGCGTGAGTGGTATAACTGGGATCAGGAACATGAAACTATTTTAGAAAAGAATCTAGACTATTGGGGATTTGTTAGTTGGAAGTTCAAACAAAAGACAGGATTAGAAGGATCTCAAGCCTTGGATTTTATTGAAAGCAATCCTGGGTATGACGTCTATCTGTTTAATCCTTGTATTGTCAATGAAGCAGTATTTGCCAACAGTTGGCAACAAGGTGATATATATCATCCTAATATATCTGATATAGGTAATAAATTTTTACGCAAGTTGGGCTATGACTACAATGTGCGTGATTACATTATAGACAAACGTAAAAATGTCTTTGCTAACTATGTGGTAGGTAATTCAAAGTTCTGGACAGGATTTATGGATTTTAGTCGTCAACTTTTTACAGAAGCAGACAAGGATCCGGTGTTTAACGAAGAAGTATTTGGTGCTGGTCGCAGTAACTATGCCTATGATAAAACGTTACCTAACTTTACATTCTTAATAGAAAGATTAATTCCTAGTTATATTGATATGATGGAATTAGAAAGTATAGGGTGGACACATACCAATGAAACAGTGCCTCACAAGTATCATACTTTTTTTAAAGAACTTACTACACTAAGTGAACTTAAAGTTGCTATCAATGATTCAGATGACGAGGATGATACGTTATATAATGTATGGGACACTAATCGAAAAGCATTTTTAGAAATCTATCCCACAGCACTGCACTTAGAATAAAGTGCTACTAAAACTGCCATAGATATGGCAATATATAATAAAACAGAATAAAAAAGGAGCAAATCTTGACAGTATTTGCTAAGTTTATATCTCTTGTAGTATTGTTGGTTATTACTGCTACAGCGTCAATAGAACACAATGTGTTAGGCGGTAACCCTGAAATTACAGTACACACCAGACTGGCTCATATCCAAGCAACTGAAGAGATGGCCAGACAACAAAGACTCTTTAAAGAAATTGATTGCCTTGCTCGTAATATCTATTATGAAGCCAGAGGAGAAAGTCCTGAGGGGCAACTAGCAGTAGCACAGGTTACCTTAAACAGAGTAGAAAGCAACATGTTTCCAAATACCATATGTGGAGTAGTCAACGAAAGATACATGGTTAGAAACAAAGAAGTTTGTCAATTTTCGTGGCGCTGTGAGTATAACACTAATCCAAAATTAAAAATATCAGAATCAAATCCAGTATTTCTTATAGCATGGCAAGCCATAAGAGATTATCATAAGTTAACCGTTGTTACTCATGATACCTATTGGTTTCATGCCACCTACGTTAAACCACGTTGGCGTAAATCTAAAGAACTTGTAGCCAAAATAGATTACCATATTTTTTATCGACTTCCTAATTAGTTGACTTTTTTATATTATGATGGTATAATCATAATATGCTTTTAGATAAAACTTACTACCAAATCAAAAAGGTCATTTATATACTATTAATAGTTCTCTTGCCAATTTATTATTATAATTGGTATCAGCATTGGTTAAATCCTCTAGGCCTTAAACCAGAAGTAAATCCAAAACAACATGACGGCAGTCAAGAGTTCCAAGGACTGAGAGGTTGGGAAAGTAGTATAGAACCAGCACCTGATGAAGAAGGTGTGCGTAGATATCTACCGACAGATAAGTTAGAGCAACATGGTAAAGAAGAAGATAATACAGACCAACAAAATAATTGAAAGGAATTTAAATGCCAAAGAACTCAGAGTTTAGACATTATGTTTATGAAAAGTGGTTTGAGTATAAAGATGAAGTTGAACAATGGGAACATAGACAGGTAACAGGCAATCCACAGGATTATTTTAATAAATGGAAATGGTTTTTAAAAACAAAATATAAAGAGGAAACACAAAAAGATAAATATCAATAAGCTCACAAGGCAAACAATTATTTTTAACCCAAAAGGTGAATACAATGGCAAACTATAATGCTAGTGGCCTAGTTACTTTAGCAAAGTTAGCTGAAGAAACAAAAGCACAAAAAGAAGCAGAACAAAAAGAAGTATGTGCTAACACAATAGATAATGAAAAATCATGTGTTCAGCGTATGATTGAAGCCTGGTCAGACTGCGACTAGGTCTTTTCTTGTTACAAAAATCTCCTTACTCATAAGGTCATTCCCAATCACATTCCTTAAATAAATTTTTGGTTGACAGATAATCCAAAAGAACCTATAATAATATTATTAGATAAAATATTATAAGGGGAATCTAAGTGAAACTAAAAATGCCAAGTCCAAACACAATGGACAAGATTGTTTTAATTGTTGCTGTGTTAGGTATAGCAGTAATATTTTTTACCCTGCGTAACGTTCCAACTCCAGATGAGTATTACGCTGATGTTAAAGATTATCTAAACACAATGCTAGTCTTACAAAATAAAGCCAATGAGGCAATAAGCAACAAAGACTATTTTACGGCCTGTTTAAATCAACAGCAGGTAGTCGATCTTGCGTTACAACACAATGTTGGTGATCTAGGCATTGATGTTGATAACATTCTTAGACTAGAAGAATTAATTTGTGGCACTGAAGCAAAGGATTTGATATAATAAAATGGTTGACTTTTGTAAAAATAGATAGTATAATATACAAATACTAAGAAGATGGGTAAACACTTTTTAGTAAACGGTAAAAACTTAGGAGACAATCAATGGAAAGTTTTGTAAAAATCAAAAGCGGAACATATCGCAATCAATTAATTCAAGATAAAGTATTTCCTTTAATTAAACAGTTTCAACTTGGTTCAAAAGGTGGTTTTGTCACTGTGGACGGCACCGGAATGTTCGGCAAAGATAAGATACGAGTTTCGGTGACTAGTCCAACTGATTATGAGCTAGTAGAAGGTCAAGATTATTTAGAATCAGCACAGCCTAAAGAATCAGATGAACAGGTAATAGAACGTATTGCTGAACGGTTTTCAATCCTAGATGACATGACCAAAGCAGTATTAAGTGGAGACATTCGTGCTATGATCGTAGCAGGCCCTCCAGGAGTTGGTAAATCATTTGGTATTGAACAGCAATTAGAAAAAGCAAACTTATTTGATCAACTGACAGGACGTAGAGTTAAATCAGAAATGATTAAAGGTACTGCGT
>Ga0255753_1001528_pt1 | contig 27439 bp, 21 predicted proteins | sample 041ome_10_FD_179953 | JGI IMG/M metagenome (GOLD analysis project Ga0255753, IMG submission 179953) | Coastal salt marsh microbial communities from the Groves Creek Marsh, Skidaway Island, Georgia - 041412US metaG (version 2) | ecosystem: Environmental > Aquatic > Marine > Intertidal zone > Salt... | reverse complement strand
TGAGGCAGCGCCTCGAAATCATTCTCGGCTCGCTACCCGAAACGCTGGCGCAGTTTGACTACAGCGTCGAGGAGTATCTCGTCATTGATCACTCTACGATGCCATGGGCCGAGGATCCGTCAGAGCTCGATGATCGGTGGCGCAAGCGACTCAAAAATCAGGCACTCAGTCTGATAATGGCGGACAAAGCGCCTGAAGAAATACCGAAAACACTTGAGCGCCGATATCAGAATCAACTCAATCGACTAGATCAGTACAACGCGCAAGATGTTTTTCAAATCTACGCTAATACGCTGGCTGAGCAATACGATCCACACACTAATTATTTTTCACCTCGGCGAGCCGAAAACTTCGATATCAACATGAGCCTGTCATTCGAGGGTATCGGCGCCATTCTTCAGATAGATGATGAATATGCCAAGGTTTCACGCCTGGTCCCTGCCGGTCCCGCAGACAAGCAGGGAGATTTAAAACCCTCTGACTTAATTATTGGTGTGGGCCAGGGAGAGGACGGTCCGATAGAGGACGTGGTTGGCTGGCGATTGGATGAAATTGTGGATCTGATTCGCGGACCCCGGAACACAACGGTGCGTCTTGAGGTCATACCCGGCAAAGGGAAAACCGATCAGCGTCGGGTAGTTCCTATACAGCGCAATGAAGTCAAGCTTGAGGAACAGGCAGCGCAAAAGAAGGTCATCGAGGTCGAGGACGAAAAACAGAACACCCATCGCATTGGCGTTATCGACATCCCCGCGTTCTACATCGATTTTGAGGCTTACCGTCGCGGGGATAAAAACTATCGATCGACAACCCGAGACGTCAATCGGCTGATCGACGAGTTAGTGGCTGAAGGTGTTGAAGGCCTTGTCATTGACCTTCGCGACAATGGGGGCGGCTCGCTTCAGGAAGCCAATCAACTTACTGGATTATTCATCGAGTATGGGCCTACCGTGCAAATTCGGTCTGCCGAGAGTCGGGTATGGCGTGATGGCAAGCGACGTCGCTCCAACTATTATGAGGGCCCGCTGGCCGTCATGATTAACCGCCTGAGCGCCTCTGCGTCTGAGATCTTTGCCGGTGCTATTCAGGACTATGGACGTGGCATCGTTGTCGGAGAGCAGTCGTTTGGTAAAGGCACCGTGCAGTCTCTGGTGCCCTTGCAGGAAGGCCAGCTGAAGATCACTGAGAGCAAGTTTTACCGCATATCCGGCGACAGCACTCAGCACAGAGGCGTTATTCCTGACATCGATTACCCGTCGGTATTTGATCCCACCCAGATCGGAGAGAGCGCGCTCGACAACGCTCTGGCATGGGATCAAATCGCTCCAGCGCGCTTCAATCGATACCAGGACTACGACACCATCTTGCCGGGCCTGATGGCGCTGCATCAACAACGCGCCGCGAATGATCCCGACTATCGCTACCTAGAGGATCAGGTAGAGATGGCTCGAGAGGCGCGAAAAGTCAGCGCCCTACCCCTTCAAAAATCGGGCCGATTGGCGATGCGTGACGAACAGGAAGCAAAAGCATTAGCGATTGAGAATCGACGCCGAGCCGCCAAGGGACAAGCACCTCTGGAAAGCCTGATCAGTGCCGACGAGGAAACCGAGGACGCCTTAACGCTCTCCGAAGATGAGACGGGCGCTCTCTCTGATGACACTGACCACAGCCTCGAAAACACAGGGGAAGATGAGCCTAGCGATGTCCTGTTGCTCGAGACTGGACGTATTCTGGTTGACGCCATCGCCACGCGGCCCGATACGAGCGTAGCGGGTCGCGCGCAACACTCAGGCAACAAAGCTTTGTAGGACAAGCGCTGGCTTCGAAGTGCTGAGGCCTTTTTACTCAGGCTTCACAGGCTCAGACTTTGCTATCTATCTTGCTTTGACCTTTGAGGTACGGCCGCAGTATCTCTGGGATAGCGACGCTGCCGTCATCATTCTGACCATTCTCCAGAATAGCGACCAGCGTCCTTCCTACCGCCAAACCCGATCCGTTAAGCGTGTGCACTAGCTCGGGCTTTCCGGTACTGGGGTTTCTCCATCGCGCTTGCAGGCGGCGCGCCTGAAAGTCACCAAAATTGGAACAGCTGGAAATCTCCCGATAGGCACTCTGTCCCGGCAACCATACTTCGAGGTCATAAGTCATCGCCGCGCTGAATCCGAGATCGCCGCCGCATAACAGGACCTTGCGATAAGGTAATTCCAGCGCCTGGAGGATCGCCTCGGCGTGCCCTGTTAATTGCTCCAGCGCGACGTTTGATTGATCCGGGCGAACAATCTGCACCAGCTCGACTTTTTCAAATTGATGCTGCCTGATTAAGCCCCGGGTATCTCGCCCATAGCTGCCCGCCTCGCTGCGAAAACACGGTGTGTGGGCGACATAACGAACGCCCTGCCCCTCCAAATCTGAAGCGTCATAGATCCGGCCCCTCGCCATGTTAGTAACGGGCACCTCAGCTGTAGGAGCAAGGTAATAGCCCTGATCACCCTCCAACTTAAAAAGGTCCTCGGCAAATTTAGGCAGTTGCCCCGTGCCGGTGAGAGATGCCTCATTAACGATGTACGGCACGTAGAGCTCGGTGTAACCGTGATCTATCGTGTGGCAGTCCAACATAAATTGAATCAAGGCCCGATGGAGCCGCGCCAGATCGCCTCTCAATACCGAAAATCGGGAGCCTGCAATCTGACTGGCCGCCTCCATGTCAATTTGACCGAGAGCCTCTCCGATATCGACATGATCCTTGGGAGGAAAAGAGAGCTGTCGCGGTGTCCCCCAACGCGACACTTCTGCGTTATCTGCCTCCGACGCGCCGTGAGGCACGCTTTCATCGGGGAGATTAGGCGTGCCAAGTAATAACGCGTCCAGCTCACGCTGAACAGCGCTCGCCTCCTCGGTGGCAGCTTCCAAATCCGCCGACAACCTTGCCAGCACTTGCTCCACTTCAGCTTTGGCCTCCTCCACTGAGCGGCCAGCAGAGACGAGTTCACCGATCTTTTTGGAGGCGGCTTTTCGCTCGGCCAGTAAACCTTGAGCTGTGACGTCAGCATTCTTTCTGCGCGCATCCAAAGCTTCAAACTGCGCAACATCAAATTGCACACCACGCTTTGACAGTGCTTCCACAACCCGCTGCGGGTCTTGTCGAATTGCTTTAATGTCAAGCATATAGCCGTTGCCTTCCTTTCAAGGGGCGGGAGTGTAACCGAAATCAGTTCTCCATAATGCCTGCCCCACACATTTGCACGGCGTGACGAGCGCTCGCCTTACGTCTCTCCGGGTGCCGTGCCTACGTTGACAGCACGCCAATGCGCTAATTTCTCACTTAGCTGTTTCTCTAAGCCTCGCTGCGTCGGCTGATAAAACGTCGTCGGTGACATGCCATCCGGAAAATATTGCTGCCCAGCTGAGAATCCCTCCTCAGCGTCGTGCGCATAGTGATACCCCACTCCGTGCCCTTGCTCCCGCATCAACCGAGTCGGCGCGTTTCGCAGGTGCGGCGGCACGTCGAGTGAACCCGTATTCTGTGCCGCGTCCATGGCTGCATTGAAGGCACGATAAACCGCATTACTCTTGGCGGCACAGGCCAAGTAAGTCACTGCTTGCGCCAGTGCCAGCTCCCCCTCGGGGCTCCCCAAGCGCTCCAGCACCGAGACGGCATCTGTCGTTACCTGCAACGCGCGGGGGTCTGCCAGACCGACGTCTTCAGACGCCATGCGGATGCAACGCCTGCCGATATAAAGAGGGTCACAACCCGAAGTCAGCATTCGTGCCAACCAGTACAACGCGGCGTCGGGGTCAGAACCTCTGACTGACTTATGCAAGGCGCTGATCTGGTCATAAAATGCGTCGCCACGCTTGTCAAAGCGCAGTGTTCCCGATGTCGCCAATTCGCTGAGCAGGTCGTGATGAAGATGGCAGCTGGATCCGTCGCGGGACGCAAGACTCACGGACAGTTCGAGCAGATTCAAACTTTGCCTGACGTCGCCGTCTGCCAGCCCCGCCAAACTGTTTAAAAAGCCGGGCGCCACCTCGATAGCGGGGAAGCACTCTTGCACTGCGCGTTCCAATAGCTGGGCAAGCTCGGATTCGCGCACCGGCTCCAATTTATAGACGCGCAATCGTGATAGCAGCGCGCCATTCACCTCGAAGGACGGATTTTCCGTGGTAGCACCGATAAAGAATACGGTTCCGTCCTCGATGTGCGGCAGGAATGCATCCTGCTGACTTTTATTAAAACGGTGTATTTCATCAACAAAGAGCACCGTTGCTCGGCGGCGCCCCGCTGCCTCCTTAGCCTGCTCTATGGCATCGCGAATATCTTTAATACCCGAGAACACGGCAGATATCTGTAAAAACAAGGCTTCACTATGGCTCGCCGCTATGCGGGCCAATGTGGTCTTACCCACACCCGGGGGGCCCCAGAGCAGGAAAGAATGCAATTTGCCCGTCTCAATGGCGTGACGCAGGGGCTTACCCGGCCCCAGCAAGTGTTGCTGCCCCACCAATTGCGCCAGAGAAGTCGGACGCATTTTTGACGCCAGAGGTTCATTGTCTGAAGGCGCCGGAGTAAACAAATCACCTTCTCTCATTCGCGTTGATCCAATCGCTTCTAGAAAGGAAGTTCGGGGACGGCGAACCCAGAGGCATCCAGAATGATCGCGGGGTCTTCAACCATCGAGAATTCCAACAGCTGGTAACCGAGGTCGGTAATACTGAGCGTCCACTGATGATCGCCAGTGCGGCTGAGGTCTATATTTAAAAAGCCAGCTCCCTCGCCCAACGGCGTTAATGAAACCGCACCCTCTGAAAGCTCAATGTTGAATGCGCTTTCGAGTTCAGACCTTGGGGCCAACAACCAGTGCAATGCGCTTCGCGTCTCGCCCGCAAGTGGTCGCTCCACGACCACCTCAAGATCCCAGTCGATTTGCGTCAAGGTGTCGCCGGTGGCAATCAGTAGCTGACGCTCGGGAGTATTGATCTGCCACCAAAAATAATCGGGTCGCATGAACCGGAAAGCGCCTGTGGCGGTCTCAATCACATCGCCGCTGGCACTCAGGACACGCTGCTCGAAATCACCTGCAAAGCTCTGTTTTTCGGCCAGATCATGAAGCACATCAGCCGCGACAATTGTCGCCGGCAGCAACCCATATAAGACCGCCGCGAGCAGAGCGCGCACTTATTCTTCCGGTGGAGGTGGGGCCAACACCTCCCTCTGCCCATTGCTCCCCATCTCGGACACGACACCCGCCATTTCCATCGTTTCAATCAAGCGAGCTGCCCGGTTGTAACCGATCCGCAGTTTGCGCTGCACCGATGAAATCGATGCCCGACGACTGCGACAGACATAATCTACCGCCTCGTCGTACAGTGGATCGGACTCAGGATCCTCCTCGCCCGCCGCTGCCGTCTGAATTTCATTGGCTGTTACCGGTGTCTGCCCTCCCTCGTCTAGCAGTCCATCGAGATATTGCGGGTCACCTCGCCGCCTCCAATCTCCCACGACACGATGAACCTCGTCATCTGAGCAGAATGCTCCGTGAACTCGAACAGGCACGCTGGAACCTGCGGGCAAATACAGCATATCGCCATAGCCAAGAAGCTGATCAGCACCCCCCTGATCTAGAATGGTCCTTGAGTCCACCTTTGAGCTTACCGAAAAGGCAATTCTTGAGGGGATATTGGCCTTGATAAGGCCGGTAATCACGTCGACAGAGGGGCGCTGCGTCGCTAACACCAAATGAATACCTGCCGCGCGGGCTTTCTGGGCAATGCGAGCGATCAATTCTTCCACTTTTTTGCCGACAATCATCATCATATCGGCAAACTCGTCGATAACGACGACAATGCTGGGCAACTTCTCCAGCGTAGGATGGATTTGCTCCTCTTCAGTCAGCTCCAGCACGGGATCGGGCTTCCACATCGGATCCGGGATGGGGCTCCCTTGCTTAACAGCGTCGGCCACTTTTCGGTTATAGCCCTGAAGGTTTCTCACCCCCAGCAGAGACATCAATTTATAGCGACGCTCCATCTCTGCGACGCACCAGCGGAGACCATTTGCCGCATCCTTCATGTCGGTTATGACAGGGGTGAGTAGATGCGGAATACCATCGTAAACCGACAGTTCCAACATTTTAGGATCTACCAGAATTAATCGGACTTCGGCGGGGGTCGCCTTGTACAGGAGACTGACCAGCATACAGTTGACCCCAACGGACTTTCCGGAGCCCGTGGTGCCCGCCACTAAAACGTGGGGCATTTTCCCGAGGTCCGCGACCACGGGCGTGCCGGCAATGTCGTGACCCAGCGCCAGGGTGAGCGGTGATTTGGAATCCTCGAAGGTGCGAGATGCCAATACGTCGCGAAAGTTGACCGTCTGGCGGTCTGCGTTGGGTATCTCGATACCGACAACACTTTTCCCTGGGATAACCTCCACAACTCTCACAGAAATTACTGCAAGAGATCGTGCTAAATCTTTGGCTAAATTGGAAATTCTTGAAACTTTAACGCCCGCTGCCGGCTGGATTTCAAAGCGGGTGACCACAGGGCCCGGATAGACCGCCACCACCTCGGCAATGACGCCAAAATCTTTGAGTTTGAGCTCCAAAAGCCGGGAGAGCGATTCCAGCTCTGCTGCAGAGTAACCCCTCTGACCTGCATCATTAGCGACATCCAAAAGATCAAGTGGTGGCAACTCGCCTGAAACGGGGATATCAAATAGCGGCTTTTGCTTTTCTTGTTCGACTTTGCTCCCTGCAGGGCTCACCGGTTTAGGGGCTTTGATTTTTGGCGGAGCTCGTTTCTTTTCTTTGGCAACGTGCTGCTCTATCTGGAGCTTGCGCTCTTCCAACTGTTTTTCTCGGGCACGGCGATCACGCATATGGTCGATTTTCTCGAGCAGACCTTGCCTGAGCTTCTGCTCACCCGAGAGCGTCTTACTTCCGAGCCAGTCGACCACCTTTAGCCAACTGATGTCAGCAAATACGGTCAACCCAAGCAAAAACAGCGTTACCAAGACCAGCCTGGCCCCCACCGGGTTAAACGCCTGATCAAAGCCCGAGCCCACAGCCGCACCTAAAATGCCACCTGCTCCCTGCGGTAACCCTGATGCACCCCCGTCATTGAGCGACAGCAAGGCGGTTGCCGATACAACCAGCAGTGCCAAGCCCAGCGCCCGCAGACCAATCATTTGCCAATCAACGGCCTTGTGGTCATCGTCTGTGAACAACAGAGATATGGCGCGATAAGCCAGTAGTAGCGGCACCAAATAAGCCGCCGAGCCCACCAAGGCATAAAAGATATCGGCGAGAAAAGCCCCCGTGACGCCGCCCAAATTCTCGACCGCCCCCCCCGTACCACTGGCCGACCAGCCGGGATCTGCATCGCTGAAGGTGACGAGAGACATCAAAACGAACAGGCAGATGGCACCCACGCTGATAAACAGCACATCGCGGATGCGCCGGCGACCGCGGGCCTGATCAGCACCTTCCGTCTTATCAGCCGTTTTTGCCTTGCCTGTCACCACTTCTCAACCCGTTCAGCAAAGGTTCATGTTACCACAGGCGCCTCGTTGATTAGGCTCGTAATGGTATGAATTACCGTGGTTTTATCTGGAGGGTCGGCGCCGTTTTATGCGCTGACTGACAGTTCGTCTGGCCTCGAAAGACGACCTGCGCTACCCTTCCAGCTGTCTATCAAATCCCGTCTATCAGTTGTAACGGAACGTCATCATGAGTAACCCATCCCACCACCGATTGATTATTTTGGGGTCTGGCCCTGCCGGATACACCGCAGCGGTGTATGCTGCCCGCGCCAATCTCAGCCCCGTTGTCATTACGGGATTGCAGCAGGGAGGCCAGCTCACTACGACCACAGAGGTGGAGAACTGGCCGGGCGGGACCCACGATTTGCAAGGCCCGCAGCTCATGCAGCAGATGCAAGCCCACGTAGAGCGGCTTGAGGCCAGTGTTGTTTTTGACCATATCGAATGGGTAGATCTCAAAACGCGACCGTTTCAACTGAGGGGCACGTCCGAATACACCTGTGACGCGCTCATCATTGCGACAGGTGCCTCTGCACAGTATCTGGGGCTAGCTTCCGAGACAGCGTTTATGGGAAAGGGAGTGAGCGCTTGCGCCACCTGCGATGGTTTCTTCTATCGCAATCAGGAAGTTGCCGTTGTGGGCGGAGGCAACACTGCTGTCGAAGAGGCGCTGTACCTGAGTAATCTTTGCTCTAAGGTGCACCTGATTCATCGCCGAGACAGCTTACGCGCAGAGAAAATTTTGCAAGACCGGCTCATGCATCGGGTGAGTGAAGGCAAGATCGAAACCCACTGGCATCGGACTTTGGATGAAGTTCTTGGCGATGAAACCGGCGTTAATGGCATCCGCATATGCTCCACCAAAGAGCCCGATGAGTGTGAGTCACTCCCCTTGTCTGGCGTATTTATCGCTATCGGCCACAAGCCTAACACCGACTTATTTGCAGGCCAGCTAGAAATGGCAGGTGGCTATTTGACCGTTCATTCGGGAACCGAGGGAGGCGCGACTCACACCAGTGTCGGCGGTGTTTTTGCGGCAGGCGACGTTGCTGATCATATCTATCGACAAGCCATTACTTCAGCGGGCTTTGGATGCATGGCGGCGCTTGATGCGGAGAAATATCTAGACGGACTCAGTCAGACCTGAAGTGTCAGCAAACCCCTTCCCACCGACAAATCAGGCGCTATCCGAGCCCAACGGTCTGCTCGCTCACGGAGGAGACCTCACTCCCGAAACTTTGTTGATTGCCTATGCACAAGGGATCTTCCCTTGGTTCAGTGAAGGGCAAGAAATTCTCTGGTGGTCCCCCGATCCCAGAATGGTGCTCAAACCCGATGAAATTCATATCAGTCGCTCGCTAAGGAAAACGATACGGAACAGCCCTTGGCAGCTACGCTACGACACCGACTTCATCAACGTTATCAAGGGCTGCGCCGCACCTCGAGGTAACGTCATTACCGACGCGGACACGTGGATTACCCCCGACATGCTGATAGCTTACAGCGCGCTCCACCATTTGGGTGTTGCACATTCAATTGAAATTTATGCGGGAGATAATCTGATAGGGGGACTTTACGGTCTCTTGATTGACCAGATTTTTTTTGGTGAATCCATGTTTCATCGCGAGACAGAAGCATCGAAACTCGCCTTTGTCGCGCTTGCCAAGATTTGCGTCGATCTCGAGGTAGAGCTGATAGATTGCCAGGTTCAAAATCCGCACCTCGAATCGTTAGGCGCATGCTCAATGCCGCGTCAAGACTTTGAAAAAGCGTTACGAGGCGCTATAAAGCAGTCTATGCCTTCAATTCTCGCTAACCCGCGCGGCTTGCTGCCCAAGACACCCCAAACGCTCGATATGCGCGCAACAGCGTCCGTTGTTTATGAGGCGAGGGATCTCCTGTGACGGCGTCACTCAGAGAAATCAAGGTTTACACCACCTTCCCCCACCGCTGCTCCTATCTCGCCGGTGAAGAGGCAACGACGCTGTTTGTGGATCCGCGACAAAAACTGAGCCGCGAGCTTTACACACAGTTGTCACTATTGGGCTTCCGTCGCAGCGGGGATCACGTGTACCGCCCGCACTGCAATAAATGTAATGCCTGCATCGCATCGCGTGTTCGGGTGGCCGAGTTCAAACCCAGCCGTACACAACGACGCGTCCAGCGGCGAAATGCTGACCTACGCCTAGAGGTCTCAGAATCAATTCTCGACGACGAAGCTTATGGGCTGTATCGGTATTACATTGAATCTCGCCATGCCGACGGCGACATGTATCCACCGGAGAGAGAGCAATATGAGTCCTTCTTAAATAACGGTCTCGGTTGCGCAAACTACTATCGTCTTTATCAAGGCAATCGCTTGGTCGCCGTGACGGTCGCCGACGAGATGCTGGACGGCCTCGCAGCAATCTATACCTTTTTTGATCCCGACCAACCCCAGCGCAGTCTCGGAACAGAAGCCGTTCTTCTACAAATTAGGCAGGCGAAATTAAGGGGCCTACCGTATGTTTATCTCGGCTACTGGATCGATGGATGCCGAAAGATGTCCTACAAAGCTAGCTTCTCGCCCCTAGAGCTTTTCATCGATGGGCAATGGCAGCAGCAGAAAACAACACAGACGGTCGCCCCCGATACTGACGCCGTCGTTAACCTGCTGGAACCCAGCATTACTGACAGCTGACAAATTAGTGCAGTTCTTGCGCTTTCCAGATCCAGTACTTTTCGATAAAGTGCCCGCCTTCTATTAAACGAGGCTGCGCCTGAATGGCCAAAGAAGATCAAATTGAAATGGAAGGGGAAATAGTCGACACCCTTCCCAATACGACCTTTCGGGTCAAGCTGGAAAACGGGCACGTGGTTACGGCTCACATCTCAGGCAAGATGCGAAAGAACTATATCCGTATCCTGACTGGCGACAAGGTAAGGGTGGAGTTGACGCCTTACGATTTAACCAAAGGCCGGATCACTTACCGGGAGAGATGATCTCCTCTGGCGAGGTTGAAGCGTCTGCCGCCCCTCGCCTAGAACCCTCTCTACCAAACACTTCTGAGCGGCTCTGGCACTTCGCCAAACCCTCACACTTCGACGGCTTCTTTCTCCTCGATCATAACCGTTATCGCTAGATCGGTGCGTTCAGCGTTGACCGATATCGAAGCGGTGCCGCCTTTGGCTAGCTCCCCAAATAGGACCATATCGGCAAGTGGCTTTTTGATGTGCTCCTGTATGACACGCTCCATGGGTCTAGCACCCATCGTCGCGTCATAGCCCTTCTCAACAAGCCACAGCCGCGCTTCCTCGTCAACTTCGATAACCACTTGTCGTTCGTCTAATTGACCCTGAAGTTCCGTCAAAAACTTATCGACCACCGTCAAGATCACGTCCTCGCCAAGCGGCCCAAAAGGCACAACGGCATCGAGCCGATTTCGGAACTCCGGTGTGAAGGTCCTGTTAATCGCCTCGATTGAATCTGTAGAGTGATCCTGCAGCGAAAATCCGATAGAGCGGCGACTGACATTTTCCGCCCCCGCATTAGTGGTCATCACCAGTATCACGTTGCGAAAATCGGCCTTGCGCCCGTTGTTATCCGTGAGCGTACCGTGATCCATGACCTGTAGTAGCAGGTTGAACACCTCGGGGTGTGCTTTCTCAATCTCATCCAGCAACACGACCGAGTGCGGGTGCTTGGTAACCGCATCCGTCAACAGCCCACCTTGATCGAAACCGACATAGCCAGGTGGGGCTCCTATCAGCCGCGATACGGTATGGCGCTCCATGTACTCGGACATGTCAAAACGCAGTAACTCTAGCCCCATTTGCAGCGCCAGCTGCCTTGTCAGCTCCGTCTTACCAACACCGGTGGGTCCCGCCAGCAAGAAAGAAGCAATGGGCTTCTGCCCACCCCTCAAGCCTGCCCTCGCCAGCTTGATTGCGCCGACCATTTGACTGACAGCGGCATCTTGACCAAAAACTGTCATTTTGAGGTTGCCCTCGAGCTTACCCAATAACGCTTTATCATCACTGCTAACCGTTTTGGGGGGTATGCGGGCAATTTTGGCAACCACGGCTTCGATATCACCCGGACCAAGCACTTTCTTGCGCTTACTGGGTGCCTGGAGCTGCTGAAACGCACCCGCTTCATCAATGACATCAATCGCCTTGTCTGGCAGGAATCGGTCGGTGATGTAGCGTGCGGACATTTCGGAAGCCACTCTCAATGCCTTGTCGGTGTATCTCAGCTTGTGGTGCGCCTCAAAGCGTGACTTGAGCCCTTTGAGGATTTTATAGGCGTCCTCAACGGACGGCTCCAGAACATCGACCTTCTGAAAACGACGGCTCAGGGCTTTATCCTTGTCGAAAATGCCGCGGTATTCGGCATAGGTGGTGGAGCCTACACAGCGCATCTTCCCGGAGGCCAACAGCGGCTTGAGAAGATTGCTGGCATCCATTACGCCGCCAGAGGCTGCACCCGCGCCGATAATGGTGTGGATCTCATCGATAAATAAGATCGCATGATCGTTATCGCTAAGATTAGCGAGCAGCCCTTTCAGACGCTTTTCAAAATCGCCACGATACTTGGTGCCTGCCAGCAGCGCGCCAAGGTCCAGTGAGTAAACGACAGCCTCTTTCAGTGTCTCCGGCACCTCTCCGTCTACGATCATCTTGGCCAGACCTTCGGCTATCGCGGTTTTACCAACCCCCGACTCTCCGACCAACAGGGGATTGTTTTTCCTGCGCCGCGCCAGTATTTGCGCGACGCGCTCCACCTCGTTAAGACGTCCGATCAGTGGATCAATGTTACCTGCCTCAGCCTCAGCATTGAGATTAGTGGTGTAGGCGTCTAAAGGACGCTTCTCGCCGGCCTCGCCTTCTTCTTCAGCAGGCGATATTCCCTCGTCGGCGCCCGCCTCTTCGCCATCCTTGCCAATGCCGTGGGTAATAAAATTCACCACATCAAGGCGCGACACGCCCTGAGCTTTCAAAAAGTAAACGGCCTGAGATTCCTGCTCTGAGAAAATAGCCACCAGCAAATTGGCGCCCGTCACTTCCTGTTTACCAGAGCTCTGGACGTGGAAAACCGCCCGCTGCAACACCCGCTGAAACCCGAGCGTCGGCTGCGTATCGCGACCGTCATCGCTGTCTGATAACAACGGGGTAGTTGAATCAATGAACTCAATGAGCTCCCCGCGGAGCTCTTCCATATCGATCTGGCAGGCTTTCAAAACCAGCACCGCTGTCGGATCATCGAGCAATGCCAGCAACAGGTGCTCCACCGTAATGAACTCGTGGCGTCGAGCCCGCGCCGTGCGAAAGGTCTCGTTGAGCGTGTTTTCCAGCTCTTTACTCAGCATGCCACTAACCCTCGTCGTCATCCATTGATGGCTCTACCTCACATAATAGCGGGTGGCCACTGTCTCTTGCACTTTGGTTCACCTGTGCAGCTTTTGTCTCTGCGATATCTTGGGGATAGATCCCACACACGCCTTTGCCTTTGGTATGTACTGCCAGCATCACTTGCGTCGCCTTTTCGCGGTTCATTCCAAAAAATTGTTCGAGCACGTGAACGACGAACTCCATAGGAGTGTAGTCGTCATTCAGCAAAATAACTCTGTATAGAGGGGGGCGCTTCAGCTTTGGCTTGGCTGGCGCAATGGCGAGACCGCCCTCCCCGCCGTCATCCCGATAGTCGTCGTCGGGTGAACCAGGGCTGGAGGAGGCAAGGGGGCCTGTCGACAAATATGCGCATGTCATGGCAACAGTATAATCCACCCCGCGGTGGTTTGAGAGCACTCGCCGGCTTTGTTCTCGCATTTGCGGCCGACCTCTCTGTCAAACTGCGACCGGATTCTGCGAGATGGCCAACACGTTACAACGGTGCTTGCGCCAGATCTTGGGCAAAAAAAACCCGCCATAAGGCGGGCTTTGCCGACAGATCTAATGCGGCTACATGTGCGCTACGACTGCATCACCGAAAGCAGAGCAACTCACCAAGGTGGCACCCTCCATCAGGCGTTCGAAGTCATAGGTGACCGTTTTAGCCTGAATAGCGCCGTTCATGCCGTCAATGATCAAATCAGCCGCTTCGTTCCACCCGAGGTGCCGGAGCATCATCTCAGCCGAGAGAATCAGCGAGCCCGGATTGACCTTATCCTGCCCTGCATACTTGGGCGCAGTTCCGTGTGTCGCCTCAAAGAGCGCGACGGTATCGGATAAGTTCGCGCCGGGTGCGATGCCGATTCCGCCGACCTGCGCCGCCAATGCGTCAGAGAGATAGTCGCCATTAAGGTTCAATGTTGCGACCACGCTGTAGTCTCGGGGCCGAGTCAGGATTTGCTGCAGCATGGCGTCAGCGATGACATCCTTAATCACAATGTCATTGCCCGTGCGGGGGTTCTTGATGCTAACCCAAGGGCCCCCATCCAAGAGCTCTCCGCCAAACTCCTGCTGCGCCAGCTCATAGCCCCAATCTCTAAAGGCACCCTCGGTAAACTTCATGATGTTGCCCTTATGCACCAAAGTGACAGAGGGCAGATCCTGATCGATGGCATATTGTATTGCCTTGCGGACCAATCGCTGGGTCCCCTCGGCAGAGACAGGCTTAATACCGATACCCACATTTTGCGGGAACCGGATTTTAGTGGCCCCCATTTCGCCGATGATGAAGTCAACGACTTTTTGTGCCTCAGCTGTGCCCGCCTGGTACTCGATACCCGCGTAAATGTCCTCCGAGTTCTCTCGGAAAATGACCATGTTGCAGTCGCCTGGATTCTTAACCGGGGACGGAACGCCCTCAAACCATCTCACAGGGCGCAGACAGGTGTAGAGATCGAGCTCCTGTCGCAATGCCACATTCAAAGAACGGAAGCCGCCGCCAACGGGCGTGGTAAGCGGACCCTTGATCGCCACGCTGTAGGCCTTGATCGCGTCGAGCGTCTCCTCCGGAAACCAATCACCATCGTAGAGCTCTGCAGCCTTCTCGCCGGTGTAGATTTCCATCCATGAAATTTTGCGGGCACCGTCGTAGGCTTTTGCCACCGCCGCATCCACCACCGAAATCATGACCGGCGAGATGTCTACCCCAATGCCATCGCCCTCGATGTAGGGAATGATGGGATTGTCGGGTACCGAGATGCTGTTATCTTCGTTAACAGTGATCTTTTCACCGGTGTCGGGTACTTGGATGTGCTGATATGCCATTTTGGAACTCCCCAGAATTTACAAACTTGCCCCTGTCAGAGGCACGACTCACACAGCCCTGCCCAACCCATGGGTGGAGCCTAAAGCGCTACGTGGTGAGGCGCGCATTTTAACATCAAATCCGCCACACTATGCGAATGTTGCCGGTTATTCTGTTCAATAAGCCCTACCAAGTGCTGAGCCAATTTACCGATCGGGATCGGCCACACGCCCCCCGGGCAACGCTAGCGCAATTCATGCATGCACCCGATTATCGCGCCGCCGGGCGATTAGATTACGATTCGGAAGGCCTTCTTGTGCTAACCGCCGACGGCGCATTACAGCAGAGAATTACGCACCCCAAATCCAAACTGTGGAAGCGTTACTGGGTACAGGTCGAGGGCACGATCAACGACGCGGCATGCGCAGAGCTAACCCGAGGCGTAGCATTGAAAGATGGCATGACACGTCCCGCGCAAGCACACCCTATTGCCCCTCCAGCCATCTGGGACCGCAACCCACCAATCAGGGAACGGAAGTCCATTCCTGACTCCTGGCTGGAAATCAGCATTAGCGAAGGGCGCAACCGGCAAGTCCGGCGCATGACCGCCGCCGTTGGCTACCCTACGCTGCGGCTTATTCGGATAGCCGTCGGGCCCTGGCATCTGGAGAACCTGCTACCCGGCGAATCCCGTAATGCCTCATGGGGGCCGCCGGCCGTTGACCCGGCTTGACGCTGGCATCATGCTGAGCTCCTTTCATTAGGTAGCTAGGACTTTCCGCGTTGAATTCTCCTGAGGCAAGCCATTCTCAGACCGTAATCGTCGGTATGTCCGGCGGCGTCGACTCATCGGTCGCGGCCCTCTTGTTACTCGAGGCGGGCTATCGCGTCGAGGGGCTATTTATGAAGAATTGGGAAGAGGATGACGGCACCGAGTACTGTACAGCGGTCTCCGATCTTGCTGACGCTCAAGCGGTGGCCGACAAGCTGAATATTCCGCTTCATAGTGCGAACTTTGCCGCCGAATACTGGGATGACGTCTTCGCTCATTTTCTGACTGAGTATCGGGCTGGCAGGACCCCCAACCCCGATATCTTGTGTAATCGAGAAATTAAATTTCGTGCGTTTCTTGACTACGCGACGCATCTAGGTGCCGATCTCATTGCTACCGGACACTACGTTCGTACAGATCGACTAGAAGGAAAAAGCCGACTTAGAAAGGGCCAAGACAATAATAAGGACCAGAGTTACTTCTTACACCAGGTAGACCATACCGCCCTCGCCAAAACACTTTTCCCAGTGGGTGATGTCGATAAGCACCGGGTGCGTGAAATAGCGGCAGCGGCAGGGTTTACCAATGCCCGAAAGAAAGACAGCACCGGGATCTGTTTTATCGGCGAGCGACGATTCCGCGATTTTCTAAAGCAATATATCCCAGCGCAACCGGGTCCTATTGTTACCGTTGACGGCGAGTCTCTGGGCGAGCACGAGGGTTTGATGTACCACACGATCGGCCAGCGACAGGGGCTCGGCATTGGTGGCCTCGCCAATCACCCCGAAGCACCGTGGTACGTGGCCGATAAGCTGGTGGCACAGAACACGCTGGTCGTAGCCCAGGGGGCTGATCACCCCAGTCTATTCCACCAGAGACTGAAATCCTCGGGGGTTTTATGGGTCAGCGGATTGGCACCTCAAACCCCTCTTCGCTGCCATGCGAAGATTCGTTACCGGCAACCCGATCAGGGATGCGTTATCACTGGGACCGGACAGGACTACGAAGTGTTATTTGACCAGCCACAGCGTGCCGTCACGCCCGGGCAGTCGGTTGTGTTCTATGACGGGGACATCTGCCTGGGAGGCGGTGTCATTGAGCGCGCACTATGACTCAACGTCCACTGAGAGAGCAACGTACCCTTGCGCTTGCAGGTGTCGCTCAAGCGGCACGCATCGTCGATGTTGCGGCCAAAACCGGAAGCTGGCCAACGCCGTTCGCCGAGGCCTCTATCCATTCCCTTTTCTGCTTTGAGCCCGATGCGGTAGACACCGTTTTTGGCACACCCCAAGGCATTCGGCTGGGTCTTGAACAGCTCGCCGCCTGCCTGCAACTGTCACAGGATCAGGCGGCAGCCGACACCCTCCGGTACACCTTGGCGATCTTGCAGCTCGAAAAACGTTTTGCGCGCCGAGAGGACTTGCAGGCCATAGTCCACTCTCGACTGAAACACACCGCCTACAAAGCAGAAAACTTTTCTAATGATATTAATAGTTTAAGCGCAAATATATCGGCGATTTATCAAGATACACTAAGCACCCTTCCCTACCGCATCAAGGTGACGGGAAGTGCCCAGCACCTCAACAACCCTCAGGTCGCAGATGTCGTCCGTACGCTGTTGCTCTGCGGCGTCAGGGCCGCCTTTCTCTGGCGTCAACTGGGGGGATCCCGCCTGAAATTAATGATCGGTCGCGGCGCGATTCGAGATACCGCCGCGCAATTGGCGCGCGAGCTTGGCACGGTGGATTCCTAGCAAGGTTGTGCACCCGATTAGGCGTTATAGATCTCGCACCTGTGACGCCGATGGCATTGAGTCACATGGTAAACTCACTTTTTTTGGGGCTCTTAACATGGCGGATCATCGGCTTACTGCGCTTTCTCCTCTGGATGGACGATATTGTGAGAAGGTAAGCGCGCTCAGGCCCATCTTTACAGAATTTGGCCTGAACAAACGGCGCGTGGCAGTCGAGATCGGCTGGCTCAAGATGTTAGCCGCCTGCGCAGACATTAAAGAGGTTCCCCCGCTGTCAGAGGCGGCTCTTCAGCGGCTAGATGCGCTGCTGGAAGGCTTTGGAGAGACAGAAGCCGCTCGCATTAAGGCGATAGAGTCGACCACTAACCACGACGTTAAAGCCGTCGAGTACTTTTTGAAAGAGGCCATATCAGACAACTCAGAGCTTGTAGCCATCAGCGAATTCATTCACTTCGCGTGTACGAGTGAGGATATCAACAACCTCTCCCATGCCCTCATGCTCAGAGACGGCCACCGAGTCTTGGCTGATACTTTGGATGGCCTGCACACGCAGTTGGTAACGCTCGCGCATACCCATGCCCAGCAACCGATGCTGTCGCGCACACACGGGCAAGCGGCAACGCCGACCACACTTGGCAAGGAAATGGCCAATGTGGCGGCGCGTCTGGCGCGCCAGACGCAGGCAATGGCCAACATTCAACCCCTGGGCAAAATCAACGGGGCTGTGGGGAACTACAATGCTCATCAGGTTGCCTACCCCGAAGTTGATTGGCCCGCTCTTTCTCGTGACTTCTTGTCAACGCTCGGCCTGGCCTGGAATCCCTACACCACGCAGATTGAGCCTCACGACTATATGGCGGAATATTTCCACAGCCTCATCCGGGTCAATACGATTTTGATCGATTTTGCTCGAGATATTTGGTCCTATATCTCCCTCGGATACTTCAAGCAAAAGGTGGTTGCGGGTGAGGTCGGTTCCTCGACTATGCCACACAAGGTCAACCCCATCGACTTCGAAAATGCAGAGGGCAATCTTGGATTGGCCAACGCGGTACTCTCCCATCTGGCAGAAAAGCTTCCCATTAGCCGCTTGCAGCGAGATCTGACCGATAGCACGGTGCTCAGAAACATGGGCGTCGCTGTAGGCCACACGCTATTGGCCCTGAGCTCGCTTGAGCGTGGGATCAATAAACTCGAAGTGGCTTCAGAGCCCATGAACGCCGATCTCGATGCAAGCTGGGAAATTCTAGGCGAGGCCGTACAAACCGTTATGCGGCGCCACGGGATCCCCGAGCCCTACGAAAAATTGAAGGCACTCACACGGGGGCAACGATTGACTTCCGACATCATGCACGAGTTTATATCGAACCTAGAAATACCCGACGAGGCAAAACAGCGTCTGCTAGCACTGACACCCGGGAGCTATGTCGGCTACGCATCTCGCCTGGCTCAGGATATTGATTAGCCGGCACCCTGCGCCTCCGCCGACGGATTAACGTAGCCGCCGTGAAGCTACCTATTTCTGAATCCCGTTTTCTCCGGGAATACTGGCAACAAAAGCCGCTCCTCCTCCCACAGGCGCTGCCCGGTTTCAGCTCACCCCTTTCCGCAGAGGAACTCGCTGGCTTTGCCATGGAATCCTTCGTCGAGAGCCGTCTCGTCGCAAAATCTCACGGTGTCTGGACGCAACAGGCAGGCCCGTTTAACGCCCAGGATTTCGATCGAGACGACGAATGGACGTTGTTGGTTCACGGCTTAGATCAATGGCACGCGGGCGTTGCTGCCCTGCGCACTCATGTCGACTTTTTACCACGCTGGCGTTTCGATGACATTATGGTCAGCTATGCAATAGACGGGGCGGGAGTCGGCCCTCATTTTGACCGTTACGATGTATTTCTCTTACAAGGCGATGGATCCCGAGAATGGCGAGTAGGCGGCCATTGTGACGACGACACGCCCCAGCTGCAGGCCAATGGCCTCACCCTCATCTCCGAATTTGAACCTACCGACACGTATCTCTTGGCGCCGGGAGACATACTTTATATCCCACCAGGCATTGCACATTGGGGTATTGCAAGAGGCACATCGCTGACATTTTCTCTGGGATTCCGCGCCCCATCCATTGCAGATTTATTGGCACACCGCGCCGACAATCTGCTCGAGCTACTGGCAACAACATCACTGCTGGAGGACATGCCTGATCTGCCGCCCGGCAGGCCCGGAGAAATTACGCTCGAACATATTCGTAACGCCAAGGATGCTCTGGCCAACGCCAGCGACGCGCTCGACAACCACCGGTGGTTTGGAGAAACCGTGACCCGAGAGCGAGCCTCTGAGGCTGATGACTTTTTTGATTCTCAGCTATCTCTGACGGGACCTTGCGTGCGATTGTCAGGACGCACGCGTGTCGCTTGGACTGAGCGCGAGCAACATCTCGACGTTTTTATCAATGGTGAAACCTTTGAGGTCCCCTCAAGCGCAATTCATAACCTGATGGCGCTTTGTCGCCAGGAACACTTAGTACTAGCCCATCTCGCCGACGCCGACGAGACGCTTCTGACCGCGCTAGTGGCCATGGGAGCGATAGAAGACTGCGACAACGATGGCCGGTAGCGAACACAGAACAGGCAGATTGGGGAGGTACTATCCTCGATACCCGCGAATCGCCCTTACCGAGATAGCAGGGTCAGTTAAATCAGTGTGACGCTTTATCACCGAGATCGGGCGTCAATATTGTACCGAGATGACGAGTCACATCCGATGCCGTCAAACCAATACCGTGCTCCTGCCACGCCTGATCGCCCGCAGTAGCATGAGCGATGACACCACCCAACGCAGCCTTAGGTGCCGCATAACCCTGACCCATCAGCGCGCCAACAAGCCCTGCGAGAACATCGCCCATGCCCCCCGAAGCCATGCCTGGATTACCTGCAGAACAAATATGAGGAATTGAGCCGTCGTCCTGGGAGGCAATCACACTTCCCGCGCCTTTCAAAATTATGGTGCTTGCGTATTGCTCGGCTAGGCTTTTCGCCCAATAAAGCCGATCGGATTCAATATTCGAGACGCTCACCCCAGCTAAGCGAGCAGCTTCACCCGGATGCGGCGTTAACACGCTCTCCTGACTGAGGCGCGAAAGAGACGAATCGGTCGCCAACAGGTTCAATCCATCCGCATCAATAACGAGGGGCTTGGCACTCTCCAGTGCGAGTCTGAAGCAGGATCTTGACCAATCGTCTACGCCCAGACCTGGTCCAATCACCACGGTCGACGCGCCTTGCAACAAGGGACGCAATGCCTCTGGTAGATCGATGTTGTGAGCCATCACCTCCGGATGACGCGCCAGTGCGGCGGTGAGATGTGCCGAGCGCGTGGCCAGCGTCACCAATCCGGCGCCGCCTCTAAGTGCCGCAGATGCAGCTAAAATCGATGCTCCACCCATCCCGACGTTGCCACCGACCACCAAAACATGACCGTAATTACCTTTATGCGCCGAAGGTCGACGCGGATGCAGGAATTCGTGTGGCAAATCGGAGGCCCAACTTGTTGCCACAATTTGCGCTGAGTCGATAAGTGAGGACGGCGTCCCCAGCGGCTCTAACGTCAGATCCCCAATAAAATCGCGTGCCCGACCCGTCAACAGCCCGGGCTTCATTGCAATAAATGTGATCGTTGCGTCTGCGGCAACTGTCGAGCCCTCCAACGCCCCCGTATCGGCGTTCAGACCACTGGGCACATCGAGCGACAGCACCGGAATAGGTGCGCGGTTAACAGCATCCACGAGTTCTGAAAAATCAGGGCGTGCCGGACCGCGAAAGCCAATCCCAACGAGCGCGTCGACTATAAGGTCATACTCTGTCGAGGGCTTCGCAAGCGCCAGCCAATCGTCGCTGGAATTTGGAGATTGCTGCGCCATATCGAACCAGGCTTCATAAGCGAGACGCGCGGCACCCGTGATTTTCTCGAGTGCGCCGAAAACGAAAACCTCGGCGTTAAGTCCAGATTCGCGCAGCAGCCGCGCGATAATCCAACCATCGCCACCGTTATTACCGGTGCCGCAAAAAACGGCAACGCGCTGCGCCCGGGGCCAAAGGATTCGCAAGTGTTTGAAAGCTGCCACGCCGGCGCGCTCCATTAAATCAAATTCACTCAGCCCTTGGGCGTCGGCTGAGCGCCGATCGAGATCGCGCACCACGGATGCACGAAAACAAGGCCCCGCGAAATGACGGCTCAATCTCGGTGGTCTCGGAACAAGCTGGCAGGCGGCGCATCATGCATTGTTTTGCCCCATCGCTAACCGGAGGAGAGCCTTATTGCCGCGATAGCGCCAAAACGGCCTGTGCTGCAGCCAAAGGCGATTGTTGTGCGGCGGTCACTGCCGCTTCGATCTCGGGAAGTGCAGCTCGAACAGCAGGATGCCTCGACAGGGATGCCCGCAATAACTCGTCAATGAGCTGACGCATCCAGGCGAGATTTTGATCGGCTCTGGTCTGGTCAAATCGGCCGTCACTCCTTGCTGCCGCCGCATACTCCCGGATCGTCTCCCACACATCGGAAATCCCCTCGCCATGGAGCGCAGAGCAGGTCATGACCCGCGGCTCCCAGACCGACCCGTGATTTAGCAGCGACATCGCGCCTCGGTAATGTTGCTGCGTGGTCTTTGCAAGCGCGGCACTCGCACCATCCGCTTTATTGACCACGATGGCATCCGCCAACTCCAGAATGCCCTTTTTGATGCCTTGCAATTCATCTCCGCCGCCGGGCAGCATCAACAATAAAAAGAAATCTACCATCCCCGCGACTTGGTGCTCTGACTGACCAACGCCAACGGTTTCCACAAGAATAGTGTCGAAGCCTGCTGCTTCGCACAGCAGTAGCGACTCCCGCGTTTTAAATGCGACGCCGCCCAAGGCCTGGCCCGCAGGCGACGGCCTGATAAACGCCTCATCGCATCGCGACAGGGTTTCCATCCGGGTCTTGTCGCCCAGAATTGAGCCCCCGGCAACGGGAGAACTGGGGTCAACAGCGAGCACAGCCAGACGGTGTCCCTGCGCAATAACATGTTGACCAAAGGCCTCGATAAACGTGGATTTCCCCACCCCGGGGACACCGGTGATGCCAATACGAACGCTGTTACCCGTATGGGGTAACAGCTCAGCCATGAGGTGCTGCGCCGCCTCTCTATCCTGTTCTCGTTGGCTTTCTACCAGAGTAATGGCTTTGGCCAGCGCACGCCTGTCACCGGCAAGAATGCGCTCAGCTGTTGGCGTTGATCGCATCAAGCACCTTTCGTGCCGCGTCAGGGATGGGAGTACCGGGACCAAAAATCAAGGCGACACCACGCTCCTCGAGAAAGGCATAATCCTGTTGGGGAATCACGCCACCGGCAATGACGATGATGTCATCTGCTCCTTCGGCTTTCAGGGCTTCTATTAATTGTGGCACCAGCGTTTTATGCCCCGCAGCGAGCGAGGAGGCACCCACGACGTGCACATCGTTTTCAATAGCCTGTCTGGCAACCTCTTCCGGGGTAGAAAACATAGGTGACAAATCCACGTCAAAGCCCACATCGGCAAACGCAGTCGCAACGACTTTAGCGCCTCGGTCATGACCATCCTGGCCCATTTTGGCAACCAACATACGGGGTCTACGACCGTGTCGCTCGACAAATGCGTCGATGTCCATTGAGATACCCTCCCAGTTGGCGTCCTCAGCATAGGCAGCGCCGTAAACACCTGACACCGTCTGCGCGTGGGCAACAAAGCGGCCATAAACCACCTCCAAGGCGTCGGAGATTTCTCCGACGGTAGCCCTGCTGCGCGTCGCCTCAATCGCCAACGCTAACAAATTGCCACTGCCCGATTCTGCGGCAGCGGTGAGCGCCTTGAGGGCGGCAGTTACGCTGTCTTCATTGCGCGACGCACGAATACTGGCAAGCCTTGCGAGCTGAGATTCGCGAACCTGCTCATTATCAATCTCGAGAATGTCGACGGCATCCTGCTCGGCGATCTGAAACTTATTCACCCCTACAATTACGTCTTCCCCGCGATCAATCCGCGCCTGCTTTTTGGCAGCCGCCTCTTCAATGCGAAGTTTTGGCAGCCCGCTCTCGATAGCCTTGGCCATGCCACCAAGCTCGTCAATTTCCTGCATTAACTCCCGGGCTTTTTCCGCCATGTCGTGGGTGAGCTGCTCCATCATGTAGGAACCACCCCAGGGATCGACGACCTGACCAATCCCTGTTTCCTCTTGCAGAATAAGCTGAGTGTTGCGCGCGATCCGCGCGGCAAAATCCGAGGGCAACGCGATTGCTTCATCCAAGGCATTGGTATGCAGTGATTGAGTACCCCCAAAAACTGCCGCCATCGCCTCAATGGTGGTTCTGACGATATTGTTATAGGGATCCTGCTCGGTCAGGGACCAGCCCGATGTCTGGCAATGGGTCCGCAGCATCCCACTCTTGGGGTTCTCCGGGTTGAACGTGGCCACGATCTCGGACCATAGCAAGCGTGCAGCGCGCATCTTGGCAATTTCCATGTAGAAATTCATACCAATGCCCCAGAAAAAACTGAGGCGCGGCGCAAAATCATCGATCTTCAAACCAGCCGCAATGGCCGTTTTGATGTACTCCTTTCCATCGGCAAGCGTGTATGCGAGCTCCAGCGCCGCATTCGCACCAGCCTCCTGCATGTGATAGCCAGAGATCGAAATGGTATTGAACTTTGGCAAATTCGCCGAGCAGTAGGCAATGATATCGCCGATGATGCGCATACTCGGTGCCGGAGGGTAGATATAGGTGTTGCGCACCATAAATTCTTTGAGGATGTCGTTCTGAATAGTTCCCGAAAGGTCCGCCTGGGAAACGCCCTGCTCTTCGGCCGCAACGATATATCCCGCGAGAACCGGCAGCACTGCACCATTCATCGTCATAGAGACCGAGACCTGATCGAGCGGAATCCCGTCGAAAAGTACCTTCATGTCTTCCACTGAATCGACTGCCACGCCGGCTTTACCAACATCACCAGATACCCGCGCATGATCCGAGTCATAGCCACGATGCGTTGCCAGATCAAATGCGACAGATATGCCCTGCCCGCCCGCAGCGAGTGATTTTCGGTAAAACGCGTTGGAGGCCTCCGCTGTAGAAAAGCCCGCATACTGTCTGATGGTCCATCGACGCCCCGCATACATCGTCGCCTGAGGGCCTCTTATGTAGGGCGACATCCCGGGTAGCGTATTGGTATACGGCAACCCGTCGAGGTCTTCTGCGGTATATAGCGTCTTTAACGGAATACCTTCAGGGGTGTTCCACACAAAGTCTTCCGGGGTCAGACCTTTACTCTGTTTTTCTACCAAAGCACCCCAGGCGGCTAGGGTAGATGAATCGGGGTCATAAACACTCATGCATGGGCCTCTGCAGGCTGTGATAACTCGATCAATACACCATCACAACTCTTGGGGTGAATAAATATCACGCGCGACCCGTGCGCACCGGGCGTCGGGGCATCTCCGATAAATTGGTAGCCCTTCTCACGCAAACGTGCCACGTCGCTGTCTATGTCATCGGTCCGAAAGCAAAGATGGTGCAGGCCACCACCTCTTTTCTCTAAGTAGGTCGCTATCGGACCTCCGCCCTCGAGCGGATGCACCAGCTCTATGTGGGTCTCGGGTAGGCTAAAAAAAGCCGTCGTGGTCTGCGCGGCCTCGACCACCTCATTACCGTCATGCTGCAACCCAAAGTCATCCAAGAATCGACTGATTGCGCGCTCCAGATCCGGCACGGCGATCGCGATATGGTCCAGTGCAGTGATCATCGGCTTACCCCCTAAAATCCGCTGAGATGAAGCGATTTACGAGCTCAATCGTATGTGCTTTGCGCGCGGCAGACTGCTCCGCCTCGGAGAGCACTTCGACCCTCTCGTCTGGCGTGACCTTAAACAGCGGCTGACCCTTGGTAATGATGGCGCCATCATTCTCAATCAGCACCTCCTCTACGGTGCCGGCGAAAGGCGCAACCACCTTATTAAACATTTTCATGACCTCGACAATGTAAAGAGGGTCGCCCGCATTAAAGTGCTGACCCGCCTCAATGTAGAGGGGAGCGTCAGGCGCCTCCCGCCCGTAGAACATGCCACCGCTCGCTGCCACGATTTCGTCAGATTTGGCCACCGGTGGCGGCGCTAAACATTTCGCCATTGCGGCCTGATGATCGCGCGCCAACAACCGCTCGGGGAAATCGATCGTCATATCGGGGTTGACGGCCAGATCAAAAAACCCGGTGAAACGGGCAATCGACGGCAAGAGCTCCAGAATATCCACGCCCGCCTGAAAGCCCAGGTGCGCCGCGGTAATCGCCTGCCATTGCTCTTGCGCGGCACCCTCAGGCGCTTCACCTGAGAGCAACTGGCTCACTGCATCCCAAGTCTCAGCGCCATATCGCCGCGTAATTTCAGCGTAAAAGTCCTCCGCATCACTCAGGATTGCCTGATCGTGATCCCAAATCATATTGGCGGCGGGCAACTGGTCATTCCAATCGAGACGCAGGAAATGATAGGTATCGGCCAGCACCTCGATGGGGTTCTCGGCCCAAACAAAATGCTCCTCTTCAAAGTTGAACGCCTTTCGATTGAGGCTCAGCCAGCCAGAGAGTAAATGAGGGGATTTCAATAACAACTTCAGCGGTCGTGTGAGCAAACTCTCTTTGGCCGCAAGGACATTTGCTAGAGCAGGCTCGAGATCACCTGCCCTGTCTCTTTGCGCCTGACAAATAAGCCGCCACGCAATATCCACGTCAACACGACCGGCCTCCTGCGCCAGCTCGCCTACTGCGGTTAAATACGGCACGACAAACTGGGTCGTGGGCCTCGCATTGACGGTGCGCCCGAGGAACCAATGCACCAGCCCGTAATGAAAGGCCAGATTGGTTTGCAAGTCTTTGCCTCTTAAACGGGTTGCCCTTAGCACCTCCGCCATTTGCTCGTAGGCCGCCTCGCGACTATCGCCCACCGTCAGCAACAGGGCGATGTTGGAGTCATAGGCGCCCGCCAGCGTGTAATCCATAAAGACATCTGTATCGGGGTTGTGAAGGCTAATCCCCTGGTCGTCCCGTATTTCTCCCGCGATGGGATCCGACCAGAACTCCACGATACCTCCAGCACTCGGTTGCAGTGCATCGTTCGTGGCGTTCAAACGCGCTTCAAGGCTATCGGGCAATCTCGGAATACGCTCGGGCTTCGGCAGCCTTGGACCGTGGGCTGCCAGCAGCACCATGGCCTCCACCAGTGACTCAACGACAAAACTCTCGCTGGGATTGCCAGGATTGCTAAAACGCAAGGCATAGCAGAGCTCGGAAACCCGATGCTCGACCTGAATACGGGTATTCATCTCCATGAAGAAATGCTTATCCCGATCGACTATGCACTCAAAAGTTGAAACTGAGTCGAGACCGACCGCCTCACCAAAACGGGCCGCCTCCGCCTCCATGGTATCCAGCGTTTGAATATCCTGAGCCAGCACATCCGCCTCAGCGACTTCACCGGCGCTGCGCGCCCTCTCTTCCGCCCCCTGAAGCGACTCCCGCGTCACCGAAACTTCGAGCAGTTTTTGTTCGTGCATTTGCAGGGAGCAGTCTCTCCCACCGAGCGTAATACACCAGTCACCGTTGCCAATTACTTGGATTTCCTGATGGCGCGTGGTTTCAATATTGAGCTCAACCAGCACGTTTTTGTTATCACCAACGCCAGTGGCTTTTACTTCGTTGAGTATTTCTCTGACTAACTCCGGGGTTCGCGCGGCCTCTCCTAGCGGCACTATCCGCTGGCCCTTACCACCGCCACCGCCGATTGCTTTCAGCCTGACCCGGTTTTGCGGATAGTCTTGCCCCATCCGCACGACCGCCTCTGTCAGGGTCTCACTCAATTCATCGATGGTGTAAAGATCCAGCCCTTTACGGTAACTCGCAACGAGCACTCGCTCAGCTAGAGATTCTAGATCGTCGTTGGGATTTTCTGAGGCCGCGAGCTCCAGCTCATGGGTGTCTACGAGCGCCATCAGGGCCGCTTCATCAGGATACTTTTTCAGGAGCGTCAGCGTGGTGCCATTGTCGATACCCGGCGTCACCGAGACTCCTGCTCGCAATGCGGTCCGCTTGGCCTCATCCTTCAGGCCCGCCTGCCTCACGGTTCTAGAGCACGGTCCAAT
>Ga0255753_1001511_pt1 | contig 27622 bp, 27 predicted proteins | sample 041ome_10_FD_179953 | JGI IMG/M metagenome (GOLD analysis project Ga0255753, IMG submission 179953) | Coastal salt marsh microbial communities from the Groves Creek Marsh, Skidaway Island, Georgia - 041412US metaG (version 2) | ecosystem: Environmental > Aquatic > Marine > Intertidal zone > Salt... | reverse complement strand
TACCCGGTGCGTCAAGGCGGAACATGCGCGTCTGATGCGAACGGAAAGATTCCAGTCGGCGCGACGTGCGACATTGAGTGTGCGGCGGACTCTGTTCAGGATTCGCAGTTGACGTGCACTTGGGATGGCACATCAAGCTCGTTCAATGCGCCTTCGTGCGTGGCGTGTACTGGTAATTACACTGGTGCGAACTGCGTGACGGCGCCGTGTGTCGTTGGGAGCGGCGCGAGCGATGGTTCGTGCGGCGCCGCGCTCGCTGTTGGTGCCTCGTGCGCACAGCATTGCACGAGTGGTAGTTTCATTGCGAGTGCGTCGACGTGCTCGGCATCCGGATCGACCATTTCCTCCCCTGGAACATGTCGTCAGATGGACTTTACTTTGAACGGATACGCGTCCTCGTTTAAACTGTCAATGAGCACAATCAGTTCTAAGGTTGATAATGTTTATCAGTTTGATATTACAACATCCGAATACAAGGGCTCATCGTTTACGAATAATGGTGATGAAAAGTATTATTACTCGGCGATCGACGTCACGGTGAGCAAATCTGGCATCTATCACGTGAGCTGGCAACACGCAGTCTCCCCGAGCGGAGACTACGTCATGCTCATGTACGAGAACTCGTTCAATCCAGACAAACCCGCGCGAAACTTGGCGTTTGGCAACGACGACGCCTACATCAACGTGAATTCAAACACCAATCAGGAAGCCACCAATGGCAACTGGTACGATGGGAACAACTACTACGATGGAAAAAACGCGCCGGCGGCGTTCGTAAGCTTAGACGAGGATGTATCCTATATCGTCGTCTTTACGTCCTACTACGGTTACGACACGTACAAAGAATCAAGCTTTGTCGTGCCCGCGCAAGTCTCTCTGACGTGCGGCATGTTAGATTTCGACGGCCCAGATACCGCCTACGCCTACCACGACGACCAAGAACTCGTCGACAATCTCGCGTTGACGCGCGGCTATTGCTCCGTTCGCGCGTGGGCCCCGTAAACCAATCTTTCACTATCGAAAGAAAAAGTCCTCAGAACCAATGGAATGAGGCAACGACCGAACGCGATGTTTTTTAATATGTTTTTAATATGCAATGTACCTGGTACAGTACAGAACGATTTCTATTCATCTTTCATCGCGACGCCAACTGTATCATTTGACACTGGGAAAAACGGGACTCGAAGGGGGGTACTTCTCGAATCATGATTGGTCAAAATCACGAATGCAGTTATTCAAGACATCGACCCATGCCCATCGACGTTCATCACTTCGCCTCGCGCCGCCTTTCGCCGCCTTTCGCCGCCGCGACTGCGCGCGAACATGTCTCTCGACGCGCGGTCGTCCTTCATCTTCAAAGCCAAGCTCGCCGAACAAGCCGAGCGTCACGATGGTGCGTCTGCGATTCGTTCAGCGTCGTCCGCCATGGGGTGGGTACGCGCGACGATGGTTTTCGCCGTTCGCGCGCGATCGCGCGGGCGCGCGCGTCGCGTGACGCGCGCGTCGCGCTGTACGCGATCAGAATGATCGACTCGCGTGGCGATGGCGCGCGAACGCGAGGGGCGACGCGCGATTTTGGAGGGATGCGTGACGGATGATGATCGACGCTGATCGGGTCGCGTCGGTCGTCGAACCAGGGCTCGGTGCGGCGCTGCGCGCGCGCGCGAGGCGTGTGCGCGGTGCGGTGTGGTGTCTCGCGTGTGCGGCGCGTGCATGCGTGCGTGCGTGTGATGGGTTGTGATTGAGAGACTGACCTCGAGGCGCGTTTCGCGACTTCGCGCGCAGAGATGGTGGCGTCGATGAAGGCGCTGTGCTCGTTGGAGGATGCTCCGGAACTCACCGTTGACGAGCGAAACTTGCTTTCGGTTGGGTATAAGAATGTCATCGGTGCGCGCCGAGCGTCGTGGCGAATCTTGAACTCGATCGAAGATAAGGAACGAGGCAAGGGACACGAGGAGCAAGCGGAAAAGGTTAAAGAGTATCGCGCGCGCGTGGAAGGCGAGTTGAAGGATGTGTGCACCGAAGTGTTGGATATCCTGGACAATAAATTGTTGTCAAACTCGAATAACGGTGCGGAGTCAAAGGTTTTCTATTACAAGATGAAGGGTGATTACTACCGATACTTGGCGGAGGTTTCGTCTACGGAGGATCGCGAAGCGGCGTCTAAAAAGGCGGATGAGGCGTATTCAGAAGCTACGGCGATTGCGAATGGTAGTGATTCCGGCGATGGGTTACCACCGACGCACCCCGTGAGACTCGGGTTGGCGCTTAACCATTCGGTCTTCTACTATGAGATTGCGAACGATCCGAATAAGGCGTGCGAGCTCGCGAAATCTGCGTTTGACGACGCCATCGCGGATCTCGACACGTTGACGGATGAATCATACAAGGATTCTACGTTGATCATGCAGCTCTTGCGCGACAACCTCACGTTGTGGACGAGCGATTTGTACGACGAGGGCGATGAATAAGTGCCTTTGCCAAAACGCGCATCACGATTGATGCGTCATTCCGCGCGAAATCTGCGCGCCTCGGTCGCATAAACAAGAGCGCGCCTGAACATCACCATTTCGCGCACTGTTGAAATACTTACTATTAGAACATCATGAACTCATTACAGAAATGATCAACATCGATTATTCCCTACGCGCGCACTACGCTTCGATACATGAGCTAAAAACATATCGACGCTTTGCTAAAATAAAATCAAAATCATCTCCTAACTTTGTCGCGTTCTCGCTTTGAAGAACTGCGCCAGACGCATTTGAATTTCACCAAAGTTACGCTCGGGCACCACGAGGCGCTGCTCGATCCAATCTGGAAGTGCCTTTGCCGCTTTCGTTCGCGACGCCGACGTCCCACACGCACCCCAGCGTTGGTCGCACAGTAAAATACACGCGTAGTCGCCGACGTGGCGAATAGCGCGGCCGATGGATTGGTTCACGCCGCGCATGCACAGCGCTTCGTAATACGCTCGCCCGCGGCCTTGATTACCCACACCCGCATCGAGATGATCCATGCGCGCCTTGAGTTCGGCGTCAGCGACGTTTGCGAATGGTAAACCAACCATGATAACCAAACGTCCGAGTTCGTCTTTAAAGTTGATGCCCTCGCTCAGCTTACCGCCGACGACGCACAAGAGCACGGCGCCACGTGGTTTGCCTGCGGTCACCGCTACATCGCCACGCACAGATACTGCGTAATCTCGTAAGCACTGTTCCAACGCGCTCGCTTCGCGAGGTTCACGATACACATCCTTGACGGCTGATATCGACGCCAGCGCGCCCGATTTTGTCCAACGCTCGTATACGTCGTCTGCGTATTTGAAGGATGGGAAAAAGACGCACGCGCCGCCTGGGGCAATTCGTGATGCGTTGAGCACGATACGTCCGAGCTCGTCAATAAGAGCCACGTTCGAACGCGCGCCGTGCGTGAAGTCGAGCGACACACCAGTGGGACCGACGGGAACAGCGAGCGGTAACAAGTTGTCCCTGGGTATGATGTGACCGCACGAGAACATCTTCAACGCGTGCGCAGAGCTTTCCACCGTTTTCGATGTCGTGGCGTTGAGTTCTGGGAAGAGTTGGGACACCAATTCGGGAATCGGTGCGAGCGTGCCTCCGACGAGAATTACGGAACGTGCCTGCTGGACCACGCGCTTGAACCGGCTGGCGGCGTCGAGAAGGATGAATCGAACGCTCGCCGATGTTCCACTTTCATCACGCTCGACAATAATTCGTCCATCAGTATCCGCGCTCGCGAGTGCGTCAATGAGTGACGTCAGTGCGTGCACCGCGCTCACGCGCGGGTTTGCGTTCGGATCAGGTGCGATGGCAAGTTTGGAGCCGCCGACGGCTTCAATTTTAACTTGACCGACGCCATCCCAGTCGCCTCCCCAGCTCGCATCGTCACCCGCGCGCACGCGCTCGCCATAGGACGCGATTTTATGCGCCACTTTACTTTCTTTCAGGTATCGTCTCAAGCTAAACATGTTCACCGTGTCTTGTCCGCATTCGAATAAGAAATCATTCAAGCTCGTGAGGCGCTTTTCTGGCGCAGACTTTTTTACTTCGGCGATTTCTTTTTGTAACACAGTCACAAACGCTCGCGTGAGGTTGGTCAACACTTTCAAATATCGCAAGTTACTCGCACTCAGGCGAGTCTTGAATCGATCGACGTACGTGGTCAACATGTCCAGGACGTCTCGTACTTGCTCCAAAGTCACGCTGGCGCCGTATGAATTGTACACGGCATCCACCAAGTTGTGCGCCTCGTCAAATATCACCACTGCGTTTTCAAGTCTCACCCCCAAAGACTCGCGAGTGTCTGCGTGCAACAGCGAAGCATATGGCATGAGCACTAAATCTGCCTCGGGTAGAGCCGATCGTGCAGCGTAGTACGGACACGCCTTGCGCGTTGCACCAAGTTTTGCTAAATCTTCTATATCCATCGGCTTGGCCAGCGCCGCCTCCTTCAATTCTAACAACGCCCGACGGCGCTTGGACAGAAACGGGCAAGCCTTGACGGCTTTATCTTTTGCCGTCGTCTTAGATTTACTCATTTCCAAACAGCGCTCATTGATGCGAGCGGCGGAGCCTAAATTTTTCACCGCGGGATTGACGCACAACTGCGCTCGACCGGCTATCGCTGCCGCCGCAACTTGTTCTTCTGCCTTTGCAACTCTGCCACCAAACACTGTGCTACGCAATTCTCCGATAACTTGCGTCAATTGCGAGTGTGTGCGCGAGCAAAGAATAATCTGCTGCGCCGGTCGCAACGCTTCGTCCTCGTCTCGGCTAAAATCGTCCTCGTCGTCGTCCTCCTCCTCATCGTCTCTCAATAACGCTCTCAAATCCTCCCGCGCGCCTTCTGCGCCGGAATCATACGCATCAACCAGAAATTCGTTCTCCTCGGCGGTATGCGGATCTATCGCTCGCTGTGTCGTCGACGTCGATTCAATCTTTTCTCGTAATCTTTTCTCGGCGTTTGTCTTCAGCGTCGCGCGCGTTTCCGCAGCTTTCGCTCTTGCTCTCAACTCCGCTCTACGCGCGCCTCGCCGTCGCTCAACTTCATCCGCATCTGTTTTACGCCGCTTGGTGTCGTATTCACGCAACCAATCGGGTTCGTTCGTATCACTCGGCTTTGTACCCACGGCGTTGTCTTCATCTTCATCGTCCAACTTCTCCCCGCGCAGACGCGCCTTACGCCGGTCATCCACCCACGACAATGCACCAACGAGCACAGATAACGTTTTTCCCGTCCCCGTGGGGGATTCAAACACCCCGAGCGTCTTCGAGCGCTCCGCAGCATCGTATACTCGTCGCATGAGCTCAATTTGAATAGCGTACGGCGTCGCGTACGGAAACGTCGGAAACTCTGTGCGTCGTAAGCGCGGCATGACGAACACGTGCAAGCGCCGACGCGTGTGCGAACGTATGTGTGTGTGTGTGTAACGTGTGTATTATTTATGAACAACGCATGTGATTCGCGAGGCAACGTTTGACGAGCGTTCGTCCCGCGGCTCTCGCGACCACTTACTTCCCGGCGATGGCTAAGACTTCGATTTCAAACAACAACGTGCCGCCCGGGGGAATGCCCCACGCGGGGAATCCACCCGCACCCTGTGTGTGTGCGCGACGCAACATGCGAACAAAGACGTCAGGGACGAACGATGACGACGGGCCGTCGCGCTCTGGGACAGACGCGAAAAGCAAACAACACGACGACAACGCCTCGCGCACGTACGTAACCCTCGTGGGCGGGAATATTCAGCTCCCTGATTTCACCGATAGCCATGCCGAGGCAGCCTTGGTCCCATCCCGTGATGACGCCGCCCACGCCGGCGTCGTACGTGAATGGTTTCTGACCGGGCGATTTGGTTGACCAAAACACCTTGCCGCTTTCGACCACCGTGCCTTTGGCGTGCACGGTGACTTTGTCGCCCTTGGAGACTTGAGCGCCCGTGCCTGCTTGCAGGGTGCGCATGGTGGTCGAAAATCCAGGGATGGGGACGAACGCGGACATTGGTGGTGTCGGAGAGTCGCGGTGTGCCACCGGCGGCGGTTGGGGACGGCGGACGCGTTGGATGAACGAAAGTCGGTAGCTGGAGGCACGAGTACGCGCGATTATGACGCATTTCACGTATATCATTGGTTGTCTTTTTGAATGCGCGTGCAAGTATAAACTAGAGAGAGAGATTGGATTACACTCGACGTTTGGGCTACGTGTGCGTCGTGTGCGTAATTTGTGCGTTTCGTCAGCCTCTATACGCCGTGTTGACCGGTGTGGAACGAGAGCGAACACCGCAATTCATTGAACAAGTCGTCAAGGCGTGACCATGATTTATGCATCGCGAGCCGAAGCGGGTGGCAGGCACGCTTGAGTTCGTCTGAGCTCATGATAGCTGTAGAGTGCGCCTTGAGGAAGACTTGCAGGTGGGCGTTGACCATCTCAAAGTACATGCCACTTTCGAGCGCGGCGGTGAAGAAAACAATGCCGCGCTTGAGGTTGTCTCGGTCGTCAGAGGACATAAAGTTGTGATCCCACGGGCCAAGGGAACGAATTTCGCCGTCGACGACGACTGGACTGGCATCTTTTAAAAACTCCAGAGCGTCTGCGTAATCTCCAGATTTCTCGCCTTTTTGAAGTAATGTGAGCAGAGGGGTATGGTGTGCGCCCGCAAGCGCCGTGCCTTGGCGTAAAATTCGACTCTGTAGGTCACCAGAGTTTACATCGCCGGCGACGAGCGCGAGGGCCGACGAATCCTTATTGACTTCGGATTCGCGAATGGGATCAAAAATCGACCGTCGTACGTCGTCACTCGCCGCCGCCGTGGGTAAGAAGAATGGCGCCTGTTCTGGCGCTTTCTCTTCTTGCTTGGGTTTCATCTTCTCTTGCACGACGTCGAGATTTAACAGCATGTCGATGTGCGTCTGCGGAAGTCTCGCCAACGTAATCATCCCGGGTGCAATTTGCCGCGGACCCGCAGACATTTTCTCAAAGTATTCCTCGAGCTCTTCCATGGTGAACTCCTCGTCATCTTCGGCGTTATCATCGGGGTGTATGTACACGCCATGATCGATATCCTCTTGCACTCGACCGTTTTCGCCCTCGGGAACTGTACCGTTTTCATCCGGGAGCGCCATGCGCTCGGGCAACCCGACGGACACCTTGCGCCCGTACGCGAGCTTCTTGGTGCCTTCAAACAACACACGATTGACCCACAAATATAAACCACGGCGGTTCTCATGTGTAGTAACTAGGAAATCTTGCGCGGGCGAAAACGACACTGCGGTGACTTTGTCGTCACCCAAAATCAAGTGCTGCACCAAGCGAGACGCTGGAATGTCGTACACGCGAAGCGAGCCGAGCGAGTCGAGCGCGAACACCCAACGTCCATCAACGCTGATTTCCACGCTCTTGACGTCGCCGACATCGGCTATGTCACCTCGAGGTTCGTACGTACGCACGCGTTTACCGGTGACGACGTCGTAGATGCGAACAATCTTGTCCGCGCATCCAACGGCAAACAGTGAGGACTCGCGATGCAAGTATCCACACGTCGTCGCATGTCCTACGTTGATCTCCATGTCGAGCTTCATCGTAGAAAATTTCCATACTCGAATGACACCATCGACACCGGCTGTGACCATATATCTATTCACGGAGTCAGCAGCGATGCACGTGATGTTACCGTCGTGCGCCGGGACGTTAAGTGTCTCGGATTTGTTCCCCCCGGCTTGGTTGGCGAGCGCCCAAAAACTACGCTTGCCGCCAGGAAAGTTATAACCTTCGTTTCCATTCTTCTTCTTCTTACGCTGATTCGCTGCGCTTGCGTCAATACTGCGCTCAAGAGCACCACGATGCAAGCCAGATTGCAGGTTGAATCTATGTACCGCGCCGTTGGCGACGCCTACAAACGCAAAATTACCGCACGCAGAAATGCACACCGACGTCACGGCGCATTTGCCATCCTCTTTAGGACACTGCAGCACATGCTCGCCAATGGTATTCTTAGACAGACGCCACGTATACGCTGAAGTTGAATTTTCGTGTGCAGTGACGACATTGGCCCAATCGTTTTCGCGCAATTCGCCCCAAGCGATGCGCGTTACGGGAGGCAGCTTGAGCTCTTCTTCGGCGACGCCCATCTTTCGCGCTCGCTTGCTCGTATTCTTCTGGCTAAATTCCGCGTTTTGTTGATCGGCAAACGGGTGGAAAATTCTTAATGTACGATCGCTCCCGGCGGCTAATAACTTTTTGCCCTCGCCGTAAAACGTCACGTTGGTTGGAGGCTTTGAATGTCCGGCGCGGAAACGAAGCAATCGAGCGTCGCCATCCTCGCGGTCAAAAATCCACTCCTTCAACGTGTTGTCGCCACCCGAAGACACCATTACGGGTTGTCCGTCTAAGAAAGACAGCGCCGAAACCCGCCCTTCGTGCGCCTCGTTGATGAGCGTGCGTATTTTACGCATCCCCAAATCCCAAACCATGACTCGTCCGCGAGCGTCACCCACGCACAACACATCGTCTTGACCATCCGTGCGGAACGCCATAGCCGTCACGGGCGTGTGCGTCGAGTCCATCGACAGCGTAAACATTACTTTATCTCGCGACACATCCACTAACAACACTCGCCCATCTTCCAAGCCAACCGCAACGACGTCCTCCGCGGGTGAGTTTTCAATGACGCGCACCGCCGAACCATAGCCGGCAAATTCATACACCACCTTCCCGACGCGGATATTCATAATCATCATGCGCCCATCAGCGGCACCGAACACAAGTTTATCTATGTATCCATCTGGATGCGCGATCGCGGTCGTGACGAAGCCATCGGGCATTTCCACGTCTCGCGCTTCGACGCCCGACGCGCTCTCGCTCTCGCTCGCCTCCTCGGCATCCATATCATCATTTCGCAATCTTCGCTCCTCGTACTCGCGCTCACGCACAGCCATCACGTCATCATCGATGTCCCACACCTTCACCACACCCTCCTCGTCCACGCTCACCAGATAAAACCCAAATACAAACATCCGAGTCACGCGCGTCGCGTGCCCGCCGACGAGCGCGCAACTCACGTGCAACCTCTTCACGCACATTATATCCCTCCCAACCGCACAAAACGTCCAATTCTTGCGCGTGGCTAACGCGGACACATCCCCTTGCGTGAACCGTGGGCCAAAAAAAGTCACGCGAAGCTTGGCGCAGTCGTACACGACGAAACTATCGCGCAAGGGCACGGTGACCCACGATTCGGTGCCTCGACGATTGACGACGAATGCGACGTCGTCCGCGGCGACGAGGCCGAGCGCGCGATAGGGCACGAATAACGACATCGCGTCGAGCGCGAGGCGTGGGAGCTCGGGCGCGACGCGACGCGCGCGGGCGCGGTGTGCGGCGCAGTCGTGCGGTTCCCCAGCCGGCGGCGGAAACCGGAAAAAACAGCGCAACGATATTTTGACCAATCATGACCTAGCGCTTGATGGGGTACATACAATCGTTGGGGTACACACGCCCATCCAAACGTCAAAACGCGATGCGAACGTCGCACCACACGCCGACGCCCATGGCTCGCGCGCGCGCGTCACCGCGCGACGCATCGCTGACGTCGCGCGCACGCCTCTTTGTCGCGGCGTCCGTCGCCTTGGCGGCGTGCGCGGCGGCGTACGGCGATGCGAGGGCGCCGAATGGAGCGATGACGGTGCTGGATGCGCCCTGGCGCGCGTTCGCCTCGCGCGTGGGCGGTGCGGTGCGACGCACGTCGTCCGCGGTCGAGCGCGTGGCGAACGCGTTTGCGTGGTCGTCGCGCGCGTGCGGGGCGAATGGGATGTATTGCGACGATGGGATGTGCGAACGGTTACGCGCGACGACGCGGTCGCTGTTGCTCGGGCAACCGACGGCGTCGAACGCGCTCACTGATGCGGTGTGTGATTTCGTGGAGACGCCGAGGGATGACGTGCGAAAGCCGCTAGTGGTGTCGTTGCATGGCTCGCCTGGGGTGGGGAAGTCGTACTTTCATCGCATATTGGCTCGCGCGGCGTACAACGCGACGGAGGCGTGTCCGGGCGCCGGATGTCCGGGGTATAAAATCATTTTTGGCACGGATTACGTCGTGCGTGAGCGCGAAGTGCAAGGCAGAATGCTGAGGGATGCGATTACGATGCATTTAGAGCGGTATCCAGAGTCAGTAGTGGTTGTGGAGGAGTATGATAAGCTTGGATGTCCAGCGCGAGGCGCGTTGAAGCAAATGCTCGAACACGGCGCGGCGGGTGGTCAAGGCAATCCATTCGATCGAAACATCACGTTTGCCCGGTCGATTTTCGTACTTGAGGCGAATATGGGGTTCATGGATGTCCATGACGCCACGGTGACGCACGGCGGGAGTGGGTCGAGGAATCGCGCCGCGGCGTTGGGCGACGCGTTGGCGTCGTTGCAGCGCACGCTCAAAGACTCGCTTTTCGAGAAATGGACCACTGATGGATGCGAAGAGCGCGAGGACACGTTGAAAGCGGTCGGAGCGATTGATGTCTTTGTGCCTTTCGTGCCGCTTGATCGCGAGGCGGTGAAATCCATCGTACACCAGCAGCTCGAGCAGCGCGGCAAGCGCAAAGCCAAACGCCGCGAACTGCGCCGTCTCGAATGGGATGACGCCGTCCTCGAACGTCTCGTCGACGAAGTCGAATTTGAGGGCGACTTCGCCATTGAAGGCGGTAAAGAAGTTGCCATTGTGTTATCGCGATGTGTTACTCGGGCGTTGCGCTTATTAGCCGAAGCGTACGTCGAGCGCGCCGGTTCGGATGGCGGTTTGGTATCCTCCGCGCTTCGTGACCGCGTCGTGCGTCTCATGCCCGCGTCGAGTCCATCGTCGCCCATAGTGGCCATAGTCGTGTCATAGAAGTAGCCCCACGAGGCACGCGTAGCGTAGAAAAATAATTTGAGTTTTACAAACAAACAACCTAAATAATCGAACCCCGTCGGTCAACCGCCCGAGTACGATGGCCCCTCGCACAGCTCACGCCCGTCGTCGCCGTCGCACAACGCTCGCACAAAAAAAATAATAAAATCTCCCTCACTTCTGCTTACGAACCAACCGTCCGCTCGAATCCACCGCTGGTTTCGCCGACGCCGAGTCGCTCTTCGGCGGCACCGTCCCCGTCCGCGACATCTCCATCATCTCCGCCATCAACCGATCCTGGTCCGCCTTGCCGTTCTTCAGCTCGTCACAGATTGGCGCGCAGTCTTTCCATCCCCCGGTGCCGTACGCGCGCGCAGCGCGCGGCGCGCCGAGTGCGGCTGCCGCGCACGCGGTGGACAAGGCGAGCGCGAGCGCATCGCGGCGTCCTCGCGGCGCATCGACGCTCGCATCGCGCGCCGCCGCGGCGCGCGGTGCGCACGCGCGGCGACACCGCGCGCGCGGTTCCATCGTCGCGACCGTCCTCGTCGCACACGTCGCCGTCGTCGTCGTCGTCGTCGTCGTTGATGAAAACATGATGTGCGTTGCGTTGTGACGCGACACCGCGCCGCACGCGCGCGACTCTCTCGACCGCCGCATGTCGCAGTGCGCGGTGTGCCTCGAGGCGTGCATCGGGAAGTGTGCGGTACGTGTGTCGAGCGCGCGCGAGCGCGCATCGACGACGACGACGACGACGACGACGGCGTTGAAGATTTGAAGTTGTTGTCGATGATTTTTAAATTTGAACGCGGCTCACGCGGTTTTCGCGCGTCGACCATAGCGTTGTATCGCCGCGCGTTGACTGACGAGGCGTGCGAGAAAATCGCTGAACCGCGTGCGCGCGCAGGCACTGACGAATTGCGGTCACGTGTATCACATACGATGCATTTCGCGTTGGCACGAGACCAAGGCGAGCGGCGCAAATCGAAGTCGCGCGCCGTGTCCGACGTGTAAACGCGAGTTCGCGGCGAGTGATTTCGTGACAGTCTTCCTCGATGTGAAGTCTTTGGATGTGAATAATCCTCCATCGGCTCGGAAGACGCGACGGTCGATTGGGAGCGGTGGAGGCGCGAACGCGAGCGAAGAGGAGGCGGAGCGACGGTGCGCCGAAGCGACGAGAAAGTTGCGCGTCGAACGGGAAAAGTTACACGATGCCTTGGATTCGGTGGTGACTTTGAAAGCAGAAAAGCGTGAATTAGAGGCACGATTAGAGGAGAGCGTGTCGTCGCGTGCAGAGTTGCTCGCAGCGAGGAAGGAGTTGCAGACGTCGACATTGGCCCAACAGACGCTGACGTCAAAGATTCGACGAATGACGGATGACGCTCAGGCGATGAAGATTCAGGTTGGCGTGATGCGTAAAAAGTTGACTGCGTTTGAGGATCGTGATAGGTACGAACGTGAGGTGCAGTCGGGGTCATTGCGTGAGCGTGAGATGTTGCAACGGTTGGAAAACGCCGACTCAAAAATGGCGCTCGAGACGTTGGTGCGCAATTTGTGCGCAAAGAACAAGCAAATGGCGGCGCAGCAGGAGCAGTATAATGAATTGATGAAGACTATGCGGGATAAAGAAAAGGAGGTGAAAAGTTTACAAGCGCGTGTTGAGGCGTATCGTGTCGCCGCGGTGCAGAAGCCACCGCAGCCGACGTCGACGCTAGGCGCGACGGCGGCGACATCTAGAGCCACAGATCTCCTCGTTGGTCGAGCCGGGAGCAAGCACTCGTGGGGTGTAGAAGACCCAGCTGATTTTGAATACGTCGACCCGACGCAGCCGGCGGCGAAAAAAGCGAAGAAGGCTAAATCGTTGCGACCGGGTAACGACGCGTTGATGCGAAAGTTGGCACCGAAATCAAAACCAGCGTCGACGTCGACGGCGATGAATACTATCAATCTCGCCGATGAAGAAGAAGACGACGACGATGTATTGACCAATATCTTGAATGACGTCGACGCACGGATGGAGAAGAAGCGACAACGAGGTGCGGGATCATTTTTGAAGTCGTCGCCAAAGGCGTCGGCGACAAACGGCACGTTTATTCTGCACGGTGCCGATGGTCGGGGTGGTCGCGCCAAGGTGTTTGTCACAAAACACGGCACGTTATAGATATATTTAGCCATATTTAGCCATAGACATTTTATTACAACATCGAAGTAGCACACAAGAAAGCGAGGAGAAAAATGAACACACTCGGGCGCGATTCAATCGCGATGCGGTTCTTTGTAAATTTTCGTTCAATCGTGATGCGATTCTTTGTAAATTTTCGCGCCCCAGCCCGTGGGCTCGTTCGCTATAGCAGCTTTACGTCGGCGACTTTCTGTAGGCGTTTTTACTTTTGCCGCACCACCAGAGTTTTTATTGCGCAAAGCCACGCGAGCGGCGAGCGTCTTCATTTCATCCTCCGATAATACGCGTAACAATCCTTCATCCAAATCCCCCAGTTGTAACTCATCGATGCGCACACGATGCAGCCGCGTGACATCATAATCTAGCGCCTCGCACATCTTGCGTATCTGTCTATTCCTTCCCTCGGCAAGCACGAACTTTAAAGTCTTTGGTGCTAGCTTTTTCACCTCGCACGGCTGCGTCGCCGCCGTTGTCTCCTCATTCCCTCGCTGTTGCGTCGTCGTAATAACCACCCCGGACGCTAAACGCTTAACATCTCTATCATCAACGTCACGATGAACGTCCACGACGTACTCCTTCGTCGCCTTGCGCGATGGATCTAGCAACGCATCCGATACTCGACCGTCGTTTGTCAACAACACCAACCCGCTCGAGTCCTTGTCCAGTCGTCCGACGGGAAATAATCGCACCTTGAGCGCCTTTATTTCGCGTTCGAGCACGTATAACAAGGACGTGCGCTGCCCGGGTTCCACGGTGCACACCACGCCGCGCGGTTTGTTATATGCCAGGTACACAAACGTATTCATCGCGCCATCCATCGAAAGTTCGCGTTCCACAGAGTTGGCGTACGGCTCCCAGTTCATCGGTTTACCATCGAGCGTCACCACATCTCCGCGCCTGACGCGCGTCGATGGCTTGACGAGCACGCCATTGACGAGCACGCGACCGGCGGTGACGGCAGCGTCGGCTTCGCGGCGTTTGAGGTGTGGCATGCAACGCACGAGACGAAACCCCTCGCCTTCATACCCGACGTCCGGGTCATCAACCACGGCGTCTTTGTGCTTCACCATCGTCTTGGCCAGCGCAGCGATGGCGGCGAGATTGCGCGCAGTCGTTGGCGAAGTCGTCTCGCCGTGAAAGGTTTGCGAGCCGCCGCCCGAACCGCCACCGCGCTTTCCGGCGTCTCGATTCGACGCGCGCTTACGACCGCCGCCGCGTCCAGGCGGCGCGCGCCCAGCTGAACGACACGTAATCACGCGCGCCCCGGCGCCATGCGCGCACGCCATGTCGCGCGTCGCGGTGTGACTCTAAACGTCGAAGAGTCACGCTTTTTCACGGCTTTGGCGCAAACGCGCCCAAATTATTCGCCTTCCACACCCCATCTCGCTCACGCGCGGCGAACTGCTCTTTTTTCCATATCGGTACGCGCTTCTTCAACTCCTCAATCGCATACGACGTCGCATCTGTGGCGTCACGACGATGACTCGCGCTCACGACGATGCACACGCTCGTCTCGCGCGCGTCCACTCGCCCCAAACGATGCACCATGGCGATCGCCCTCACGCCGTGCCCACCCCGCCCGTCGCTCGTCGCGCGCTCATCGCCATCCCCACCGTACGCCGCGGTGATTTCATCCGCAATCGCGCGCATTTCTTTCAGCGCCATGGGCGCGTAGGCTTCGTATTCCAAACACGACACCTCCTCGCCCAGAAACGTGTCGCGCGTGGTGCCTATGAAGACGCTGATCGCCCCCGCCGCGCCCGCGCGGCAGTATTCGATGTATTTTCTTTCGTCTATGGCGTCGTGCGTGAGCTCACACAGCGTTGGCGCGCGCTCGAGGGACATTGTTTGTGCGCGCGCGTGTACAAGTGACGAAGCGCGCGAAAGTTATCCACGTCACTGGACGCCATGGCGGCGGCGACGACGCACGCGACGCGCGCGATGGCGGCGATGACGACGACGAAGATGCGTGCGAGCGCGCCGCGCACCGCGCGAGCACCGATGGGCGTCGCGAGCGCGCGACGGGCGCGTGATGGGCGGGTGCGCGCCAGTGGTGACGGTGACGCCACGACGGATGACGCGAGCGGCGCCGACGCGCCGTCGGCATCGCCGGCAAAGCTGAGCAAAGGGGAGTACTACGCGGGATTTGTGAATGAGCCCATTCAGGGGGTGGATACGGGCGAGCGCGACGTCATAACGCCGACGATAAAGCTCGTGACGCAGAGCACCGTGGTGCTGACGATGTTGTACCTGGGATTTACGTATTCGAACAATTTACCGCCATTTGGGCCTGGGCCGACGATGCCGTAGACGAAGATATGTGCTAGATTCTTATTTGATTGTATTAGAATGTTGCTACTGTACAGAGAACGTCAACGCGCGTCTAGTGCTATGTATTCGCCAAGGTTTTTGGCTCTTCGGTTTCTTCGGCGTCGGTATCGCGTTCGATGTTCGTGGCACTCAACTTTGCCAGACCCACTTCTCGGTTCCAATCTAATCGCGTCGCGTGGAACGCAAGGAATGTCCCTGCTGTGCAAACGCCCATCGCGAGCCCGTACCAAATACCGCGTACGCCTTCGTCACCGACAAAGGCAAACAGTAGACCGCTCGAGAGTCCGATGACCCACAAACTAAGCAAACACGTCCATGCGATTAGAAATTGTTTGCCACACGCGCGTAATACGCCATTGCACGCACCCAGTAAGCCGTCGAACAACTGAAACATCGCGCAGAATGGGGCGATTTTACTCACCAACGAAATCACGTCTGGGTCGTCATTCGTGTAGAGCTTTGCGATGGTTTTGTTAGATGTGATGATTGTAATCGCACAACACCCCATCCATGCGACTGACATGGCGACGATGAGCCATGCCGCGCGTTTTGCGCGATACGGATCGCCAGCTCCGAGTAAGTTCCCGACGCGAATGCTCGCCGCGGTGCCCAACGCCATCGGGCCGCACATGAATGAAAACGTCGCGATGTTCAGCACAATCATGTGCGCATTCAACGCCACTTCGCCGAGTTGCGACGCCATGACGACAGTCATTTCGAACGAAAACGCCTCGCCAAAAACCATGAGAATACCGCTAAAACTCAAACGAAGAGCGCGAATACACATATTCCTCGTAATCGCCTTGGCTGCTTCGTAGTACTCATGAAACGCGCCCTTGCGATGCCAATTTTCAACGTATGCGCAGTACGCTAACAAGAACAACAAGTTCGCTGTTCTCGACACGGTCATCGCCCACTGACTGCCGAACACGCCCTTGTGGGCGACGTTCATAAACGCTTCATGAAAGGCGATGTTCGCGAACAACGTCATCAACGAAGTAACGCCGATAGCCAACACGCGGCGCTGCACCGCCAAATACTTTTGCACCCCGAGCGTGAGCCCGAGCGGCCATAAACCGATGGACAAAATTAAGCAACACTGCCGAACATCCGCGGCTTGCGCAGAATCGAGATTGAACACGCCTTGCGCAATTTCTTTCGCCGCGCACAACACGACGTTCATGGGCGCGCAACACGCGAAGATGACGCCCGTAGTCAACATCGCCCAGCTCTTCACCGCGCGCGCGTCTCCAGCGCCAAAAGCTTGCGAACCCAGCGTGTCCATGGTGCCTCCAGCGCCGGTTATCGCCATCCACATCATCAAAAACAGAGTCATGCTCACTGTAGCCGTCGAGAGCTCGTCGCGGCCCAAGCGACCGCAGTACACGAGCTGCGTCGCCATCATCTACATCGGTCGCGAGACGCACGCGCGCGTGATGTTAGTCATCGTGCCTTGCAAACGAGCGCGAGCTGGCGAACGGTCGTGCGTTCTCGCGCGCGCGTCGCGCGGATAATGCGCAACATCGACGTGGCACTCTCAAGATGCGTGACGTGGCACACGGAAATGTCGCGGGGCAGCGTTTGTTTACGTACCAACTGCTGCGAACCAAACTGCATGATGACGGGCGGGACGATGTGCGCCACGGCGCGAAGCTCGTCAGCGAGCCATGGCTTGGGTGACATTTGCGAGCCGCAAAGTGACGCGCGACACGTTTTCATCCTCTACGTCGCGCAGATTCGGTGTATCGATACGCGATGCTGATATTTACGGTAAATATTAATAAAGCGATACATCGCACCGTGAGCTAGCATGCGTGCGCGCGCGCGTGTGCGAGTTTACGCCGTTTGGCTTTCGTCGTCTTCCTCTGCGCCCAACACGTCCTTGAAGGCTTGTAAAATACTCGCCGGCTTGTACGTGAAAAAGGCGAGCAGCATTGGGATAGGCGTCAGCGTCACCCCGAGGTCTTCGGCAAAAAACGTATTGTAGCGATTGAGCGCCATGAACAAAATCACGGGCACTAAAATAGATGGCGGTCCACCTTGACCGCCGCCTTCGGATTCCGCCTTGCCGCTCAATAATCGAACGTATACGATGGCACCCGCGGCGCCAAGTAACCATGAGAATCCCATGTTATATCCACCGACGGCGAACGCGGCCACTGCACCAGAACCTGCCATCCCAGCAGTGGTCAACAACAAGTCCTCCTTGATTTTTTTATACTTGGCTTCGTCTTCAGCGCGGCGTCTCGCCTTTTCTTCATCCGTCATATCCGCGAAAGCTTTTTGAGGCATAAAAGTCGCATCTTTAATCTTTGACTTGATCGCCGTCGACGAAGCAGGTCTGTATCCAGGTGTTTTCATCGCTTTGGCGCGTTCAGCCTTTTCCCACTCGCGCTGCCATCGTCCCTTTTCCGCGCGCGTCGGAGCGTAGTTCCACCCATTCAAATTATATTTCGACTCCCCTTTCTTCGTCGTCGCCAAATCCAACGCAGACGGCTCACCAATCATCTTCCCGCGCTCATCCACAAATTTCAACTCATCGGATTTCGCCGATGCCGATAACAACGCCGCCGCTTGTCCGCTCGGTAACGCTTTTGGATTACTTCGCCTCGCATCCTCGTCGCCGTCCTCGTCGCCACCTTTTCGCTTCAACGTCGCGCTTAAATCCAGCGACATGTCATCGAGCATCTTGGCGCGACCGAACCCTAATCCACTCGACGCTTTCGCCTGCGCCGCGCGCTCGGCGTCCGCCTTGGCGCGCTCAACGCGCTCGAACTCGGCGTCAATGTTGATTTCCCAGATGCGCCGATCCTTGGCGTTGTCGCGCTCCCACGACGGCTTGTTCGCCCCGTCGCCGTTCGTCGCGGCGTGGAGTCGCGACGATGACGACGACGGTGGCGTCGATGGCGACGGCGCGGATGACGCGCGCCGGAGCGCGGGGCGAGAGACCGCGAAGGGCGCTTGTACGACGTACATGTGTGCGGCGAGATGTGACGCCAGTTGCGCGCTCGTTGACGACGACGACGACGGCTCCGACGATGGCGACGACGATGACGACGATGACGACGACGATGCCGATGATGACCACGGTGACGACGACGCGCGGTGCGCGGGCGCGCCGCGACGCGAACGCGCCGAAGCGCGCCGCGGTGCGTGCGCTTGGAGCCAAGGATGACGACGCCCTCGTGGCCGCCATGCGGGCGCAAGTCGCCGCCACGAACGCCAACCCGAGCGTGGCAAACATCGTGCAAACGCTCTGCGAGCTCGCCGAGCAAGACTACGGGCTCACGGGCGTCAAGTTTAACGAAGTCATGGCAAAGGTTGATGAGTGCTACACTTTTTCGCCCACCGAGTACGTGAGCGGTAAGGGCACTGCGATTGAGGTCACGAACGCGCCCGGGACGAATAATGGCAGCTGTAAGACGTTTTATTTCGCAAAGTTGCACAATTTAAGCCCAGGTGCGGCGTTGAGATTGTTTTGTGAGCATTACGAGGACGTGTTGGCGACGCCCGACGGGGACTCGCACGCGAATATTCGCGCGTTCATGGCCAATGGTTGGGATGGAATTTCATTCGCCGGCGAGGCGCTGCGCATGCGTGACGGTAGCGAGAGCGTTAATGATGTGTAATGATTGTTTCACGTAAATTGGATTGGTATTAATATAGTTTTAACTCGGCGGAATATTAACTCGGCGGAATCGACACTCGCGTGAGTTCGACGTCGTACGTCAAATCCGTTCCTGGCCTAACGATGTTATCCCCTAACACCGCACCGTCGTCACCGAACGCTAAGGACGCGGGAACTTTAATCACGCGTCGGCCACCTTGTCGCATGCCGGCGACGCCGTCCTCGACACCTCGCGTAATCGCTCCGCCCAACCGTCCTCCATACGACCACACCACCTGCCGTCCCTTCTTACGCGTGTCAAACACCACCTCGCCCGTGTTTGTGATTTTCACCTCAACATGCGCCGCGAGTAAATACTGTGGCGCCACGCGTTCGCCGCCACCGACGACGACGTCAACGTACGACGTTCCGCCCGCCGTCGAGACTTCTCGTCGCTCGCTCGCGTCCACGTCCCTCGTATTCACAATCGCCTCGCGCGTTTCCCGCCGCGTCTTCAACTGTTCGCTCACCACCCCGAACGTTAGCACCCCGAGCCAGGCTAATCCACCCTTCAAACCGAATCGACGCGTCATAAACGTCGCCACGGCATCCGTGCTCTCCGCGCGTCGAACATTCACGCGTCGCTTCTCCTCCACCGGTTGCGACGCTTTCGCCGTCGCTGGCGCTGGCGCTGGCGCCGGCGCGCGCGCATCCTCTCCGGGCGCGCCCATGGCGTCGATGAAGTCGTCATCCGACGACGACGCGCGCGTTTCCGGCCGCCTTGTGCGTCGCTTCGCCGATGCTGACATGGATAGTGATGATGATGATGATGTCTTCGTCGGGTGCGCGACGCGCCGAGACGCGGTATCGCGCCGCGCGCGCGCGATGTGCGTCGCACCGATGACGCCGCGCGTCGTCGTCGCCGTCGTCGCCATCGCCGTCGTCGTCGTCGTCATACGTCGAGGCGCACAGTGACGCGGCGTCACTCGTGCGCACGCTTTTTTTGGCTCGGATGATGATCGTGACGCCGACGACGGCGACGGCGATGGCGACGACGACTCGCGCGGCGCGCGCGATGACAGGCACGGCGTCGTCGTGTTCGGGTCGACGCCTCGCGGAACCGCCGCGTCGACGACGACACGGTCGCGTGTCGTGGATGACGGTCGCAGCGTTGGGCGGTGATGCTGACGACGTGGATGACGTCGCCGCCGCGCGCGAGAGCGACGACCGTTCGCGCGCGCGTGCGACGGGATTACCGTACACGGACACGGCATCGACGCGAGAGTACGAATTCGCCCTGGCAGCGGCGATTGCGAGCGAAAACTACGCTGAAGCCGCGCGCGTGCGGGACATTCTTCGCGCGCGAGGCGAAACCAACGCGCGCCGGGTCGCCGACGCCAACGCCGCGTTCTACGACGCCTTCCGCTCGGGCGACATTGAAGTCATGAAATCTATGTGGGCACGTGACGCACCGCACGCGCAGTGCGCGCATCCAGGAAGCGCCGTGGTGAGCGGCTACGACGACGTCGTCGAGAGCTGGGCCGTCGTCTTCGCCAGCGCGCCCGCCGGCGCCGGTTTCGACGTTCGCGCCAGCGACGTCCGCGTCCACGCCGGGGACGGTTGGGGATTCGTCACATGCGTCGAATGCGTCGGTGACGCTGGCGCTCGGCTCGCGGCGACGAATATTTTCGAGCGCCAACCCGACGGCGACTGGGCCATCGTCCTCCACCAGGCGCACGGCGTCGTCGGCCTTCGATGATAGCACAAAACAGCCCCCGTTCGCATCGCCGTTCGCGCCATCGCCGACGACGCGTTCGACGCATAGCACGCGTGTAATCCACACACACACACGCACACACGCACCACGATCGAGAACGCTCGCGAATACCGCGCTCTTTCGCTCTCGACGGTCCGAACGCGCGACGGCGCCAATCCACATCCTCCAGATCTCTCGGCTCAAAACATTTGGATAAATCGACCAATCATGACCACGGACCACAGTCCCTCTCTTTTTCGCGAACACACAGGACCCGCCGTCGGGACATCGCGACGCGTCGAGATTCGACGGCGACGCGCAGTGCGCGCGTTAGTAGTGTTCTTTCGTTTGTTTTCGTGTCGGTGATTCCAACGCGCGATGTTTGCGACGACGACGACGACCACGACGTTGAGCTCGCGGGTGCGAGTGATGCCCGATGATCGATCGGCGCGCACGCCTGCGACGACGGTGCGCGCGCGACGGTGCGCCTCGCCCGGCATTGCGCGCGCATCGAGCGGGAGTGATGATGTGGTGCCTTTGATGGTGCGAGCGGCGCGTAAGGAAAAGGTGGAACGCGCACCGGCGTGGATGATGCGGCAAGCGGGGAGGTACATGAAGGAGTACCGGGACTTGGCGGTGAAGCACCCGTCGTTTCGAGAACGCAGCGAAACGACGGATTTAATCGTCGATATCACGTTGCAGCCGTTCCGTGCGTTTAAGCCGGATGGGGTTATTTTGTTCAGTGATATTTTAACTCCGTTTCCGGCGTTTGGGATTGATTTTGAGATTGACGACTACAAGGGACCTATGCTGGAGAAGACGATTCGCACCAAGGAGGATTTGAAAATGTTACACGATGTGGACTTGAGCAAGGTGGAGTTTGTGGCGGAGTCGTTGAAGATTTTGCGACAAGAGGTTGGTAACGATGCCGCGGTGCTCGGGTTTGTCGGTGCGCCGTGGACGTTGTGCACGTACATTGTCGAAGGACAGTCGACGTCGACGTATAAAACCATCAAGTCGATGTGCTTCAACAACCCTGATGTGTTGCACTCGTTGTTGTCCTCCGTAGCGGATGCCTTGGCCGTGTACGTTGGGTTCCAAATCGATGCCGGCGCGCAGGTGATTCAAGTGTTTGATTCTTGGGGTGGTCAACTCCCGCCGCACATGTGGGAGGAGTGGTCAAAGCCGTATATTGACCGCGTCGTTCGCAAGGTGCAACAAACGCACCCGGGGACGCCGATTACGCTCTACGCCAACGGTTCTGGCGGGCTTTTGGAGCGCATGTCCACGTTGACTGTGGACACGATTGGCTTGGATTGGACGATTGACATGGAGGATGGTCGCCGACGCGTCGGGGATAAAGCGGTGCAAGGCAACGTCGATCCCGTGGTGTTGTTCGCCGGCGAAGATGCCATCGAAAAGGCTGTCAAGGATGTGTGCCGCAAGGCGGGTCCGACTGGACACGTGTTGAACCTCGGGCACGGGGTTTTGGTTGGTACGCCCGAAGAATCCGTCAAGCACTTCTTCGATGTGTCGAAGACGATCACGTATTAAACGATGACGATTTTGGATTTTTTTCACTTCCCTTTTCTCAATCATGCGCGCCGAGCGAGCGCTCGTGACGTATCGCTCAAAATATATAACTCTAGCTAAAACTATCTTGTGATTGATATACGCTATATACGCTACCTGCACCGCACCAGTGCATTCTTGACTACATTACATTACCTTTTCCCTTGTGTTGGCCTCGACTTGGCGACGATGTTCTCGCAAGGCGTCGACGAGCGCCTTCAACCCAGGCTGCTTTTTCACCGCGCGACAATGCTCGTAATGCGCTTCGAGCATTTCCTCCATCCCACGCGGTGCGTTAGACATGCACTCTACCAGAGATTGCTCGTACTCATCGGCATAGACCGCGCGCGATAACGCGCGCTGCGCGTTGCTCTGACGCAACGTCGCCGCCGTCGCCGCGACGTCGCGCATAGCCTCGCTCGCATTCAGCTCCAACACCGATGCGTTCGTGGACGACCCATCGGGCGTGGTAAAATTGCCATCGAGCCACACCGTCAGGGCGTAGCGTGTCGATGCCGTCGATGGCATCACGCGATGCAGCGTGCGGTCGCTGTAGAAAATCGCCAGTCGGTTATGCCTCGGCGCCACGCGTGCCGCTCCCGCGCAAAACGGCTGCAACACCAGTTCTCCACCGTCGCCATCGCGCCATTGCGGATTCAAATACAAAATCGCCGTCACTGCGCGATTCGAAGGCGGGCCTGGATTATCGTAATGCCACGGAAAACACCCGCCTCCGCCGACGTTGAGCTGCGCCTTGACGACGCGCTTTTCAGCGCGCGGCTCCAATCGTAACTCTGGCGCCACTCGCGCGAACGCGCGCGCGAACGCCTCGCTCGAGGCGTCATAAAATCCCCACAGCGCCGCATACGCATCATCGTCTCGCGTCTCCCCTAACGTCTCGGCGTCGGCCAAGTCGCACTCGTAAATGTTCGGCTTGCTAAACAAATACCGCGCGCTGCCATCAGTCTTGGTAAAGTGCGTGCGATTGGGGCGAAGATACTTTCGATCGCGCGCGTGCGGTGACGCCACCGACGCGTTCGCCGCCCCAGTCGCCGCACCACCGTCGTCATCCGTCGTCACCGCCGCTAAACGTTCCAGCGATGCGCGCAAGGCGTGCGCCAACGCATCATCCAAAAACGCATCCACGACGGCGAATCCATCGCGCTCGAGCGCGCGCGCGACGTCGCACGTGATGTGCGCATCAACCGCGTTCGTCACATCGCGCGCGACCGCGCTCGAGGCGCCCGTCATGACGACGGCGCGGCGTCGCGCAATGGCGAGCTCGAACACATTCCGCACGTTCCGCACTGTACGACGCTCGCCCGAACGCTTGTCGGCATCGCGCGATGGCGGCGAACGGCGCGGGCGATCGAGACGCGGTGCACGCGCTCGAGGACGCGCCCATGCTCGCGGACGAACCGCCGGTGCGGTCGGAGAACGCGACGGCGTTTCGTGGTGGTGATGGTGATGATGATGGTGCGCTCGGCACCTCGCGCGTGATGCATGGCGACGCGCGCGCGGTGGCGATAGGGGTGCCGGTGATGGTGAGCGCGCGCGATGCGTTGGAGGATGAGCTCGATGATGTCGTGGCGAACGTGATCGACGGCGATGGTGGTGATGGAAACGGCGAAAGCGCTGAAGATGAAGATGAAGCTGACGACGCGCGCGACGTAGAAGGAGGGAGTTTGGAGAATGAAAACGTCGAGGATATGTTTACGCAATACCTCATGCCTAAATTTTGGTTCGAAGTGTTTGGTGTGCGAGTGCACGTGAGCGTATGGGTGCTATATATGTGGGGAATCACGTACGTCACAGCTGTGTTCCTGTTCTCCGCCTTTGCGGGTGACGACTTTGGATTTTATTACTTTGCCACGTTAGTTGTCTTCTGGGCATTCATCATGAGCTTATTTTTTGTGCTCTTGTTTTCGAGCACATTCATTCACGAGTACGCGCACATCGCCGCCGTACGTTACTTTGGCGGCCGCGTGGATGAAGACAAGGGAGTCGTATTGTGGCCGTTCGGCGCGTTGGCGTATTTACACCTCGATGGCTTGACACTTAGCCAAGAAATGCTCGTCACCATCGTCGGCCCGTTGTCGCATGCACCGCAGATTCTACTCTGGTACCTCCTTAGCTTGACGGCATCGTCCACAGAGGACAATTTGTGGCGCGCAATCACGCTCAGCATGGTTGCTCTGAACACCGTTTTGCTCGTCTGGAATTTACTCCCGTGCTACCCAATGGACGGCTCTCGCATATTATCTTGCGCACTACTCCTCACCAGACGCATCAAGGTTGAATCCGCGGCATGGATCGTCGTCATCATCTCATACATTGCCAGCGTCTCGTACATCGTCGGCTCGCTCACCGATACCTTCGCCCCGCTCGCCGTCTTCTCCAACTTCCCAATCGATTGGATCTTTGGCGGCTTATGCGTCGTCGCCACGTCAAACATCGCCGTCATGCTCAAGCAAGGCCGCATCAGAGACCACCCGACGTTTAGTCGATACGAAATCGTCTACGACGCCTACCACGCCTTTGACGCCAAGCCGCACCCTGAAATCTTCCTGTAATACTAACGCATCCATACGCCCATGTACGCCATGTCCATCATTCACCGACGCCACGACTCCATTCGAGGTCATCCTTGGTTTAAAATACACACACTACGTGTACACGCCAAAGATCTCTGATTTTTGTGTCGTCGTCGTCGCTCTGTCGCTCGCGTTTGGGTCGCCGAAGCCTGTGCGCCATTGCGCGACGGTTCACGGCGCACGACGACGGCGATGATGTCCTCCATGATGCGCGCACACGCGCCCGCGACGACGCGCGCGACGACGACGGTGGGCGGGCGCGCGAACCGCCGCGCGGCGATGCGGGTGACGACGGTGGTGCGCGCGGTGAGCGATGCGAGCAGCGTCGAAGCGAGCGGCGATGCGGCGCCCGCGCCGCCGGCGTTGGAGAGTGAGGTAGGTGTAGACGTCGTCGCGTCGCGTGAGGGATCTGTGTGTGTGTGTGCGTGCGTACGGGGACGCGTTCGTGCGCGTGCGCGGTGCGCGCGCGCGACGATTGGGCGATGATTGTGGCGATCGGGGACTGGCGACCCTATCCACTCGCGACGGTTCGGCGCGCGGAACGGGTGATGTACGCGCGTGCGTACGGGGTGTTCTCGAGCGACGCGGCGCGCATGGACGATGTTGGTGATTGTGTGTTCGCGTGCGCGTGTGCGCGTGGGTGATAGCGCGCGTATAGGTGGACGGTGCGGTGGCGAGCGCGGAGCCGACGGAGGACTGACGGGTGGGATATCTTTTCTTTTCGACGCGTAGGTTGGTGTGGATTACGCGCCGTTCAAGGCGTTGCTCGAAGCTGGGGAATGGGAGAAGGCAGATGACGAACACCGTCGGTTGATGTGCGTCTTAGCTGGTGAAGAAGCTGAATTGCGCGAGTGGGTGTACTTTACCGAGGTTTCGCAAATGCCGGTGAAGGATTTGCAAACCATCGACGCGTTGTGGAGATTTTACAGTAAGGACCGTTTCGGTTTCAGCGTGCAACGTAAGATTTGGATTTCTCAGAAGAAGCAATGGGCTAAGTTCTTCAAAAAGATTGATTGGACGACGGGTGAGAATGGCGATTACCGTAAGTTTCCGCAAGAGTTCCAGTGGCGCGCGGACGCCGCGCCGGGGCACATGCCGCTCACGAACGCGCTTCGCGGTACGCAGCTCTTCGAGGCATTGCTCGAACACCCTGCGTTCGGTCCGGGTAAGCCTGAACGTACGTCTGAAGGCTCTTTCTTCGAAGGCTCGTCGTCGCGTGAGACGCCGGTTCGTTTCGAATTGCCTACTGTCGGCGGCGTGCTCGATGTCACCGCGCGCTTCGGTAAGGCGGCGGTGATTTTCGTTCAAGAGTTGGCCAAGTAAGCGATGAAAAAGAAACAACACTGCTACAGTACTTTATAATACACAAATTGACCCGCAAATTCGTATAACCTATATATGCGTCGCCCTCATCGCGCACGTCGCGGCGCGTTTCTATGTTGTGTGCGCTCGGCGCGCGCTACGGAATGTCATCGTACGGCGAAGTATCCCTGAAACACCGCTCGAACACTTCATTCACAACCTCGTGCGCATGTTTGGCGTCGCGACACTTCGGATTCATCGCCACCGAAAGCTCTGCCCGTCGTCTCACGCACGCTTGATGATGCTTTTTAATGCTAAAAAACACCCGTCCTCGCATGAGCTCATTCACCCAGTGACAATCCCCACTCAAATTCGCCGCGCGAATCTCCGAACACGCGTGTTGACGCAAATCTAACCAATCCATCTTCCCAGCCGCGCGACAGTGATCGTACGCGTGTATTAACTCGTGCGCCAACGCGTTTTCCAACGTCGTCGCGTCGTTGATGTGATTGTGACACACCACCACCCCATCCGGTGGTCGAAACCCACCAACCACGCTCGCCGAGCACGTCTCCACGCGAAAAAACCGCGCATCGATCGCACAACCCGCCTGTCCGAGCTTTTCAATCATAAACCGCACGATCGCGCTCGATTGCGCCATGCGCTCGACCTCGCGCTCGCACTTTTCAGGCGTCATGATGATTCACGCCTCAATCACTATCCTCCTATCGCCGTCGACGCACGCGCGCGGGCGCGGGTGTGTGCCTATGCGTACCACGCGTGCCGTGTTCGTATCGTATCGCACCTCGCGCGACGACGACGACGACGACGACGACGACGACGACGCGAGTCGAGGTGTGTCGCGCATGAAACCACCTCTCGCGAGATATCCTCCCCAACGCCTGCCGCACACCTCGACGCGCGCGACGGACATCGTGCGAGACGTCCGGACGCACCGATAGATACACGACACACCGCGCGTGTAATCAAGGCGACGCGCGAGCGCGGAGCACGACGACATCGACGATATAAAGGTTGATACGATGATGATGAAAACGCGTCGAGCCGCCGGGGGGTTAGTTTCCCGACGCGCATTCGTAACGCTCGCGTGCGCGATCGCGTGGATGGCGTGCGCGGTGACGCACGCGTCTGCGGCGACGTACACGTGCACGGCGCAGTGCGATGCGTCGGCGGCGACGACGTCGCAGTGTGGAAGTGGAAATGTGTTATCCGCGTCGACGGCGTGCAGCGCGTCGCACACGACGTACGAAGGGTGCACGGCGACGGTGTGCGACGCCGCGTGCGCGAGTGCGACGACGACCACGGTTGAGACGGTGACGTATCAGTCGAAGACGTACAAGTGCTTCAATACGGATAACAAGAT
>Ga0255753_1001505_pt1 | contig 27647 bp, 22 predicted proteins | sample 041ome_10_FD_179953 | JGI IMG/M metagenome (GOLD analysis project Ga0255753, IMG submission 179953) | Coastal salt marsh microbial communities from the Groves Creek Marsh, Skidaway Island, Georgia - 041412US metaG (version 2) | ecosystem: Environmental > Aquatic > Marine > Intertidal zone > Salt... | reverse complement strand
ATGCTGTATTATCTGGTAACCTATTGATTGAGGTTGATGAAACTAACCTAGTTCCAGGCCAAGACTTATCAGTATACCCAGGCAAAGTATTCCGTAGACAAGGTGGTGCACCAGGACAAGCTATCTTTGGCACTAAGTTCCCGAATGTTGCAGGTGAGAACTTACAACTATTTGACAAGGCACGAGTACTAGCTGATGAATCCACAGGTTTCCCATCATTTGCACACGGGCAAACTGGTGTGTCAGGTGTAGGCCGTACAGCTAGTGGTATCAGTATGCTAATGGGTGCTGCCAGTGGCGGTATCAAAAATGTAATAAAAAACATTGACGACTACTTACTACGTCCAATGGGCGAAGGTCTATTCCGCTTTAATATGCAGTTTGACTTTGATCCAGAAATGCGTGGTGACCTAGAAGTTAAAGCACGTGGAACTGAAAGTCTGATGGCTAACGAAGTACGTAGTCAACGACTAATGCAATTCTTGCAAGTATCATCCAACCCTGCACTTGCACCGTTTGCTAAGTTCCAATACATTATTCGTGAGATTGCAAAGTCTCTTGACCTTGATCCCGACAAAGTAACTAACAATATGGACGAGGCTGCATTGCAAGCAGAACTTATGAAAGGTATGCAAGCACAACAGCCAACGCCAGAGGGAGCACCTGCACCTGCAGGGGCAAACCCAATGGATACATCGGGAGCAGGTGGCGGTAACATTGGCGTAGGCCAAGCACCAACACCGCAAGAACAAGGATTTAGTGGTAATGCAGGACAGGGAGCACCTCAACAAGCTCAAGGGTCTGGTCAGCAACCAAGCCCAATGGGCTAAGTTTGAAGACTACATAGACACAATAATTGCACAACAGCATCGTGCAATGGAACAAACTAGTGAACTTGTTGCAGTTCATAGAGCACAGGGTGCTATCTATCAGTTACGTAGGCTGAAGTTACTACGAGATGAAGTATTAAAATCTCAATAAGGAAATTACTATGGAAGAACAAATGGAACTTTTTAGAGATCGTAGTCATAGTTTAGAAGAACCTGAAATGAAAAAAGGTATCTATAAAGAAATGGAACCTTCTTGGGATTTGTCTTCCAAAGAATACGATGGTAAAGAAGTAAATATAATTACATTTAAAGACGGTAAAGAATTATCTATGCCTCAAATAGAATATATGTTTGAAAAAAATAAATCTGCAGCAGAGCCTATTCCTTCAAAGGCAACCTCAAAAGAAATATTAAATTTTCTTAATGAAAAAAATCCTACTAGAGAAGAGTTTATAAATTATTTTTCTGGAAAAAGACTTAATAAAGGTGGTACTCCCATGCTAGAAAAACAAATGGAACTCTTTGAAGACGGTGGCCTTCGTGATGAAGGTGGCATGGTTGATGAAGAATCGGGCAATGAAGTACCTGTAGGTAGTACACGTAAAGAGGTACGTGACGATATTCCTGCCATGCTCAGTGAAGGTGAGTTTGTTTTTCCTGCAGACGTAGTACGTTACATTGGTCTTGAAAACTTAATGCGTATTCGTCAAGATGCCAAGCAAGGCTTGAAACAGATGGAAGCTATGGGTCAGATGGGTAATGGTGATGAAGCTGTACTGCCTGATGATATGCCATTTGGTATGATGGACTTGATTATTATTGAGGGTGAAGAAGAAGAGGAAGAGCCACAGAAGAAAGCACGGGGTGGTGTCATCCATGCTCAACAAGGTACTTTCGTAACACCTATGTTTGATCCGTCAGATCAAGATGTACGTGAATATAAAAACGAAGCAGGTGATAGCCTGTTTATCCCATTCTTGGGTGGTGAGCCAGTATACCCAATTCCTGCGGGATATTTCCCTGCAGGTCAAATGCCTACAGAGACTGAAGCAGAAGCTGCGCCAGTTGATAGTGGTGACGATGATAGAACACCACCACCAGAACCGTCAGAGTTCCAGAAAGCGGGTGGCTTTGGAATGGACACATCAGCCACTGATGGTAAAGCACTAGACATGTGGATCAAAGAGGCAGAGAAAGCAAGCACGTATGGGAATGTAGCTGCAGGTATCGGTGTTGCAATTAATCCATTATTAGGTGGTATGCTTGCTCTTGCTAGTAAACAACAAAAGAAACAAATTGTAGACATGCTTGACGAAAAAATTGCACAAGCACGTAAGACACCTATTAAAGGGCAGTTAGATGCACTAGAAAAAATAAAAACACGTTTGACAACAGATGAAGGTAAAGGTATACTTGCTAAAGTAATTGATGAAATTACAGGAACAGTTACAGATGCTCTTGGTTTATCTAAAGCAGAAAAAGTAACTGCTAAAGTAGGAGCAGGTCTTGGTGCTACACAAGACCCAGATGAACCTGACGATAAAACTACAAACACACAACAAAAAGTTTTAAATGAACTTGCTGCTAAAGGTTACAAATTAGGTTCACCTGATGATGATGTACCAAAGGGAGCATTTTCGTTTGGTAACCTAGAACCTAAATCGGGTGAAGAAATATTAGAGGCAGTAAAGGCTATTCCTGAATCTGGAGAACAACTAGAAGTTGGTCCTGCTACACCAGTTGCACCTGTAGCACCAGAAACTGTTGAAACTATACCGTTTGAAGATCAAGCTCCTATATCAGCACCTAAAACACCACCATCTCCAACAGAGATACGAGACATGGCAGAACAAGGTGCACGTATTCGTGAAACTACAGGCACAGCACTTGAAACAAATGCTACGTCAGATTTTAATGAAGGGGAAGTTCTGGCTCAAAACGATGAACTTTTCTATAATAATTTTAGGGGTTTTGATAACGCAGAGCAAGCAGCCAGAAAAGCCAAACAACAAGAAGAAGGTACTCAAACACCTACTATTACAGACTATCAGACAAAAGCAGCATTTGGTCCATTAGCAGTAGAAGCATATACACCTGAAATGTCTACTACATCAACTGTAACACAACAGGTACAAGATTATATAGGAAATTTACGCAGTCCTATTTCTATTACTGGACGTAGTGTGTATGAAAAACTTGATCCCCGTACTACACTTGAAGAGTTAACAAATAAACTAGCACAATCATCAAGTAGAGGCAGAGGACGTGATGATGAACCATCTGCACCTACAACTCCTGCACCTACTGCGTATCAACCAGGACAGCAAAGACGTAAGCCAAGAAAAGATAAAGACGACGATGGCCCAAGTTTTGCAGATAAAATGCAAAAAACAATGCAAGAAAAAGCAACTGAATCTTTAAAAACTGCAGATCAAAAAACTGCAGAAGTTGCTTCTAAAGCAAAAGCAGGTGGAGCATCACAAGCTGAAGTAGATAAAATAAAATCCGAAGGTGCTAAAATTAAAGAAAAACTTGAACAGCAATCCAAGGGTATTAAGACAGGCTTCAAAAAAGGTGGACTTGCAAGCCGTAAAAAATAATAACCACCAATATGACTAGCTACCCATCCCCCTACCAACAGGCTACGGTGGCCCTAGTAAAAAGGACAGATAATGTCAGATACAATTATGGCTGAAGAAATGCAGCCTCAAAAGAAAGTGGCTTTTGCCAATCGTAAATATACAAACGAAGAACGAATCCAAAAAGAAGAAGAAGAACTTGAACAGCTAATAGCTGAACAAAAAGGTGAAGCAGTGGAACAAGAACCACAAGAAGCTGAACCTGCAAATGCTGAAGAACGTAGCTTTAAGAAACGTTATGGTGATCTACGCCGACATCAGCAAACAAAAGAAAAAGAATACGAAGATCGTATTAAGGCACTTGAGCAACAGCTTAACCAAGCAACAAAACAAGAAATCCGACTACCTAAGTCAGACGAAGACATTGAAGCTTGGGCAACTAAGTATCCAGATGTAGCAGCAATTGTTGAAACTATTGCAATTAAAAAGGCAAAAGAACAAGCTGCAGATTTGGAAGATCGTGTAAAAGCAGTAGACGAAATGCGTGAGACTGCAGCACGTGAAAAAGCTGAAGCAGAGTTAATGCGTTTGCACCCAGACTTTGACACTATTCGTGATAGTGATGACTTTCATGATTGGGCAGAGGAACAACCTAAATGGGTACAAGATGCATTGTATGAAAATGACAATGACGCACGTTCTGCTGCTCGTGCAATTGATCTGTACAAATCTGATCGTGGTATTAAAAAAACTAAATCCACATCAAAAGATGCTGCACGTTCTGTGGAAACACGGAATCAACGTAGCAAACCTCAGTCAGATACTTCGGGAATGGCTATCAAAGAGTCTGAGGTACAGAAGATGTCTCCACAAGAATACGAAAAACGATCTGATGAGATCATGGAATCTATTCGCACTGGAAACTTTATTTACGATTTATCTGGTTCAGCTAGGTAAAAAGTATTGACATTATAGTTATTTATGATATAACTATATGTATCATATGTTAGTGTGGCCCCAATAGGACACCCATACTGACGTATATTCCCCACGCAAACAACAGACCTTACGGACTTACCTAATACGTATGGCCCGTAGTTGTAGCACAAAGGCCAAGTGTTATATTCTACGCACCCATAAACGATTAGCCTCCTATATAGTACTCTGTGTGTTTAGCATCTGTTTATGCTTTAAGGAGAAAATGTTATGGCATTTCCATCAGCATCGGGTTACGGCAATTTACCCAATGGTAATTTTAGTCCAGTAATCTATTCCAAACAGGTGCAACTTGCATTCCGCAAGGCATCTGTTGTTGAAGCAATCACAAACTCTGATTATTTCGGAGAGATTGCAAACATGGGTGATTCAGTTAAAATCATTAAAGAACCTGAGATCACCGTGAAACAATACGATCGTGGTACACAGATCACACCACAAGATTTGGATGATGAGGATTTCTCATTGACCATTGACAAAGCTAACTACTTTGCGTTCAAAGTGGACGACATTGAGGAAGCTCATAGTCACGTCAATTTCCAAAGCTTGGCATCTGATCGTGCGGCATATCGTTTGGCAGACCAAATGGACCAAGAAGTTCTTGGATACCTATCTGGTTTTGCACAAGCTGCGCTTCATGCAAATGCAAGCACAGTTAACACTACTGTAAACGGCACAAAGGCTATTGATACTGCTTCTGATGGTGCTAACCTAGTTGGTGCGGAACTATTGGCTTCTATGTCACTAGACGCATCTGACTTTACAAACACATCAGGTACTGCAGGTTCAGCCAACAGTTCAATTGGTATTGAGCCTCGTGCAGGTGGTGCTACTGCTGCGAAATCTGCAACTGCAGGTAACGCATTCCCGTTGCAAATTCTTGCACGTATGTCTCGTTTGATGGACCAACAGAATGTTGATACACAAGGTCGTTGGATCGTTGTGGACCCAGTATTCATGGAAGTCTTGAAAGACGAAGATTCACGTCTATTGAACGCCGACTTCGGTGGTTCAGGACTACAGAACGGGTTGTCAGTGTCAAACCTACACGGCTTCCGTGTTTACACTTCAAACAACCTACCTTCACTAGGTACAGGTTCATCAACTGTTGGTGGCTCAAACGCTTCTAACTTTGGTGTTATCGTAGCAGGTCATGATTCAGCCGTTGCAACTGCAGAGCAGATCAACAAAACTGAAACATATCGTGACCCTGACTCATTTGCAGATATTGTTCGTGGTATGCACCTATACGGTCGCAAGATTCTTCGCCCAGAAGCAATCGTTACTGCAGCATATAACTTGGCGTAAGGGAGGATTGAACAATGGGTAAATCTACTTCTTTGTTGTCAAAAGCATACATGGTTGAGAAGGAAATTGAACTTCCAACAGCATCAGGCCGAGTTGCAGGACCAACTGTAGGAGCAGGTACACTTGTTCTTGCAGCAGGTGTTGAATTGATTGATGCTATTGACGATGTATCTGCTTATACCGTTGCAATTAATGATGAAACTACAACCTTTATGGCTGCTACATCTATAGATGCGGCGGCGGCAGGTACGTTTGTGTATGGTACTCAAACTCAAGCAGTTATTGCATCAGAAGATACAATTGATGCAGTTGCAGCTATTACTGGGTCACCTGCAGCAGCTACTGCACGAGTGTGGGCAATTGTTGTTGACGTTAACGAGGCAACTCGTGGCGCAGCAGAAGTTGACCGTGACACACTTGCATAATTAAAATACTCTGAGGGGCTGTTATTTAATGGCCCCTCTAAGCTTATCTAACGGAAGGACTCCAAAAAATGGCTATCACAACAGCAATGTGTACGAGCTTTAAATCAGAACTTTTGGGTGGTACTCATGATTTGGATACCCATAATATTTATTTGGCCCTGATTAAAGCCTCTCCTACAGGCACATATGACGCAACTACTACTAACTACTCTGATGTAACAGGTAACTCTGACGAAGCTACAGGTACAGGTTATTCAGCAGGTGGACAATTACTAGACAACGTTACTATATCAGTAGATGGCACAACAGCTATCGTTGATATTGACGATGAGGTATTTACCTCTTCAACTATTTCTGCAGACGGTTGTATTCTTTACAATGCATCTGCTTCAAACAAAGCAATCGCAGTGATTGATTTTGGTGGAACACAAACATCTACAAACGGTGACTATACTATCCAGTTCCCAACTGCAGACGCATCAAACGCTATCATTCGTATCGCTTAATAGGAGCATAGACTATGGCTCTCGTAATTAAAGACAGAGTAAAACAAACAACTACCACTACAGGTACAGGTACGCTTACCCTGAATGGTACAGTAGATGGCTTCCAGACTTTTGCTGCTGCTTTGTCTGACGGTGATACTACTTACTACAGTATCTTTGAGCCTAGCACTAATAACTGGGAAGTCGGGCTAGGAACATGGACAGAAGGTTCATCACTCCTAGCTCGTACTACCGTATTAGCAAGTTCTAACTCAGGAAGTGCCGTTAACCTTACTGCACAAGCTGAAGTGTTTATTTCACAACCTGCAGGTAAAGCTGCATTCTTTAATGCTGATGGTGATCTTGAGCTTAATCGTGATCCACAGACTGCATTACAAGCTGCGACAAAAGAGTACGTAGACACAATTGCTGCTGCAGGTTTGCACTACCACGATCCAGTACGTGTTGAGCGTGAAGGTAACCTAAGTGCTGATTACGATAATGGTACTGCAGGTGTAGGTGCTACACTTACTAACAACAGCACACAAGCTGCACTAGTCATTGATGGTGTTACACTAAGCACAAATGACCGTGTACTTATTTATGAACAAACAGATGCTACACAGAACGGTGTATACACTGTAACTAACACAGGTTCTGCAAGCACTAACTGGGTACTAACCCGTTCTACAGACACAGATAGCTATGCCCCATCTGACCCTAACTCGTTTGGTAAAGGTGACGCATTCTTCGTACTAGAAGGTGCGGCAGGTGCAGGTGAATTATATGTGATGAACACTGAAGGTACTATTACCTTTGGTACAACTAATATTACATTTACACAAGTTGCAGCTACTGCTGTATACAGTGCAGGTAACGGTATTACACTAACAGGTACTGTCTTTTCTGCGGATGCAGGTACAGGTGTTACTGTAGATGGCTCTGGTATTAATATTGGTCAGGCTGTAGAAACAAGCTCTGATGTGACATTTAACACTGTAACAGCAGACCTAACAGGTGATGTCACAGGTAACGTTACTGGTGCAGTCACAGGTAATGCTTCTACAGCTACCGCCCTACAGACTGCTCGTAACATTGGCGGTGTATCATTTGATGGTACAGCAAGTATTAACCTACCAGGTGTTAACACTACAGGTAACCAAGACACAACAGGCAATGCAGCTACTGCAACAGCTTGGGAAACAGGTCGTACTATCAGCTTGACAGGTGATGTCACTGGTAGCGTTACAGGTGTAGATGGTACAGGTAACGCAACTATTGCAACTACTATTGCTGCTGATTCTGTAGCACTAGGTACTGACACTACAGGTAACTACGTAACGTCTGTGGCTTCAGGCAACTACATTACAGGTGGTGCTGCAGGTTCCGAAGGTGCTGCTCTTACGATTGGCGTAGATGCTACACCTAATAACACAGCATCCAAAGTTGTAGCTCGTGATGCATCAGGTAACTTTAGTGCAGGTACTATTACTGCTGCTCTTAGTGGTAACGCAAGTACAGCTACAGCATTAGCTACTTCACGTACAATTAGTCTTACAGGTGATGTATCAGGAAGCACTAGCTTTAATGGTGGTGGTAATGTAAGTATCACAGCAACTGTTGCAGATGATAGCCACAACCACGTTATATCAAACGTAGATGGCTTGCAGTCTGCACTTGATGGTAAGTTAAGCACATCGGGTACGGCAGCAAACTCTCAGCTACTTGATAGCATAGACAGTTCGCAGTTCTTGCGTAGTGATACCAATGACACAATGACAGGCTCTTTAACTGTTGATAATGAATTAACAATCATAAATGGAAACGGCTCCAATACACATTGGAACTATGCAAACGGTAGTACTAACTACGTCAGAGGCACACTTACATACTTTGATACTGCTATTGATATGAATGCTAACGCAATATATGACACAGGTCATATTAGTGTTGGCGATCACACACACATATTAAAAGACGATGATCTAAAATTCATTGCACCTAGTGCTGCCACTGGCATACAATCTCAACGAATAGTTTGGTGGAATGAAACTGAAGCTGGTGTTATGGCTGATATTTCAGTTGATCGTACAGCACTTACCTATGCCCCTGCTGCTTTGGTCTTTAAGGTTACTGATAATGTTGACACTGCCTTTAACAATGGCGAAGGAAACATCACAGAAAAGCTAAGAATAACCTATGACGGTGTGTTCACTAACGATGGTAGTTTCCGTGAGGACTATAATGACTTAGGTGTCGGAAGTAGCTTTACTTGTAACGTCAATAGTGCGGGTGCTTTTGCTTGTGTAATGAATGCCAACAGCACTTTTACATTTACAAGCCCAACATCAGGGTATTCTACTGCATTTATTCTGCAAATAACAGGCAACGGCGGCACAATCACTTGGCCTACATCAGTTAAATGGGCTGGCGGCACTGCGCCTGATGCACCAGCAAGTGGTGAAATTGACATTTATGTGTTCTGGACAAGGGACGGTGGTGGCAATTGGTACGGCGTTCAATCCGTAGACGCAGCGGCATAAGGAGTAACTTATGGCCTACTCTACTAATCCTTTCTCCGTAGCTACCTTTGGTGAAAGCTATGAACAGGCCGATGCTTCCTTTAGCCTTACAGGTGTAGCAGGTACAGGTGCTATAGGCACACCAAATGTTAGCTCACGTACAAATGTTGATCTTACAGGTGTACAAGCTAACGGTGCAGCAGGTAGTGCAACAGCGGCAGCAGAAGCAGTAGTTGCACCAACAGGTGTAACAGGTACAGGTGCAGCAGATGATGGCCTAACATTTATCTTAGGCGTTGGTACTACACCTACTATTACTGGCGTATCTGCTACAGGTAATATAACTAGCTCTAACTCATTCTCAACATTTACAGCAGAGGGTGATGCACAACTTTCTACAGCACAACAAAAGTTTGGCACTGCATCATTACTGTTAGATGGAACAGATGATTATGTAGAGTCTGATAGTAACATTGATTTAAGTTCAGGTGATTTCACAGTAGATATGTGGATTAGACCTGACAACGTTACAGGTTATAAAGGACTATTTCAGTCTGGTACAAGTTCTCTATTAAGTGTTTATTTAATAGGAGATCAAGTCCAAGGTACTGTTGCAGGATCAACGACTCTCTTTATTTCTGATACCAGAGTTTCTGCAAATGTCTGGACTATGATTACGGTTGAACGTGAAGGAAACGTTCATAGACTATACATTAACGGAACATTAGAGGAATCAGGTTCTACTGCTAACCGCCCAGACAATGGTACTTTTACTGTAGGTAAAAATGGTTTTGGTGATTTTGATGGTTACATTGACGAAGTAAGACTTTCTGATGTAGCAAAATATACTGGAACAGGCTTTACTCCACCTACCTCTGCCTTTGCAGTAGATGATGACACATTAGCATTACTACACTTTGATGGTACAAATGCTTCTACAGACATTGTAAATGCAGCTAACCTTGCTTACCTTACTGTTGATGCAGGATTTGGCCCAACTATCCAACCTGTAGGGTTTGGCTTAGAGATTATCACTGACTCACTTCTAGTAGATGGTGACGAAGTTGTAGTTGAGTCGGATGCTAACATCAGTCTAGCAGGTAAAGGTGTAGCAGGTACAGTATCAGGAAATACTGTTACAACAGATTGTCAAGCTGTAGTATTGCCAGTGGGTGTACAGGGTACGTTTACTGTAGGTGATGAAACAATTAACGCAGTACAGTTTGACTATGAGTCAATTAAAGCTGACTACAGTAGACCACGTACAATATACATTGCGGCAGCTTCGTCTAATACAAACATGTCACATGTACGTGCAGCATAATAGGAATATATAATGTCATTAAAGTGGCCTAACAAAGACCCAGATGAACTAGCTGATTACAGCATTGATTGGTCACGTTTTATTACACCTGCAACTATTAACAGTGTTACGTGGTCGGTTGATAATGCAGATGGTGTTAAAACGGAATTAGTTCCTAGTGGTCAAGTAGTACATGGAATACAACTGGTATCTGCAACAAACACAGATAGTGTTGCAACAGCACGTATGGGTTTAGGTACAGATAATATTAAATATAGACTGTATTGCACAATAACCACTTCTGACGGATTAATATTTGAACGTACTGTATTCCTACGTGTAAGGGAAAAATAATGGCATATAACTTTCTTGGACTTGTAAATGAAGTAAACCGTAGGCTCAATGAAGTAGAGCTTACAAGTTCTAACTTTGCTACAGCTACAGGTTATTATAATACAGCTAAAGACTCAGTTAACTCTGCTATTCGTCACATCAATCACGAAGAGTTTGGTTGGCCTTGGAATCACGTAGAAGAAGAAGACATACTAACTGCAGGTGTCACACGTTATGGGTATCCTTATGATGCTAAAACAATTGACATGAATAGTTTTCGTATCAAACGTAATAGTAGCTTAAATATCACAACTACAAAATTGCAAAGTATTACATATCAAGAATATCTTGACAAGTATTCTGACTATGAGTACAATAGTGATACAGGTATACGTGGTAAACCAAGATACGTAAGTAGAACACCTAGTCAAGAATTTATTATATTTCCTACACCTGATAAAGCTTATGAACTAGTATATGAATATTATCGTAATCCTGTAGAGTTAGAATTATATGATGATGTACCTACAGTACCACAAGAGTTTAAACATGTAATTACTGATGGGGCTATGTATTATGCCTATCAATTTAGAGGTGACAATCAGTCTGCTCAACTGTCTCAACAAAAGTTTGAACAAGGCATTAAGTATATGCGTAGTCTACAAATTAACACATATGAGTATGTACGTTCTACTGTAAAGTATAGCAATCCAAATACATTTGGTTTATTGAAAGTATAAGACATGACTACAGCTTGGTCCACATTCCCTGTACAGTTTACGGGTGGTTTGGTTACTAACATTAGCCCATTGCAACAGGGTATGAATGCTGTAGGCTCTGCATTTATTCTGCAAAACTTTGAACCGTCACTTGATGGTGGGTACCGTAAAGTAGCAGGATACACTAAACTAGATGATGCACAGTTAACTGGTAGTGGTGTAACACAAGCATTAGCAGTTGTAGAAAATGCAGATGAAGAACGTTTTATTGCTGCACGTAGTGGTGTATATTATTTAATTAACACAACAGATGCTACACCTGCTTGGTCATCTCTTGTAACTGCTAGTGATACTGGGTTTACTAAAGCAAGACACGTAAGCTATAACTTTAACAATGCTTTAAAGATCGTGTTTGTTGATGGTTTAAACTATCCCGCATACTACACTGATAGCACACAGGCTATGACTTATATAACTGGCAGTGGCACAGGTAACAGTGCAGTTGAAGGTGCAAGCACAGTAGAATTATTTAAGAGTACATTGTTTTTTGGTAATGGTTCTGAACTAGTCTTTACTGCACCATACTCAGACACAGACTTTGATCCCGCTAATGGTGCAGGTAGCATTGGTCTTAACTCAGAGATTACTGGCCTTAAAGTTTATCGTGACTCATTGATTGTATTTTGTCGTGATAAGATTATGCGACTAAATGGTAACAGTGCTGCTGACTTTACTCTTAGTGCAATCACAGAAGACCTTGGTTGTTTAAGTGCTGATACAATTCAAGAAGTTGGTTCTGATATTATGTTCCTTGGTCCAGACGGACTACGTACACTAAGCTCAACAGAACGTATTGGTGACTTTGGTATTGACGTTGCATCAAAGAATATACGCCCTACTGTAAATGAACTTCAGTCTTATGCAGGAAGTTTTTCTAGTACAGTAATTCGTGGTAAAGCACAGTACCGTATGTTTGGTTATGTGAATGGTGAAAAAGTTGGCATTGCTAAGGGTGTACTAGCTACTAAGTTTATTGACCAAGGTGGTACAGGTTTTCAGTGGGCTGAAACAAAGGGCTACAAAGTTTATATTGCTGACTCACAATACATTGGTGACAACGAATATGTAATCTTTTCAAACAATGACGGTTATGTGTATCGTATGGAAAGTGGCACATCCCGTGATGGTGACAATGTTGTAGCTATATATGAATCACCATTTATGCCAGTTACCGATCCACAGAAACGTAAAACATTTTATAAACTTGATCTATATATTAAACCATTTGGTGCAATTAATATTGACTGTAATCTTAGATATAATCAAAATGATAAAAACAAAATACAACCTGCAACAATATCAATTGTGTCAGACGCAGGTGGCGGTGGTTTCTTCGGTAATAACTTAGCAGTATATGGTACAACTGCATACGGAGAACCTCGTACACAATCATTTAACAATAACATTGTAGGTTCAGGTAATACAGTGGCACTAAGAATAGAAGATGACAGTTCTAATTCAGCATTTTTGTTAGATACAGCAATACTTGAATTTGCTGAAAACAATAGGAAGTAAGGAAAGCTTATGGGTACAGGTTACGTAAGAGCAGATACAGGTAATAATATTGCTAACGGTAATGTTATTGATGCCGATGATCTTGACAACGAGTTCAATGCTATTGAAACAGCATTTAATGCTAGTACGGGCCATACTCACGATGGCACTACATCAGAAGGTGCGCCTATTGAAGTCATTGGACCAACACAGGATGTTGTAGCTACAGCCTCTGTACTACGCCCTAAAACTACAAACACTGTAGACCTTGGTACATCTAGCCTGAAATATAAAGATGCTTATCTAGCAGGTGATCTTAACTTAGATGGTTCTATTACATCTACAGGTGCAGTTAGTTTAGGTTCAACTGCAATCACAGGTACACTATCTGTATCAACAAACACAACACTTACAGGTACTCTTGCAGTTAACGGTAACACAACACTTGGTGATGCAGCTTCAGATACGGTGACAGTAAATGCGGATATTGCTTCAAGTCTTATTCCTTCTGTTGATGACTCTTACGATCTTGGTGCCGTTGGTTCTGAGTGGCGTAACGCCTATATTGATGGCACTGCTTACATTGATACTGGCTCTATTGATACTGCAAATGTGGGAACTTTAGCTGTATCAGGTAATGGTACAATTACGGGTAATCTTACAGTTGATGGTACTCTAACAGGTTCAGGTTCTATTGTTGCAAATACGGCAGATACACTTACAACTGCACGTACCATCACTATTGCAGGTGTAACATCAGGTGCAGCTAACTTTGACGGTTCTTCTAACATAACTATTACTACTACAGGTCTTACTCTTGATAGCACAGAAGTAACTGCAACAGGTACGGAGTTAAACATCCTTGATGGTGCAACTTTAACAACTGCAGAACTAAACACTCTTGATGGTATTACTGCGAGTACTACAGAACTTAACTATGTAGACGGTGTAACGTCAAACATCCAGACACAACTTGATAGTAAACTTACTGACTTCGCACTAGAAAGTTACACAGGTGATGTTGACATTGATGGCGAACTTGTGGTAACATCTTACAATGAAACATTTGCTGCTGTAACATCATCAAGTAATGCAACTACGATTGACTGTGAAGCAGGTAACGTATTCAGCCATACACTAACGGAGAACACCACATTTACAATCAGCAACCCACCTGCAAGTGGTACAGCTTATGGTTTCTCACTGAAGATTGTACAAGATGCAAGTGCTAGTGGTTATACTGTAACATGGCCTAGTGCTATTATTTGGCCTAATGCAGATCAGTATGCAGCCTCTGGTGTACCTCAACTTACAAGCACTGCCTCTGCAGTAGATCAGTTTGTGTTCTACACACATGATGGTGGTACTACATGGTATGGCTTTACAGCAGGTTTAGACTTAGGATAACATAGAATGAGTAACATTAAAAAGTTAATGATGTCTGCAGCAGGTGGTGGTGGTACAAACGTAGAAGAATTATTCAGCAGCTATTTATATCACGGAACAGGCTCCTCATTAACAATAACTAACAATATTGATTTGAGTACCGAAGGCGGTCTGGTTTGGCTGAAAGGTAGAGATTTTTCTGACAACCATGCACTTTACGACACGACTAGGGGTGTGAGAAATTACATTCACAGCAATACCACAGGTGGGCAAGCTACGGCAGGTGGTGGTCAGGGTTTAACCAATTTCACGACTAGCGGATTTACCGTTGGAAGCAATGTTACGTCAGAGAATAATAGTGGCAAGGATCATGTGGCTTTCACATTTAGAAAAACCCCCAAGTTTTTTGACATTGTTACTTGGAACGGCGACAGCACTGGCGACAGAACGATTTCACATAACCTAGATCATACTGTCGGCATGATGCTCGTTAAGCAGACTAACGGTACGAATGATTGGAACGTGTATCACCGCAGAATGAACAATGGTACAAATGATGCAAACTATGTTGCTATGCTTCATAGCACTACATCCGCTTTTACTAGCGACTATTGGACATATACACATCCTACAACGTCATCCTTCACTGTAAGAAGTAACCTAAATATCTCTGGTAGAACTTATATAGCCTACCTATTCGCCCACAACGATGGTGACGGTAATTTCGGCCCTACAGGGGATCAGGACATTATCAAGTGTGGGAGTTATTCAGGAACAGGAAGTGAAGCTGAAATTAATGTAGGTTTTGAGCCGCAATGGTTATTGTTTAAGAAAACTTCAGGTAATGGAAACTGGGTTATTTTTAACAGTATGAGCGGTTTCACCTCAAGGTTTGACAATCGTTTGTTCCCCAACACCACTTCTTTTGAAAATAGCACAGAAAATTGGCTAGACCCAACGGCGACAGGGTTTAGAACAGAAATAAGTGATACATGGAACAGCGGTACATATATTTATGTTGCCATACGCCGTGGGACTGCCATACCAGAAAGTGCATCTGATGTATTTGATGTAAGTCAAAATTTATCTGCATCTGGTAGCACAAGATGGCAACCAAATAATATCTCAAACAATACCACAACTAACAGCAATGCTGGTTTTGGCTTTTCTCCTGATATGTGCATTATCAAGCCATCTGGAAGTTCAAAGGATCATTATGTAGCCACAAGAGCGCTTGGCAGTGGAACATTCGCAACCAATAGCAATACAGCGTATAGTTACAATGATGCCGTGCATTTTAATGAGGCTCAAAATCATGTCCAAGTGGGGGCCGCAACAGATATTAATAGTCAAGTTGACTTAATTGGATACCAAGCATGGAAACGTGCGCCTCATTTTTTTGATGTCGTTCCTTACATCGGGAACGGAGCAAACCCCCATATTATATCTCATAGTCTTGGTGTTGCCCCTGAATTAATTTGGATTAAAAGTCGTGATAATGCACGGTCTTGGACATCTTCTTTACCCACGGGATCGGGTAATACCTCTACAACGCAACGACTACTATTAAATAGTACTACTGGTGCGGTAAGTCAAGCATATTTTCCATCGCAACCGACAGATACAACTTTTTCTATTATTGCCGATCCAGATATAAATGCGAATAATGAAAATTATGTTGCATATCTTTTTGCCACACTTGCTGGTGTCTCTAAGGTGGGTATTTACACGGGTACTGGTTCTGACATCAATGTTGATTGCGGGTTTTCCAATGGCGCAAGCTGGGTAATGGTCAAGTGTTCTTCTCATGCGGGGTCGTGGCAAATGTATAATACAGCTTTTGGCAATGGCATTGCATCTGGAAATGATAGCTTTACTGAAATGGAAAGTGCTGGTGGAATAAGTAGCTCACAAGATAGAATAGATCCATATTCTGCGGGATTTAGCGTGCCAGCAGGTGCTGGTGGTGATATGAACCTAAGCGGCAGAACTTATATTTTCTATGCAATCGCAGCATAACTCAAGGTCATAAAAGGAGTATCAACTAATGACTGAATATCGTGATCGCACAACAGGCGAACTTAAATCACAGGGGCAACTCCGCAAGGAAAACCCTAACATGTCTATGCCTAAAGTGTGGAGCACTAACGTGTTTGACGCACTTAATGTAGACCCTGTGCTACGTGCACCTCAACCTACAGAAGGTATTGGTGCATATCAATCAGTACGCCGCAATGGTGTCGTACAGGACAGCTTAGGCAACTGGGTTGAGGCTTGGGAAATAGCTGATATGTTCAGTGACACCACAGAAGATGGTGTTACAACTACTAAAGCAGAACATGAAGCAGCATATCAAGCACGTCTTGACAGTGATGCAGCAGAAAGTAATCGCAATGAACGTGATCGCTTGATTGCTGAAACTGATTGGTGGGCATCATCTGACTTGACTATGACTGCTGAACAAACAGCTTACCGTCAAGCACTACGTGACATCACTACCCATGCTAACTGGCCTCACCTAGAAGCTGCCGATTGGCCTACTAAACCATAAGAGTTAGGCCATGTCGGACATTAAGCTAACATCTGATGAACTAGAAGCTATGCTAGATCGTGCAGCAAGACGTGGGGCAAAGGAAGCTTTACGTTCTATTGGACTGCTAGATGATGACGCACACAAAGATATAACTGAGATGCGTAGCTTACTAGAAGCATGGCGTGATACTCGTAAAGGTATATGGAATACCATTGTAAAAATAGCAACAGTAGGCGTACTGACTTTTATAGCAGGTGCAGTCTGGATGACATTAAAATAGTAAGGCATAGATATGATTAATCAAATTAAAAATCCTACATTCGGTGGTTTTAAACCAAATGCCATGCAACGAATTGCAGGTACACTGGGTTATACTGGTGACATGTCTGGCTTTCAAGAATACCTTAATCAAAATCCTGACAAACAAGCACAGATGGATCAGTTTAAACAAGCAGCTATGACTATGGCACGTGGTGGTGCAGTACAAAAGTTTCAGGTAGGCGGTTTTCCAACTATTAATCAACAACAAAAACCTGAAGATCAAGTGCAACAACCACAACCTCAGACTATGCAGCTTGGTCCAAATGTAACTACACCACAAGTGTCAACACAACAACCTCTGTACACTACACAAAAGACAGACACAGGTTTTCAGGTACTTGATCAAACAGGTAAAGCTGTAAAGACTAACCTTGACACAATGCAGCAAGCACAACAGTATGCTCAACAGCAGGGTGTACAGATAGGTACTGGTCCTAGTGATGGTGGTCCTGCACCAGTTACTATGCCTGAACCATTAGGTGAAGATGTAATTAAAAAATACACTGCTAATGTACCTAGTCATTTTGGTCCTCAACTTAAAGATATGTTTAAGTCTGGTAAACTTCCTGCCGATCCTAATAAGTATACTATTTCAGGTGGACCACGTAACTGGACTATTACGTATGCAGATGGAACAACTATTAAGAATACTGCAAAAAATCGTTCTAGTGTAGAAAACGATGCCGCTAACATTATTCCTACTTACATTAATAACTTTAAGGGTAGTGAAGAATATACACAAAATAAAGCACAACAAGATGCTTACCGTAACTATTTATCTAGTAGTGTAACTGGTGGTGTAACTGGTGATATTCAAAACATTGAACAAGAGTATACCAATGCACAGTCAAACTACACACAACAAAACTTAGAACTACAACGTCTGCAACAACAAGCTGCAGCCAATCCTAATGATCCATACCTAAAAGAACTTGTAGAAGCTAAGGGCAAAGAAGTGTCAGACACATATTCACGTCTGCAACAGCTTCAGCCACTCTATCAATCCACACAGAAAACAATTAAAGATGTAATGACTGAACGTGCAACTGATCCTACGTTGCCTGAAGGTGCTCGTGTTGATCCTACTATGATTAAACAAGAAGCAGGTCAGTTTATTCCTCAAGGTAGTGGTCAGGTGTCTGGTGAGTTTGGTGTAAGTGAAGTTGCACTAGCTAATACATATTTATCTGCAAATGTAGATCAGCCTGATACAGCTAAGTATGAAGCAGACGTACAAGCAGATCAAGTGGCTGCACAGACACAGGCACTAAACGCAGCACAGACCAATGAAGACGATGCTCGTGCTAAAGTGTCTGCAGCTATGGCTACAGCAAGTATGGTAGGTGATCTGAATGCTGCACAAGGTACTGCAACTCTCATGGAGAATGAAGTACAACGTGAGATACAAGACGGCGAGATAGTATCTGGTGCTTCTGCAGATGCAACTAAAGCAGCTAAGTTTACTGAACAGATTGATGCAGCAACTGCTACACCTTCAGAGAAAGCCACAGTACAAGGTCAGCTTGTAGGCTTGATGGAACAGTTTGAGGGTACTGCACCACCCCCGTGGGCTGCAGGGGCTGTACGTCTAGCTAACCAACAGATGGCTGCTCGTGGTCTTAGTGCTTCGTCAATGGCAGGACAAGCCATTATGCAAGCAGCTATGGAAAGTGCACTACCAATTGCACAAGCTGATGCAGCTACACAAGCACAATTTGAAGCACAGAACTTGTCAAATCGTCAAGCACGTGCTATGCTTGCGGCAGAACAACGTGCTAAGTTCTTGGGTCAAGAGTTTGATCAAGACTTCCAAACTCGTGTATTAAAAGCAAGTACAATTAGTGACATTGCTAATATGAACTTTACTGCTGACCAACAGATTCAGTTAGAGAATGCTCGTTCAGTACAAACAATGAACTTAGAGAACTTGTCTAACCGTCAAGCTATGGTTCTTGCAGAGGCATCTGCACTAGCTAACCTAGACATGGGTAACCTGAACAACCGTCAACAGACTGCAGTACAGAATGCTCAAAACTTCTTACAGCTAGACATGGCTAACTTGTCCAACGAACAACAAACAGAACTGTTTAAGTCACAACAGGTTATTAACTCTATGTTGACTGACCAAGCTGCTGTAAATGCTTCACGTCAGTTTAATGCACAATCAGAGAACCAAGCTAATCAGTTCTACGACAACTTGAACTCAACCATTAACATGTTCAATTCAGAACAACAGAATGCACAAGAACGTTTTAATGCAGGTCAAGTTAATGCAGCTAACCAGTTTAATGCTGAGATGAAGAACCAACGTGAACAGTTCAATGCACAGAACCAGTTGGTAGTTGATCAGTCAAATGCTCAGTGGCGTAGAGAGATTGCTACAGCAGATACTGCTGCTATTAACCGTGCAAACGAATTGAATGCTATCAATACACTGGACATCTCTAACACTGCTTACAATAACATGTGGCAGTTATACGGTGATCAGATGGAATGGGCATGGACAAGTGCAGAGAACCAACAAGATCGCTTGAATGAACTTGCACAAGAACAATTGTCACTTGAAGAACGTAAAATGATGATTGATGCAAACTCTTCTGCTTCGTTTGGTAAGCTTGTAAGTAGCGTACTGTTTACTGATATGTCTACACTTGGCAAAACGTTTGGTGGAAGTCTTTTAGGATTTTAAAGGAATAGTATTATGAATTTATATACTGCTGCAGCAAAAGGTTATGCAAAGGCTGTACGTGATTTAAGTAAACGTAGCAAGCCAACAATGGAACCACAGAAAACTGGTGGTTTACTTGCACGTGATATGACACGTAAGCCTAAGCAAGATGCCCCTAAAGATAAACAACCATATGACATGGTGCTTGATGCAATGCAACAAATTCGTGAGTATAGGAATAAATTATAATGGCACAGAATTATCGTAAGAGTTTTAATGCTCCTATCCCTGGACAAAGCTTAACTGCTGAACTGGGTGCACGTCCTTGGCAACACCCACCCCAGTACAATACAGTGGAAGAAGCTATGGACTTTTATGCTCCACGTATTCTTGAGCCACAGTTTCGTGATCAGATGGTAGAGGTAATGGAACTTGGTATTCCCCTTACCACAATCGCAAACTCTTTACAGTCTGGTGGTGTCATGCAAGGTAAGCACAGTATTGATGTGGGTATCCTTATCATGCCAGTGCTGATTGAAATGTTATCTTACGTTGGTGATGAAGAAGGTGTTGACTATGTGATTGGTACAGAGATGGAAGAACCTGAGCAAGGTAAATTCCGTGACTCAACAATTGCTAAAGCAATGCGTGATGTAAAGAAACGTATGGAAGAAACTGGTGGTATTGCTGAAGAGCAAACACCAGAAGAACCAACTGAAGAACCTATGATGGAAACAGAAGAGCCTGAAGCTACAGGTCTAATGGCACGGAGGCAGTAATGGCATTTAACTTTGGAGCATTTATCGGTGGCGCATCTGATAACTTGGTTGAAATGATCAAGACTAAAGAAGCACAGTTGTATAAAGAAGAACAAGATGAAAAAGAACGTGTCCGTAAAGCTCGTGTAGCTGCAGCCAATCAACGTAGGGCAGATGAAAATGCTGCTAAAGAACGAATAGGTGCATTAACTTTTCAAGGATACACACCAGAAAGTGCTGCTCAAATTGTACAGATGGGTGAGGGTGCATATAACCAAGCTCTGTCTGTAGGTGAGCAAGCCTTTGTAAAAGGTGTTAATGTAAACAGTTTGTTTACACAAACTGGATCACTAGAAAAAACAGGTGAGACACTAAACACTGCCACAGATAAACCCGTTGGTCCAATAGGCATTCAATGGGATAATGCCGCAATTAAAACATTGTACGGTGAATCCACTATGCCTGACATTGACACTATGCTTAACGCCAATGCTGTAAGTCAGATGAAATTGTTGTCTGTAGGTACACTTACTGAGGAACAACAGAAAGAGTTAGACGCTTTACAAAAACAAGAAACTGAATTGCTTACTAAGATTAACAAAAGAGCAGTTGCAGAAAAGGTTGAAAGTAGCGGCAATGGTTTTCAGGGCATAACAAAAGTGTCTGATGCAACTGCGTTTGAAAACTCTCTTGTAAAAACTAAAGGTCAAGCTCTACAGCTTAAAGGTTTTAAGGTAGACTTTAATGAAGAACTTATACAACAGTTTGAAGGTAGAGTAGGTGAAGGTTTAGCTGCACTTTATCAGGGTGTTATGAATGCTTCTAGTAGTTGGCAATTTGCACAGGATATTGGTGATCCTTATATTACTAACCGAATAACTTCTGAAAAAGCTATGGTAGAAAATGAATTACGTAATTATGCTACAAGAAGTGCGGCAGAAACTACACCACTAGAAATTCCTAATGCCGCAAGTGCGGGTGCTTTTGATAATGTTAAAACAGGTACAGTATTTACCACATACCAAACTGATGAAGCTACGGGTGTGTCTATCCCTATCCTTGGCGTATATATAAACGTACCAGAAATGCCAATATTTGTTGCTAAAGTAGGTTAAAATTTATGGCCACTATTGAAGAACTGTTAAGTAAAGCTGTAAAAGGCTATCAGACAGGCGAAGAAGAGGATGAACCACAACAAGTTCAACCTCAACAACCTGTTATGTCACCAGAACAGTCACAAAAGCAAAGCAGTTCTATAAGTGACATGCTAAAAAATGCAGTAAAAGACTACGATCCTGCAGAGAATGCAAGTAATAAAGTAGTAGAGGACGAAAATAAAGTAGTTGACACGTCAGGTGAGCCTTTAGTTGTGGCACCTGAAGATAATCCCGTATATGCAGAGTACTATAATAAACGTATGTTACCCGTTAGTGATACATATAACGGTGTGGCAGTAAAACCATTCGTACAAAGTGTAGAAGAGCAGACTGAAGAAAACTTTTCTCGTACTAAAACTACACTAAGAGATATAGATTCATCAAATAAACAGATGCAATCTGACATTAAAGAGCTTGGTTATATAGAACAAATACTTCAAGACAAAAAACTTCCTGTTGACTTTATGACTAGATCAAAGGAAGACCTAAGTAAGTTACGTGCCGATGAATTATTAGAATACATAGATCAGAAGAATGCAATTCAGACTGAAGCTGAACGCATGTACTATGAAGAGTATGTCAAACCTGCCATTGAAGAAGGATTAAACCCCAAAAAAGCAGAAGATCAACTAATAAAAGACTACTTAGACCTTACAGGTTTTAAAGGCTTTAATATACTACAAGCTTTGGGAACAGGTGTACAGCTTACTACTGATGCATACACAGATACAATACAAGAAGCACTAGAGATAGCCGAACAAAAAGGCATAGGCTTTGAAACAGTCAAAAATGTCCTGTCGTTTGGTGGTAAGTTTGACGTAGGTGACACGCCTGAAGAAATGGCAGAGGATGTTGCAGATAAAACTGGTGCATTCATGGAGTTCATGGAAACCAACGCATTTATCGGTGGTCTTACAAAAGTTAAACCTACGTGGGTAAAAGATTATCAAAGGGCTATTAAGCTAGACAAAGAACTTGAGGTTGCTAGACGTAATAACTATGGCGGTGCTATGCTTGCCACATTACAGTCTAAAGAAGATGCACGTATTGCTGCCGATGCAATGGCGGGTAAGAACAAAGAGTTAATGGATAAGCTTATCATTGAGCACGAGATAAACACAGGTGCTCGTGATGCAAATGGCACTATCATTGACGAAAATAAACTTATATCCATACAAAAAGAAGATGGTTCACTAGAAGTAGACTATGACCTAGCACGTAAAGCTAGTGAAAGTACTAGACGAGATTTGTTTGACGTTCAAGTAGACGATGATGGAAGGGAAATTGTCGTTGCAGATCAGATGGCAATGCTTGTTGGTGCTGAAGAGGGCTTGATCTCTCCTGTACTAAACCCTGATAAGGCAAAGGCACTTGTTGCGGTTGTTGCTGACTTCAAGGAAAGATACCCTAACAGTACAGTATTTAAAAACAAAGACAAAGGTGTCATAGAAACACTACTAGACCTTACCCTACAGAAAGAACTTGTAGGTACAGAGGAACTGATTACTGTTCTAAATAAATACGGTCTGTCATTTGAAGAATACGTGTCTGCAAGTATTGGTTCTTTCAGTGACGCAGGTAAGCTTCTTAACATAGCAAGTCAGATTAAACGTGTACGTCCTATTGGTGAAGTAAATGATATACAAACACGTAAGCTTCAGGAAGTACAGGATCGCATGTCACAGGCAGGTCAACGCCTTGAGAATGTTCGTCGTGGTGCAATGGTTAGCCAGATTGCTACAGCCATGCGTAACTTTGAAAGTGCCGCACTGCGTCTTCCTATGGATTCGCTTGGCAACATGATAGATACAGTCCTAGTTGAGTTTGGTAAGCCTATAACAGGCGGTGTAATAGACGGTAAAGGTGGATTTGTAGGCGCAGCTAAAGCTGTAGTAAACAAAGACCTGTGGAAAGATGCGTTCTCTTCACACAAATATGTGTTCTCTCGCCCTGATGTAGCCAAAGGTTTCTCTGATCTTATACTAGACAACCCTCAGTTTCAAACACAATCAAAACGTATGTATGATAACCTGAACGAAATCAGGAAGGCTACTGGACGTGGCGAAGGTGGATTAAACGATAAACTTCTTAACCCACTAGAAGACGTTGTTGAAATGATGAACACTACTAACCAATGGCAAGAACACTTGGTTCGTCGTGGTGCATTTCTTGGTGAGCTACGTAGGCTTACTAAAAACGAATATGGTATTGACCTGATTGATACTATGATTGAAGGTAAACTGCCTGACCTACTTAACGATGCAAGCACAGTACGCCCTGATAAGGCACGTTCTTTTGTTGCACTAGTCAATGACGCTGTTGAGTCTGCTTTGTCTGTTACCTACGCAAAACAACCTGACAATAAATTCTTCCAAGACTTAACTAACATGATCACTGGACGTAGAGTCTTTGGTATACCACTAACTACCGTGGTAGAGTTCCCTAGATTTATGTTCAACAGTATGGAAATCATGGCGCAGTATGCTGCAGGTGGTGCTATCCCCCTGACTAAAAAGGTCATGGACATAGTTAATCCAAGTAAGAAAGAATTAACCAAGATGTCTCCAAAAGATAGGCTTGGTATTCAACGTAACTTGGTTGGACTTGCTGCTATCGGTGCTGCCTATCAGTACAGAACCAGTGAAAATGCACCTGAAGATTATAAGATGTTTGGTGCAGGTGAAAATGCAGTAGACACATCTCCTATGTTTCCAATGCGACAAATCTTGTACATTGGTGAATCTCTAAAGCACCTTAAAGAAGGTACATTTGGATCGCTGTGGTGGGATGGTAAAGAGTTTGCAGAAACTTTCATAGGTACTACGTTCAGAACGGGTACAGGTAATCTTATTATTGAAGAGATTGCGTCACTAGCAGATGGCATGGACATTTCTGGTAGTCAGGCTGCTGCAGAGGCGGCGGGTAAAGCTGTAGGTAATTACTTTACATCTTATCTAACAGGCTTTGGACAGTTCATTGATGCACAAAGAATGTATGGTCCTGTAGATGTGGATGTAGGTGGACAAGAGCTAACATTTGGACGTGAGAATACGTACAAGCAAGACCTAAAACCTGCACCTAAAGATGCAGTTGATGCTGTTAAACGTGGTTTGATGGATAGTTACAACAGACGTTTCCGTGATGCTGAAGCTGAAAGAAAGATGGATGAAAAGGTAACTGTGTTCCCAGAGGACGTAGAACGTCCAGATGCTGCATGGAAGGTTACATTAGGTATCAACCTAAGTCCACGTGACTCCGACACTGGTGAGTACTTCATAGCGCACGGTACACCTAAGTGGAAGGTAGGTAGTAACTCTGACATTGATGCAGTTGCTGCACGTGAGAATGAAGAGATTGCTAAGTTCGTGCCTATGTTACACGATGCTATGCTTGCACTAGAGGATAGAGTGTTCAGAAAGAACTATGAAGCACTAAGACCTGAAGTAAAAGAAAAGTATAGTGAAGATGCATATGTCAAGCTTCAGATAAAACCAATCTTAGAACGCAAGCTTAGTGAGTTTAAGTCTGGACTAAGAGAAAAAGGTACAGAGGCTCTTGCCGATCCATTCTCTAGGGCGTTGTCAGAGTATAACAGCATACCAAAAGACTACAGACGTATAGCTGTAATAGAATATATGAATGATCCTAAGAATGAAAATGCAGATGATCCAGATTTAACAAGCCCAGAAGTATTGAGGGAACTTATTAAACGGTCAAAGACAATACAGAAAACATATACCAGTAGTGGTAGAAGTGGATTGATGTCAAGATAGATAAAACAAAGGGGGCCATTACAGCCCCCTAATTTTTTTTTACCGCTTGTCTCCACTCCCAGAGAGGACACCCCTTACCTTGCGGTCATGTAGCTTACGTAAGTTATTCTTCGCAAGCTCCGTCATGTCTACATTTAGATCACGACATAGTGCAGCAATGTACCACAGACAATCTCCCACCTCGTCTGCAATTGCTTCACGATCAAACTTCCCATCACGTAAAATCTTTTTGACTTTGTTAGCAACCTCACCTGCCTCTGCCGCCAGACCTAGTGCAGGATAGATTACCTGATGTTCATGTTTATATATCGCAGTCTCCGATGCCATATCTTGATATGACTTGAAGTTTAGGTTCTCGTATTTACTTTCCATAAATGCTCTAGCCTCGTCCTGTAGCTTGTTCATACTCCTTCACCCGTTTTAACTGCTCAAAGTAGGCTTTGTTAAACCCACGTTCCCACTCCCTGTGCTGCATTGTATCATCAGGGAATGGATTAACGACACGCCCCTGCCGAAAATCCTTGTAGCCTTTCTCGTGTTGAAATTTTAACGGTGCATCATATTTGCCAAGGCCACGTTGTTTGCGAGTTAGTTGTTTGTTCATATGCATTCTCCTTATGCTACGTTAATTAGTTCTGCTTCAGTGTATGGTATGTGATAAAACAGTTCACCCTTTAAGATGTTACGTCCATATGCCTCACGTAGACGATCCTTCGTCAGGCTTGTATCCTTGATACGCCAAGCTTGCTTCATATCTTTACGGAAGATGTAGAAGTTAAGCACTCCATTCTCCCCCTCATATTTTTCAAGCAATCTTCCTTTACGTTCAGGTATACGAATGTCCTTCCAATCGGTAGGCCAATCACCTTTCCATGCAAGTTTTACTTCAGCTTCATTAAAGTATGTATAATCTTTTTTCGTTGATACAATATCCACATTGTAATTCTCCTTCATGTCTGTTATCTCATGCCCTGCACCCGTTAGATACTCTGCAAGTTTTTCTTTTGCAGGTGCATCATATGCTTCGTATAGTGCACGGCTAAATTGTTTACGTGTTCCCATTGTCGGCCCTCCACATTAGTTCAAATAAAAGTTTTTGTTGTTCGTACTCTGACATTATACACCAATCACGTATCTCGTCAATAGTTCTTTTGCACCCCACGCAAAAGCCATCGTTATCTATACGACAGACCTTTACGCAGGGTGATGGAATAGTACCTAGCTGCTTACGGTTTCTACTCACACTGACGTAAGCCAGTAGCAGGATCAAAGTAACAAGCACCACCTTCATCTACATAGTCTTGTGTTTCCTCTACCTGTGGCTCCTCTACAATGTCCTCAGAGCTAGATGCATTCAGGATACCGTAACGTTTACCTGCCGCACGGAATGTTGTACATCCTGATGCACCGCCATCGTATGCATCCATGTACACCTGTTTGAACTCTTCCCATGTTACATCGTCACCTGTGTTACATGTCTTTGAACATGCTGAGTCAACGTAACGTGATGCTACATTCAACACCTTGACATGATCAAACACAGACAGTTCATCAGCAGTCTTACCTTTCACACCAAACACACGATAGCCGTAGTCTTCTACTCGTTCAACCTTGGGTCCATCAAAGGTTTGGATAGTTCTATCGTAGTAATGTGAGAAGACGGGTTCAATTCCAGAGGATACGTTGTCGGCTGACAAGCTGATAGTTCCTGTTGGAGCAACCGAAAGAAGATGACTGTTGCGAATACCGTAAGTGCTGATGAGATCACGAATATTATCAGGCAAAGACTTAGCAAAATCAGAACCAAGGTATGCTTGACTAAAGAGAGGAAACGGACCTTTTTCAATAGCAAGTTCAACTGACGTAGTATACGCAACATCTCTAATCACTCCCATAATTTCTTCTAGTGTTTGTAGGAAACGATCACTGCCATACTCAAACCCTAATGCCTCAATAGCATTGGCTACACCTGTAACACCAAGACCCATGCGGCGTTT
>Ga0255753_1001502_pt1 | contig 27742 bp, 23 predicted proteins | sample 041ome_10_FD_179953 | JGI IMG/M metagenome (GOLD analysis project Ga0255753, IMG submission 179953) | Coastal salt marsh microbial communities from the Groves Creek Marsh, Skidaway Island, Georgia - 041412US metaG (version 2) | ecosystem: Environmental > Aquatic > Marine > Intertidal zone > Salt... | reverse complement strand
ATACAATGGCTTCTTGTTGCATGTATTGTGGTCGTTTTAGATCAGGTCACAAAGGGGTGGGCATCAGAGCGACTAATCTACGCCCAGCCTAATTACGTATTCTGGTGGTTAGACATCACACTGCATCACAATACGGGTGCCGCGTTTTCATTTTTAAGTGATGCCGGTGGATGGCAGCGCTATTTCTTTACCCTTGTGGCGGTGGTGGTGAGTATCGCTATAGTGGTGTGGTTACGTCGTTTAAAGGATCATGAAATCCGACTTGGTTGGGCCTTAGTGCTCGTGTTAGCGGGTGCTGTGGGTAACTTAATAGACCGAGTTACTCTGGGCTACGTGGTCGATTTTATCTCGGTGCATTGGGATGATTGGTACTTCCCGACCTTTAATGTGGCGGATAGCAGTATCACAATCGGCGCGATGTTGCTTTTGATAGACAGTTTTCTGACGCCATCAACGCAATCTAAGGATTAGAGAGGACGCTATGCAGGAACTTGCGATCGGGCCGGGCACACAGGTAACGCTCAACTTCGCTCTCACGCTTGAGGATCAGACCGAAATTGATAGTAATTTCGATCAAAGCCCGGTTACTTTCAGCATTGGTGACGGGAATGTGCTGGCGGGTTTCGAGCGTCACTTGTTTGGTCTTACTGCGGGTGTGGAGCGAGAATTTACCGTACCTCCCGAGGATGGTTTTGGGCAGCCTAATCCGAATAATATCCAAACGGTGAAGCGGTCTTCGTTTGGCCCGGATGAATTGAGCGAAGGCTTAGTTTGTAGCTTTGCGGATGCCGAGGGCGGCGAGTTGCCGGGCGTCATCACTTCGTTCGACGATAAGTGGGTGACGGTTGATTTCAACCACCCACTGGCGGGGCGAACCATTTTATTCAGAGTGAAAATCCACGATGTGGTTGCGATCGAGGTTCATTAATGCAGGTTAAGCTCGCCAATCCTCGAGGATTCTGCGCGGGGGTAGACCGCGCCATCGATATCGTCAACCGCGCCATTGATCTATTGGGTGCACCTATTTATGTGCGGCATGAGGTTGTTCATAACAAGGTCGTCGTGGACGGGTTGCGACACAGAGGGGCAATCTTTGTTGAAGAGCTCGAGGAAGTTCCTGCGGGTTCGACCGTAATATTTTCTGCTCACGGAGTGTCTCAGGCCGTTCGAACAGAAGCTGAGGAGCGAGGCCTCAAGGTCTTCGACGCGACCTGTCCCTTGGTCACGAAAGTACATTTAGAGGTGTCATCACACAGCCGCGCGGGCGACGAATGCATCCTGATCGGTCATCGCGGACATCCAGAAGTAGACGGTACCATGGGCCAGTATTCTCGCGCGAATGGTGGCGAAATGTACTTAGTGGAAGATGAAGCCGATGTGCTTGCGCTTGAGGTTCGCGACGCCGATCGCCTGAGCTATGTGACTCAGACCACCTTGTCTGTGGATGATACCGCGAGAGTAATCGATGCGCTTCGCGCACGCTTTCCCAATATTAAGGGGCCGCGCAAAGACGACATTTGTTATGCAACGCAGAATCGTCAGGATGCGGTGAAGCAGCTCGCGAGCGAAAGTGAGTGTATCTTGGTGGTCGGCTCACCGAACAGTTCCAATTCGAACCGATTGCGTGAGCTGGCAGAGCGCATGGGCGCCTCGGCTTACCTGATCGATGGCCCCGAAGACTTGCAGGCGGCATGGTTTGAAGGTTGCGCTTCCGTGGGGATTACGGCTGGTGCCTCGGCGCCTGAACATCTGGTTCAGGCAGTCGCGAGTGCGCTTACACAGTGGGGTGGAGAGCTCCCCGTCGAGCTGGATGGGCGGCTTGAAAACATCACGTTCTCACTGCCGAAAGAGTTGCGCATTGCATCTATTCAGATCGATTAATTCTCTAGCGCTCATCTTTAATCGATTTCCTGCATAAAGGTGTAGACCGCTTTTCTTGAGTTCAGACTGTCTCCGAAAGGAGGCAGTTTATGAAAATCCAGGGTTTTACCTTAATCGAGTTGTTGGTTGTCTTGGCCATTCTCACCCTATTGCTTGGCTTTGCGATACCCGGTATGGGGGCATTAAGCGACCGGACAAATATCGCCGTTACGGCGCGTAATCTGGGGCATACGCTACAGTGGGCTCGATCTCAGGCGGTCAGCCGCAATCGGCTGGTAGGTGTTTGCCCAAGATCTCCTGAAAGGCTTGACGACTGTGGCTCGGACTACGGCAAGGGTTGGTTGGTCTTTGAGGACCAAAATGGCGATCGTAAGTGGGGCCCGGGTGATGTTTTGTTAAAGATCCATCCGACACCCACATTCCCCTTCAGAGTGCTCAATAGATCGGGTTCGAAAGAAGTAAGCAAGGCGATCTTCTTTAAACCCAACGGTTTTAGCGGCCAAGCCATGACCCTTGTCGTCTGTCCGAGTGTTCGATCAGTTGAGCGCTCAGCGGGCTTGGTCCTGAACAACTTGGGTCGCCTAAGTATCCGGTCGGGTTTCAAAACTTGTCACTTTTGACGTTGATGCAAATCGATTTGCATAAGAGTAAACTTAAGCCATAACCCTAGCTTAAATGAGAATAACGGTGTCACGGCAAACGGGTCTTACCGCTATTGAATTGATGATCACACTCGCTGTGTTCGCGATCATGGCGTCCCTAGCTGGGCCGCCCATGCAGACTCTGATGATGAACTACCGCGAGCGCACCGGCGTTAATCAAGTCGCTGGCTATGTGCGTTTGGCGCGTTCGGAGGCGATTACGCGCTCGGTTCCGGTAAGTCTGTGCGGAAGCAGTGACGGTTTGGTCTGCGACGGGAATATGTCCGAGGGTTGGCTCGTATTTGAGGATGCCAATGGCAATGGGGCTTTTGATGCGGCGAACGACTCTGTGATTCGCGAGGGCACCTTCGGTATAGGCCAGCATTTTGTCACTAACACGGACGGCAGTAGTGATGTAGAACCGCTTACGTATGGTGCAGACGGCGCTAGGCGCAGAGGTGAGTTATCCTGGCGGTTGTGCTTTTCAGATAGCGCCACAGAAGCTCGACAAATCGATATCAACGCGGCCGGTTACTATCAAGTCACTCGCGTATCGGTGCTTGGGTGCGGTGCCGAATGATGTCGGATCGACGAGGGGATCACGTGACTGGGGTTGCGCTGATTGAGGTGCTAATCTCTCTACTGATTTTGTCCGTGGGCGTCATTGGTTTGTCTAATGTTCAAATCAACGCCAAGCGCGTAGCGCAGGAAGCTTTGCAGAGAACTAAAGCGGCGTCCCTGGCTTCAGAGATTCTAGAGCGCATTCGAGCGAACCCCCTGGGTTTCGATGCGTATGGTGGCGCGCAGGTAGGGCAGAGCAGTATTGGTACTGAGCCACCCAGCTGCAATTTGGTTGACTGCGAGCCCAGCGCACTGGCGGCCCGAGATCTTTGGGAGTGGGAGCAAGCGCTTGACGGTGCAGATGAGACAAGGTCCGCCGATGGTGAGGCGGCTCGTCTGGTTGGAGGGCTTTATTTGCCTTACGGATGTATCGAGACCGATTTGGGCGGTGTGCTTGGGAAAATTCGCGTGACGGTCGCATGGGAGGGCTTTAGAGACGTCGGTTACACGGGTGACAACGCTTGCGGGAGCGTGCTCGGGAGCAAAAGGCAGCTCTTGACCTTTGAGAGCTTTATAGCGGGGACCGCCCTATGAGAAGCCCGCGCGGGAGTGCCGGTCTGACTTTGATCGAATTGATGGTGTCCCTTGCGATTGGGTCCGCGCTGATGCTGGCGGGTGCAACGCTGTTTCTTAACTCCCGGCAGTCGTATGTGCAAGACGAGCAAGCCGCTTATGTGCAAGAGGTCGGTCGCTATTCCCTGCGTTTCTTGAGCCGCGAATTGGGTATGTCTGGTTTCTTTGGTGGTGTTCAGCAACCAGATCTAATCGAGGTCGAGCAAACACTCTTAAACGGCGCCGAATTGACGCCAAATAGCAGCTGCTACCACTTGCTGCTTAACGTCGATTCGGGGCTTACGCACTACAACAATGTGAATTCTGCTGGCGCAGAAACGGATGCAAGCGGCTCAGTGACTGGGCGTTCTGTGCCTAATGATTGTTTTGGCGAATCGGTCAGTCTCTTGGCCGGCAGTGATGTCCTTGTCGTTCGACGAGTGAAAGACAGTCTGACGGTCTCCCAAGGGAGTGAATTGCAGGCCATTGAGCCTGCCGCGACTTATTTGTCGGTGCTTCGATACAACGAGCGATTTGCTCTATTCACGGGTGCCGGAGCGGATCTGTCGACCGATGATGAAGGTGCGGATATTTGGCGTGCGACCGACTTGTGGGAATACAGCCCTCAACTCCTGTTCGTACGAGTGCAAAACGAGGGAATCTGTGCCGATGGCGTGACCGAAACCCTTGAGCTGTGTCGCTTGCGACTAAATCAATCTGGATCTGGCCTTGCGCCCATACAGTGCTTGGTTGAGGGAGTCGAAAGAATTGATGTGATTTACGGTTTAGACCTTGATGGTGATCAGACGATCGATTCCTACACGAGTGTACCAAGCGAAGACGATATGAGCCGAGCGGTGAGTGCTCGCGTCAGTGTTCTGGCGCGGTCTGATCAAACCGACGCCCGATACTCAGATGACAAGACCTACACTCTGGGTGAAAACACCTTTACTCCCGGTGCCGATGAAAACAGCTGTAATGATCGAATTCGTCGTTCGGTGTTTGGTTCTACAGTCATGCTCAGAAATATGGAGGCGCTGGGAATATGACGCGCATTACCGCTAGGCGGGCAGGCTCTCGAGTGCCGTGCTATCTGGGTTCAGTTAGGAACGAGGTTGCGCGACTGAGCGCCCAACCGGTGCGACTGCAGAATAAGCCGATGGGTAAATCAATTGTGTGGCGACACCAGTCGGGCGCTGTGTTGGTGGTTTCCTTGATTTTGCTCTTATTGCTGGGTTTACTGGCGACATCGGTATCCGAAAATAGTCTGTTGCAAGTGCAGATGTCGGGCAACGATGAGGCCAAGCTGGCCGCCCAGCATGAGGCTTTAGCCATCATCGATGCGATCATTGAAAACTCTGAGTCAGCGCCGGTTTTGGGTGATTTGGGCTACACGGTGTGCTCAACGGACGAGGCTCAGCAGCCGAGCGCATGTAACCAGTCGACTATTGATTTATCGTCATTGGGTGTCATTCCATCCGACGCCAATGTGACGTTTTACGTGCAAAGAGTCGGCCCGGAAGAAGTACCCTTACCTTTTGTGGATGCGACCCGAGCGGGAAGTGCCTCGCGTTTTAAGTTAGCCCGCCACGAGATTGTCGTGGATATTGATCGGACTAACCAAGGGCGAGGGCGCGTCCAGTTGGTCCAAGGACTTATTCGAGTCTTGCCGGAATCGGGCGGTGCCATTGTGAGTGAGGAATAAATATGAAGTGGGTTATTGCCGGTGTCGTATCACTTGCTCTTGCCACCTACTCATGGGCGGATGACGTCGAGATTTACTATTCAACCTTTGGTGGATCGTCTAAGCCTCTGGTGATGCTGACGCTTGATCTCAGAAGTAACTTGGGTTCGAGTGAATGTTCCTCTGCTGCCGATTTAAGTTGCCAAACCAAGCTTGGGGATGAGCTCTATACCCAACTCGATTTACTTACTGATAATGGACTGGCCGGTTTCTCGGTAGGCGGAGACGGCCGAGCTGATCTAACCAGTTTTGCGTCAATTACAGATTTGCGCTCCGAGTGGAATGCTCGCAGTGTCAGAGTTACCTTGTTTGACGTCCTCCGGGCCGCAATAAGAATTGTTGTAACAAGCGACACCGTCTTGGGGAGCGGCCTGCGGCTGGGCTTAATGGTAGCGCATGACGATACGTGTACAGGTAATGGCGCAGCAGGTCCAGGAGAAATCCCAACCGGAACAGGCATGGGGTGCAGCAACGGTGCCTACGTTTTAAAAGGGTTTTTTGATGTCAGTGACACGGATGAGCTGGATGATTTCTTCGCTCGCTTGGGCCGATTGCCTCAACCTGGCACGAACTTTCAAGACTTAGGTCTCTGGTCGGGTCACCCCTATCAGCTTAAGGAGATCTACTTCGAGTTTTACCGCTATCTAACGGGTCAGAACGTGTATAACGGCTGGCTTGGCTATGAGAGTTTTGAAAGCGGCGACAAGCGAAAAAACCTAGGCGTGAGCGGCAACGATATTCCAGAGCCTTGGAATACACTGCTTGCACCAGACCCGGATGTGATCATTAATTCAGGAGACCTAAGGGCACTTGATTATCAATCGCCTTTCGAGACAGGGAGTGCAGAAGACTGGGCTTGCTCACGCGTCTTTATGGTGAATACGCTCTTCGGAACGGTTAATGCCGGGGATGACTCGGATTCTGCAATACAGTCTAATCGCCCGGAGGGATTGGGTTTGGGGAGCAACCCATCAGAGGACGACCTTATTGCTGCCTTGAAAGCGATCGACTTAGCGCCTAACAGCGGCGAGGAGTTTGCGGGTGTCCTGCCAGTCGTCGAGGGCGATCAATCGGTCACCTCCTACTTCTTGGCCGACACAGCGAATAAGAAACAAGATGACTGGGCCCGCGCAGGCGGAACCGATAACGCTCTCCTGTTAGGTTCGGGCGCCGACATAGCAGCGGCTTTTACTTCGATTTTCAACTCGATTATTACCGAATCATCGACCTTAGTAGCGGCATCAGTGCCGGTAAACGTCTTCAATCGTGCGGAGACCTTTGACAACGTATTCCTCGCGCTATTTCAAGTAGAAGACGGGGCGCGTTGGCCGGGCAACATAAAAAAACTGAAAATTGGCCGAAGAAACACCACTAACGCCAGTGGCGATACGATTCTTGTTCCTGAAATTCAAGACGTAAACAGTCAACGCGCCTTTGATGCCGCCGACGGACGAATTCTCAATACGGCGCTGACATTTTGGACAGACCCTGAGTTGGATGATGTGGTGTTCGCCGACCCGGATAACAATGAGGTCAGCGGTAAAGACGGACGGTCGGTTAAGCGCGGTGGTGCGGGTCAGAAAATCCCCGGTGCATCCTTCAATTCGTGCACACCAGCGACGACGAATAATTTGGGTGCTGCCTGCACGCGTAACCTTTATGTCCAAAATCCGTCAAATGATTCAGAGATCGTGGATTTCGATACGAGCCTTGCCGCGCTTTTGGCCGATGAGTTGTTAACTCACAGCGCGGGCGTCTTCGCAGGAAATGAGAGTGCGGTTACGGCCGATGTGATTCGATGGATGCGCGGCCTAACTACCTTGAACGCGCAATTGGACGATATGGAAGCAGCACCCGATTGGCTCATGGGCGATATTTTGCATTCCAAACCGCTGCCCCTTAATTACGGCGATTCGGATGGGGCTTCGGGCGGGTACAGCACCAGTAATCCTAATATTCGATTATTTTTTGGCAGCAATGACGGCTGGTTGCGACAGGTCAAAAACACCTTACCCAATGGGGCCGAGTCGGGTGCCGAAGTTTGGGCCTTCATGCCGCAGGAAGTTCTCTCCGATCAATACTATTTAGCGACCAACACCATTCCCGCAGCGGGCTATCACCCCTACGGTGTTGACGGTGAGGTAACCTCGCTGGTGATCGACCGAAATAAAGATGGCAGTATTCAAGGGGGGGTGAACGACGGCGATTTCTCTTCTGAGGGCGATAAAACCATCGTTTATTTTGGCTTACGGCGAGGAGGCAGCGCAATTTATGCGCTGGACGTCAGTAACCCCGATGCCGCACCGTATTTGATGTGGTCGATTTCTCCAGAAGACGCGGGTTTTGAGCGACTCGCGCTGACTTTTTCGACGCCTACCGTTGCACAAGTCCGCATTGCTGGTCAGTTAAAACCGGTGCTGATATTCGGCGCGGGCTACAATGGTGGGTGGAGTGCGGATTATCAGTCGCGAGTGGGCAAAGACCAACGCGGCGTTCGAAATGTGGACGCCCTAGGTAATGATATTTATATCGTTGATGCAGAAACGGGGGCCTTAATTTGGTCTGCCAGTGCATCGACCAACTTGAATCACAGTATCGCCTCTAAAGTGACACTTGCCGACGCCGATTTAAATGGCATCACGGATCTCGCGTACGTGGGTGATACGGGCGGTAATATTTGGCGAGTTGATCTGCCCGAAGATGGAACGGCTTGGACGGCGAGTCTGCTGGCCGAGCTGGGTGGCTCAGTGGGGAGTGATCGCCGGTTTTTTCATGCGCCCGACATCGTATTCGCTCGAGAAACAGTGGTATCCACGGATGCGGAAGGGGTCGAAACAAGTGATGGCCGCAACTACATTGGCGTCGTGATTACTTCAGGAGACCGAGCGAATCCACGCGGTTCCAGCACGGATGATTTTGCCTATATGATCAAAGATACCCTGGTAGAGTCTGGGATGGGGGGCAACCGCAGTGCGCCGATTCAGCACGCGGATCTGCTCGATATTACCGCCATCTGTGGCAGCTTAGAGGATGGCGAATGTCAGCCTGCTGATTTGCCCAACGGCTGGCGGCTGTCTTTGGGGCAGTTGGGTGAGAAGGGTTTGGCGACACCTTTAACCGCGCAAGGTGTTACCTTCTTTACGACTTATCTGCCCGAGGGGGAAACGGTTGAGGGTCAATGTGCGCCCGCGGTCGGCAGCGGTCGACTGTATGCCGTCGCCTTTGCTAATGGTGCGCCCATCCTGAATTTACAAGGCGATTCAGAGACCATTACCTTAAACGATCGTAGCATCGCACTGGATAGCCCGGGAATACCCGCAGGTATCACCCCAATCGCGATTGAAGGGCGCTATGGTGTACTCGTTCCTGGTGGCGATATACGAGATTTAGAGGGGCGTTTCTTGTGGCGCGCTTATTTTAGGGAGACGGGTCTAGATGATTTCTAAGGCGAATAAAGTGGCTGCAGCAAAGCGTGTGTGGGATCCTCAGCGTAACGATGGCGTGATCCGCCGGCGCGCCAGAGGTTTCACCTTGATCGAGCTCATGGTGATCGTGGCGATTGTCGGGATTCTTGCCGCTATTGCCGTACCAAGTTACCAAAGTTCGGTTGTACGCGGACATCGATTGATAGCGCACGGAACGCTGATGGACAGTGCTGCGCGCCAGGCTCAATACTTCGTTAACAACAAGGCGTACGCTACGACTCTGGCCGATCTTGGGTTGCCCGACCCGTATTATTTGAATGCGAACGCCGATCAAACGACGCAAGCCGCGGCAATTTATGAGATTAAATTGGTGTCTGATTCCGGTGTTTGGTCGAGTTTTCAAGCGGTGCCGCTCAATTCCCAGTTACGCGATGTGGATTGCGGAACCCTAGAGCTGGCCAAAAGTGGGGCGAAGAGCGCTACGGGCGAAAATCCTGATCGCTGCTGGTAGCCTCGCCGGTTTGGTGGCAAGACTCTTCACTCGCGAAGTGGAGCTGTCAATGATGCATAGCGCGCCCTAATTGCCTATACTCGCACTCTTTTTGGTAAGAGGCGATCAGCGTGCCCGAGGCATTTCAATTTATTTTAGTGCAGTGCAACACGCATGTTGGCGACTTCGAGGGTAATGTGGCCTTGTGCCGTGACGCAATCGAAGACGCTCAGACTCAGTTTGATAAGCCGGTGCTCGTGTTCCCTGAACTCGCTATTACGGGTTACCCGCCTGAAGATCTATTGTTGCGGCCCAGTATCGGGCCTCGAGTCGATTCCGCTCTCACTGCGCTCTGTGAGTGTGTAACGCACGCTTACGTTATATTGGGTTACCCGCGCAAGGTGGGGAACACTCTCTACAATGCGGCGGGCGTCTTACATCAGGGACGTATTGTCGCTGAGTACTTCAAGTGGTCGCTGCCCAATTACCAAGTGTTTGATGAAAAACGTTATTTCACCGCAGGTTCCGATGCTTGTGTGGTTGACATACATGGAACGCGCGTAGGCGTGACTGTATGTGAAGATATATGGAATCCAGAACCCGCAGCGGCGGCTTCTCGCGCTGGTGCTCAAGTGCTGGTTAACCTGAACGCTTCACCTTTTCACCGTAACAAGCAAGCGGAACGTCATGAGACGGTCCGCGCTCGGATTCTTGAGACGGGTTTGCCGATTGTGTATGTGAATCAGGTCGGAGGCCAAGACGAACTGGTGTTCGATGGCGGCTCGTTCGCGATGGACGCCAATGGCGATCTGGTTGTGGCGTTGGATCGGTTTAAGCCCGAGACCGCCAGCGCTCCGTTTCCGTTTGAACCGGCACGGCCGGCGCTTGTCGAGTCTGGCGAATTGATCAGTGGCTTTTCAAAAGATCAGTTAGAAGAGGTTTGGGATGCCCTGGTTCTGGGCGTTCGAGATTACGTTCAGAAAAACGGATTTCCGGGGGTGGTATTGGGGCTCTCGGGTGGGGTCGATTCCGCTCTCACGCTCGCGGTGGCAGAAGCCGCTCTGGGTGCAGATAAGGTGCAGGCGGTTATGATGCCGTTCCGATACACCTCGCAAATGAGCCTAGACGACGCAGCGGAGCAGGCGCACGTGCTTGGCGTGAAATACAGTGTGCTGCCCATTGAATCGATTTACACGAGTTTTATGGGTGTGCTTGAAGATGAGTTTGCGGGTAAGGCACCCGATACCACAGAGGAAAACCTGCAGGCGCGTGCTCGTGGGGTTTTGCTCATGTCTATCTCGAATAAGACCGGGAAACTGGTACTCACGACCGGCAACAAAAGCGAAATAGCGGTAGGTTATTCAACTCTGTACGGCGATATGGCGGGTGGGTTTAATGTGCTGAAAGACGTACCCAAAACACTGGTTTTCGCTTTGTGTTGGTATCGCAACAGCTTGGGTCCCTGTATCCCTGAGCGTGTGATAACGCGTCCACCGTCTGCCGAGCTGCGTCCCGACCAAAAGGATGAAGATTCACTGCCAGCCTACGAAGTGCTTGATCAAATTATCGATCTGTATGTCGAACAAGATTTAAGCGCTAAGGACATTATCGCTCGGGGTTTCAACGAGCACGACGTGTTGCGAACAATTCGGCTGATTGACCTTAATGAATACAAGCGTCGTCAAGCGCCTGTGGGCGTTCGCTTAACCAAGCGCGGCTTTGGACGCGACCGTCGCTATCCGATCACCTCACGTTGGCGTGCCGGGGTGTGAGCTGATCCCGATTGCAGCAGAGTGGTTTATTTGATTTCACGCTTGATCTAACAGCGCTTGAGCCGCTCTTGATCCTCATTGGTCAATGCCCCGAGGCGGGTCGCCTAATGCGCGCCGCTAACAGGGCGCGCGTCGAGTCTAAAGCTACCTGACCAATAAGCTTATTCGCTTTAACTGGGCAGCTCTAGCACTCAGGGCGTGTAGTTGAACTGCGGCGGCTGAGGCGGATCGAAAAGCCCCAAGCTGACGCGATTAATCCACGACTGATCGGCGTCCTCTACTTGCGCAACGCTGAATTCGCCGTTTTTGTTGAGGCTTGGATGCTCAGGGTAGTTCAACTTCAAGGTGTCAATCGCGGTCTGGGCGAGTTCTGGCATGTCGAGCAGTAAGTATCCGTGTGCCATAACAGCAAGCGCGTCTGGCATCGCCGTACTGCGCTGATAATTTTCAACTACGTAACGACCTCGATTGACCGCGGCTAGATAGGCGCCGCGACGGAAGTAATAGTTTGCCACATCGATCTCGTGTCGGGCGAGTAGATTGCGCAGATACACCATGCGTGCCCGAGCATCTGCGGCGTATTCGGAATCGGGAAAGCGAGCGAGCAGCTGCGCGAACTCGGTGAAGGCCTCTTCAACGTGACTGGTGTCGCGCGATGACTCCTCGGTAGGTAAAAAGCGTGAGAAAATGTTGTTGTTACCGGAATAAGCCGCGAGCCCCTTCATATAAAATGCATAGTCGATGCTCGGGTGCTGCGGGTGAAGTCTAATAAATCGATCTGCCGCTTCAATGGCGGCTTCCGGTTCATAGGCTCCATAGTGTGCGTATATGATTTCGAGTTGCGCTTGCTCAGCGTATTTGCCGAAGGGGTAACGCGACTCAAGTTGCTGTAGCGCTTTTATCGCCATATCGTAGTTTTTCGATCTCAGATACTTCTGTGCTTCGCTGTAAATTTGCTGCTCTGCCGCGTTGGCTTGGCTGTCGAGCTCTTCGTTGCTCGCGCAGCCGGTGAGCAGTAAGACTGCCAATATGGCACTAAGTAGTGAAAAGCGAGAGATCTTAGTCATCTTCAACATGGTAGACTCTATTATTTGTAAAGCGGCATTTAACCACAAGCCGGGCTCGGCATAAACAGGTAGGGCATGAAACAGCAAATAGATCTCGAATTCACGGTTCCCATCGAGTTCCACAACAAGCGCATAGATCAGGTGGCGGCCGCAGTGTGGACTGACTATTCTCGAGGCAAGTTACAGTCCTGGATTAAAGAGGGTGCCCTCAAGTCCAATGGTCAAAGCCTGGCGCCTAAAAATACCGTGAGTGTGGGTGATGTACTGACCTTGGTGACGCAATTAGAGCCCGCCGTTCAGTGGCAGGCGGAAGACATCGCTCTCGATATCATTTACGAAGACGAAGACGTGATTGTGCTGAATAAGCCTGTGGGTTTGGTGGTGCATCCCGCGGTGGGCAACTGGGATGGAACGCTGGTGAATGCGCTGCTAGCGCACGATGCAAGCTTGGAGCAATTGCCGCGAGCCGGCGTTGTGCACCGGCTTGATAAAGATACCTCGGGCGTAATGATGGTGGCCCGGAGTCAACGCGCCTACACCCACCTTGTCGAGGCTCTGCAAGCACGAGAAGTTTCGAGAGAATATCTGGCTATTGTGCATGGCTGTTTAACTGGCGGAGGAACAGTGGACGAGCCAATTGGTCGACATCCGACCTCCCGTCAGAAAATGGCCGTGGTTGATAGCGGTAAGCCTGCCCGCACCCATTACAGTATCAGTAGACGCTATCGGCATTTTACGGAACTGGCATTGAGATTAGAGACCGGGCGAACCCATCAGATTCGGGTTCATATGTCTCATCGAAAGCACCCTTTGGTCGGCGATATGGCTTATGGTGGGAGGTCTCGCTTGCCGGCTAAAAGTGATCCAAGGCTGGTAGAGGCGATACGAAGCTTTCCGCGACAAGCGCTTCACGCCTTCGAGCTGTCATTTGAACACCCAGGGTCGGGTGAGTGGGAGAGCTTTAACGCACCGATACCAGAGGACATCATCCAGCTACAGGCTTTGCTCGATGAATTTGACGCACCGTGACGGTTTGAATTTGATCGAACCCGACCTGGTGCTACCCGCGGGAATTCGTTTTTGGAGTGCCGGTGGGTCGGTATTGGCGGCTGATTCCAGTCACGTACTGAGTCAGAGTTATGATTGGAGTGACGAGGGTGCGGTTGCCCTCGATAAGCTTTCCAGAGCCTTGAATACGTCATCGATCGTGCGCATGCGGCAAGTCCATGGCAATCAGGTTGGTCGAGTCGATAGCGGTAGTTTAAGCGAGGAAGAAGTCGACGCGTGCTTAACTCAAGACACATTGAGTCTTGGTGTGCTGAGCGCGGACTGCCTACCTTTGGTGGCCTGCGATAACTCCGGGGGCTTCGTTGGGGCAGCGCATGCTGGCTGGCGAGGCATGGCAGCAGGCGTGGTGTCTAATTTCGTTAATGCCTTTGATGCCTCGCCTGAAGATCTTATCGTTTGGATTGGTCCCGCTATCAGTGCGCAAGCGTTTCAAGTGGGATGGGAGGTCATAGAGGCTTTCCGGGTGAGTCCCGCATTTGAATTCTTGGATCTCCGCCCTTATGTAACACAGGACGTCAAGGATGACACTAAAGCCTACCTCGATTTGCCCGGCTTGGCTCTAGCACAACTTAAAAAGCTCGGAGTGAAGCAGGCGAGTTGGTGTGGGGTGTGCACTTTCAATAATTTAAATCAGTTTTCTTTCCGCCGAGATCAAACCGCCAATCGTCTGCTGACTGGTGTTACCAAAACGAAAGCCTAATCGTTATAACCCTACTTGAAACAGGGTTATTTTGCCCCCATATACTTCTTCAAGAAGCGGCCATTCACCCGCCGCTGTAAGGAGATCATATGAGAATGGATAAATTGACCAATTCACTGCAAGCGGCTATCGCCGATGCGCAGTCCATCGCAGTAGGTCGGGATCATAGCGTTATAGAGCCAGTACATTTAATTAGAGCGCTGCTGGATCAGCGCTCCGGTTCCGCTCGGCCCATACTGCAAAAGGCGGGATGCAACCTCGTCACCTTAAATTCTGCGATTAACGATGCGATCGATGAGCTGCCCACCATCGCCAATGCTACCGGAGATGTGCATATGTCGAGTGACTTAGCTCGTCTCTTGAATACCAGCGACAAGTTAGCGCAACAGCGTAAAGACGCATATATTTCGAGCGATATGGTCTTATTAGCCGCTTTAGAGGCGAGCACGCCGCTTAAATCGATCCTGGAAAAAACGGGGCTTACCACGGGGTCACTGACATCGGCTGTCGATCAAGTGCGCGGTGGGGAATCGGTCAATCAGCCTGAGGCAGAGGAATCTCGTCAAGCTTTAGAGAAGTATACGATTGATATGACCGAGCGAGCGGAACAGGGTAAGTTGGACCCGGTCATCGGTCGTGACGATGAGATTCGACGCACGATTCAAGTGCTTCAAAGACGAACCAAAAATAACCCTGTGCTCATCGGCGAGCCCGGTGTGGGTAAAACGGCAATCGTGGAAGGTTTGGCTCAGCGCATTGTCAATGGCGAAGTGCCTGAAGGTCTAAAAGACAAGCGTTTGTTGTCGCTTGACTTGGGTGCACTTTTGGCGGGCGCTAAGTTCCGGGGCGATTTTGAAGAGCGTTTGAAGTCGGTTCTAAACGAGCTTTCGAAAGAAGAGGGGCGCGTCATTTTGTTCATCGATGAGCTTCACACCATGGTGGGAGCAGGGAAAGCAGAAGGCTCAATGGACGCCGGCAATATGTTAAAGCCAGCTCTTGCGAGAGGTGAGCTGCACTGCGTTGGTGCCACCACTCTGGATGAATACCGCCAGTTTATCGAAAAGGATGCTGCGTTGGAGCGACGTTTTCAGAAAGTGCTGGTGAATGAGCCCTCAGAGCAAGACACCATCGCCATTCTTCGCGGGTTAAAAGAGCGATACGAAGTGCATCACAGTGTGCAGATCACCGACAGTGCCATTATCGCCGCTGCGAAATTATCGCAACGGTACATCACGGATCGACAGTTGCCTGACAAGGCGATCGACCTGATTGATGAGGCTGCGAGCCGGATTCGAATGGAGATCGACTCAAAACCCGAGTCGATGGACAAACTCGAACGCCGATTGATACAGCTGAAAATCGAGCGAGAAGCGGTTAAGCGGGACACGGATTCTGGAGCGAAAAAGCAGTTAGAGCAACTTAATCGAGACATTGACGCTGTGGAGCGCGAGTACTCCGATCTTGAGGAAATCTGGAAGGCCGAGAAGGCCTCTTTGCAGGGAGCTGCGCAGATTAAAAGCGATATTGAACAAACGAAGCTGGATCTCGAGGCCGCCCGGCGCGCCGGCGACTTGAGCAAAATGTCTGAACTGCAGTACGGTCGGTTACCCGAGCTTGAGCGACAACTGCTTCAGGCGGAAGCCAGTGAGCCCACAGAGCGACAGTTGCTTCGAAATAATGTCACCGATGAGGAAGTCGCAGAAGTGGTGTCACGTTGGACGGGTATCCCCGTCGCTAAGATGCTTGAGGGGGATCGCGAAAAACTGCTGCGAATGGAGTCAGATTTGCACGCGCGGGTGGTGGGCCAAGACGAAGCTGTGACCGCCGTATCGAATGCTGTGCGTCGAGCGCGGGCTGGGTTATCCGATCCCAATCGTCCGAATGGGTCGTTTTTGTTTTTGGGCCCAACCGGTGTGGGTAAAACCGAGCTTTGCAAAAGCTTGGCGCAATTTCTGTTCGATAGTGAGCAGGCCATGGTTCGAATCGACATGTCTGAATTTATGGAAAAGCACTCGGTCGCGCGCTTGATTGGCGCCCCGCCCGGGTACGTCGGATACGAGCAAGGGGGCTATTTGACCGAGGCCGTTCGACGTCGACCGTACTCTTTACTGTTACTCGATGAGGTTGAGAAGGCCCATCCAGATGTCTTTAACATCTTATTGCAGGTATTAGAGGACGGACGTTTAACCGATGGCCAAGGCCGAACGGTGGACTTCAGAAATACCGTAATCGTCATGACCTCGAATCTGGGTTCCGATTTGATTCAAGAAATGGCGGGCAATAACGACTACGAAGCGATGAAATCTGCCGTTATGGAGCGCGTGGGGCAGTATTTCAGACCCGAATTCATTAACCGAGTAGATGAGTCTGTCGTGTTTCACCCCTTGGCATCAGAACAGATTCGAGGCATTGCAGAAATACAGTTGGCCGGCTTGGTCTCACGTTTGCGAGCTCAAGAGATTGAACTTGTCGTTGACGAATCGCTCTTGGCGCAGCTGGCAAAGGCTGGGTTTGACCCTGTGTATGGGGCACGACCCCTGAAACGCGCGATACAGCAACAGCTAGAGAATCCGCTTGCGCAGGCCTTGCTGTCCGGGGAATTCGGCGCCGGGGATACGGTTACAGCTCACTATGACAACGAGAGGGTCGGGTTTCGCTATAGCGCAGCCTAATCGCAGTATTGTTCCATCAGGAGCATTGCCTGTTGGCGTTGCTCCTCTTTTTCTTCGATCGTCAGGTAGCGGTAGTTGCCCTCATCATCCCGCGTGCGAATTTGGGTAAAGTTATCCAAGGTTTTTAAATTTGACTGGGCTCTCTGACAATAAGAGGCGTCCAGATCCACGCCTAGCATGGATGAGGATTTGTCCTCGAGTTCGAGCTGAGTGTTAATGTCTGCTTCGTTCTCTGGTTGTTTTGGCGTACCAGCAGCGGTGGTCTGAATCTGAAATTTGATGCCGGGGCCCGGGGGTCTGTCGGAGTGTACCAAGCTGCCGTCACCTGCTGTCCAAACATAAACTGTTTGCGCGATTGCGCCGCTTCCTATAGCTCCGAGGGCGAAAAACAGGAATGTGACGATCAAGGCTCGTATTGGCATAGCGGTATCTTGTTGAACGCAGTGTGCATAACACTACTGGATGTTTCACTTCGGCGCAATTGTTAAAACTTGATCTGTTTCGGTTGACAAAGAGGGTGTCAAAGGGAAGAATGCCGCGGTCAGTGAAAGGCACAGGAGCGTATTGCTGTTGTTGCCTGCCAGTTTGCAAGACGATGCACTCTGCAGCACCGGCCGCCCCGTAGCGTACAGCGTAAGCTGAGGCTTGAACTGCGTTATCCCGCAGGCGAACTCAACGGGTTCATCGCATCGCGTGCGATGACATCGCCAAGGAAACCAGCATCTGGTCATTGTGTGGGCGCACAAAGTGGAAAGATGCGATCGGTTTCAGACCTATCCCTTTCTATCCTTTAAAGTAAACGGATCAGCGTGTGCTGAGCCGATAGGGAGAGACTGCATGGAAATGTTGTCAGGCGGTGAGATGATCGCCCGAGCGATCGAGCTCGAAAACGTAGAATACATATTTGGGTATCCAGGGGGCGCGGTCCTTCATATTTATGATGCCCTTTTCAAGAACTGTAAGGTGCCACACGTACTGGTTCGTCACGAGCAAGCGGCAACGCACGCCGCTGACGCATACGCCCGAGCTACGGGAAAGCCAGGCGTAGTGCTGGTGACCTCGGGGCCGGGTGCGACTAACGCGGTTACCGGCATCGCAACCGCCTACATGGATTCCATTCCAATGGTGGTTTTCTCTGGCCAGGTGCAGAGCCACTTGATCGGTGAAGATGCCTTCCAAGAAACCGATATGTTGGGTATATCACGCCCCATTGTTAAACACAGTTTTCAGGTGCGTCATACGGAAGAGTTGCCGGGAATCATTAAAAAGGCATTTCATATCGCCACGACAGGGCGTCCTGGCCCTGTTGTCATTGACATACCGAAAGACAAGACGAAGCCGGAAGAGAAATTCCCCTTTAAATACCCTGACTCGGTTTCTATGCGATCCTATTCACCGATTCAGCGAGGGCATGCGGGCCAGATCAAGAAAGCAGCAAAGTTACTACTCGGTGCCAAGCGCCCAGTAATTTATTCAGGTGGCGGCGTCATACTGGGCCGTGCAAGCGATCAGCTCAGGCATCTGGCAAAAGAGTTACGGTTCCCAGTAACGAATACGCTGATGGGTTTAGGTGCTTACCCTGGAAGTGATGACCAGTTTTTGGGCATGTTGGGGATGCACGGTTTCTATGAGGCGAACATGGCGATGCACCATGCCGACGTTATTTTGGCGGTTGGTGCCCGTTTTGATGATCGCGTCACCAACACCGTGAGTAAGTTTTGCCCCGGTGCCAAGATTATTCACATAGACATTGATCCAACTTCGATCTCAAAAACAGTCAATGCCGACGTTCCGATTGTGGGACCGGTACAAACTGTATTGGAAGATATGTTGCTGCAAATTAAGCAGCTTCGTAAAAAAGATTCATCGCTGCCTGATGCCGGTGCGCTGGAGCGTTGGTGGAAGCAGATTAACGAGTGGCGAGATAAACATGGGCTTTGGACGGCTGATCGCTTCGTGTCGAATGGCGAGCAAATCATGCCTCAGCAGGTTATTCAGTCGCTCTACAGAGCAACTGGTGGAGATGCCTATATCACGAGCGATGTGGGTCAGCACCAAATGTTTGCGGCTCAGTATTACAAGTTCGATAAACCACATCGTTGGATTAACTCGGGCGGTTTAGGAACGATGGGATTTGGTCTTCCTGCAGCCATTGGCGTTAAGCTCGCCTTCCCAGAGGCCGATGTGGCCTGTGTGACGGGTGAAGGTTCAATCCAGATGAACATTCAAGAACTGTCGACGTGTACCCAATACAGCACGCCTGTGAAGATTATCAACCTGCGTAACAACTATTTGGGTATGGTGAAGCAGTGGCAGGATATGCAGTATGAGGGCCGGTACGCCATGAGCACATACGAAGATTCCCTGCCCGATTTCGTTAAATTAGTAGAAGCCTATGGGCACGTAGGCATGCAGGTGAAAAATCTAGCTGATTTGGACGGGGCCATGAAAGAAGCCTTCTCGCTGAAGGATCGAGTTGTGTTTATGGATATTTTTGTCGACCCGACGGAACACGTCTATCCAATGCATGTCGCTCCCAATGGATCTATGCAAGACATGTGGATTAACAAGCACGAGAGGACCTCCTGATGAGACGTATTATTTCGATTTTGATGGAGAACGAGCCCGGTGCTTTGTCTCGCGTTGTCGGGCTTTTTTCTCAGCGTGGTTACAATATTGATACCTTGAATGTAGCGGCCACAGAAGACCCTACTCTGTCACGGCTGACAGTCACAACGAAGGGCGACGATCGTGTGATCGAGCAAATTACCAAGCAGCTGAACAAGTTGGTTGATGTGGTGAAATTAGTCGATCTGTCTGAGGGTGCGCACGTAGAACGTGATCTCATGCTCGTAAAAGTGCGAGCAGAGGGCGAGGTGAGAGACGAAATTCGCCGTGTCACCGAGATATTTCGTGGGCAGATTGTCGATGTCGGTCCCCAAGTCTTTACGATACAGCTGACCGGTGCCGCGGAGAAACTCGATGCGTTCATTGCGGCCTTGGAAGAGGGCGCGATTTTGGAGGTTGTGCGTTCAGGGGTCGTGGGCATCTCTCGCGGTGATAAAGTATTACGGCTCTAAACGGATAGCGCGGTTCGGCCATAGCTCTGCTGGCTCGCACAGCCGCAACGCGGTCGGGCCTTAAGAGGCTGCAGAGGTTCGGTATCTGGATTTCCTGAGAGCCTTGTCGATGCGACTCTCTAATGAGTGAACCTTGGCGATACACACGCCGTATCTAGTTAAACAAAAACGCCAGCTCAAGGGCTGGCGTTTTTGCGTTGTAGCGCTACCTATTCGGCGGAGTAGCTGGTTTTCGCCAATTGCGCGTCGCTGGATGAGTTGCCGATGTAAAAGGTGTATTCCCCCTTTGGTGTAACCCAAGTTTTACTCTCAACATCATAGACCGACAGCGGATGGTTAGAGGCAGTGGGGTCGATCGTGATCGTTACGCGCTGTTCCTCTCCCGCAGCGAGTTCAACTTTTTGAAAACCCACCAACCGCTTGGGGGGCTGACCTTCGCTTGGGATGCCAACGTATACTTGTACCACTTCACTACCGGCGCGATCGCCAACATTGCTAACCGTAATAGACGCTTCTATTTGGCCGTTTGCTGAATTGAACTCAGCATTTGTCAGCTCAAAGTCGGTGTAAGAGAGGCCGTGACCAAAGGGGAATGCCAGGCATGGGTTATGGCCATCGTCAGTGAGCGCGCAGTTGCCGCTGACGTTGGCATCATACCAGCGATACCCGATATTCAAGCCCTCTAGATATTCCACCGCGCCTTTGCCGTTGATCTCGACGCCCGGGAAATACCTAGGATCCTCTTTGATATGATCTAGGAAGCCGAGCCCAGCGATGGGATAGCTCACCGGTGCTTTAGCGCCTGGGTTGACTTTGCCCCACAGGACATCGGCGACAATATGACCGTCTTCTTGGCCCGGGAACCACGCCTCAACAATGGCGGGGCCGTTTTGGCCGAGAATGTTCTTGCTGTTGGGTAAGCTTACGCCGGCGTTATTCTTCATCACCAGTGCCGTTTTTGCATGCATGTCCTCGCTCATGCTCATGATTTGTTCAATCATGTCTACAGTGCCGCTGTTTTTCTCAGGATTCAGAGGCTTTTCATCGGTGCGCGTGAGGCTTGTGATTTGATTTGGGTGGTCCGTGTACCAGTCCAAGTTATCACCGATCTCCGCTGCACGACCCAGTCCCCGCTGATTTTCGAAAGTGGCTCGATCAGCTCCCTCCTCGGATATGGTTCCAGCCATAATGACGACAGCGTCGGCTGCCCGAATGCTATCTGCGTAGTCTGCCAGATTGCTGTTGGTGTCATCGATCAGGATGAGTTGAACGGCAGCATCCGTGTTGCCCAGTTCCTTGAGTACATTTTGAATACCTTCGGTTGGGCTGACGGTGTAATGAGGTACAACATCCGAGCTGCCGCCGCCGGCCCCCATCGGTTTGCCTACCATCACGCCGCCGGCCACTGCCTGTTGCGCATAGACTTGCGTGGCTTTGCCAATGACGACAATGCGAGAGACGGTCTCAGAAAAGGGCAGGGCGCCATTGTTCTGCAGCAAGACGACTGAATTTTGGCCAATAACGCGAGCCTTCTGACCGCCCCCTTCGATGTCCATTGGTGTTTGCACGATTTCCTTTTCAAAAATGCCCATTTTGAACATTTGGGTATAGCGACGCTTAAGAGCGAGATCGAGATCGGATTCGGCAAGCTCACCATTTTGAATTGCCTCGTTGAGCTTCTCGGGAGACCAGTAAAGTGGTTGCGGCATAAGATGGTCTAAGCCGGCTTTCATCGATTTGGCGGTGCTTTTAACCGCGAAGAAGTCAGATTGAACATAGCCTTCAAAGCCCCACTGGTCTCTCAGGACCTCAGTGAGTAGTTCGGCGTTTTCGCACATTTGATCGCCGTTGACATCATTGTATGAACACATCAAAGAGGCAACATCACCATCCTTAACTGTCATTTCGAAGGGCAGCAGGTACAGTTCGTGCAGAACCTGTCTGTCGATGGTTTGAGCGATATTCATGCGGTTGGTTTCCTGTTCGTTAGCCGCATAATGTTTCGCCATGGCGATAACACCTTCGCTCTGAATTTTCTTGATTTGTGCCGTAGCTATCGTACCAGCAAGGAAGGGGTCCTCACCGTTGTATTCAAAGTTCCGGCCCAGCACTGGGTTGCGTGCTAAGTTGATACCAGGCGCTTCGAACACATGTAAAGCGAGCGCGTTTGCCTCATCTGCGATTACCTCGCCGAACAGTTCCGCCATGTTGGTATCGAATGAAGCGGCCACGGCCATCGCTGACGGCAGTGCCGTCGCTTTAGCGGAAGAGGGGTGAGTGTAGGCTGCGAACAGTGGACTGTTCTCGTTAACCTGATTTGCATCGACGCAATCGTTTTGCCCGATGCCGACGGGTCCGTTTGTAATACGTAAAGTGGGGATGCCGAGTTCGGCGATGCCTCTCACGTGGCGCGCGCCGAAGCAGTTAGGTAGCTCGGGTACAATCTCAGGTACGTTTCCGACCAGCTGCTGTTGCTTTTGGTCGAGTGTCATTGCCTGCAGTAAGGCCTCCGCGCGCAGATTTGGCGCGAGATTGGTGTCTTGCCAGGCAGGACTCGAAGATTCCTGACTGCTCTGCGAACAGGCAAACAGCGTGAGCGCGAGCGAAGCGCATCCAGCTGCCATAGATATTTTTAGAAATTTGCTCGGAAACATATGATGCTCTTTGTGTTTTGAGTGGTGCTCGATGGTACCTCATATTGCTTATTTTGGTAAGACCACTTGACCACTTTTGCGAATATGGGTTCGGATTGAGGTCGAGGAGGACATTAAGCGGGTATGCCTTGTGATCTCCCGCCTTCGGTTCCTACGCTTTTTTTGGGGCGAAAAAAAACCGGGGATAACCCCGGTTTTGCGAGACGCGTGACTTAAAGCGATTTCATCGCCGTCATGAAGCCACGTAGTTTTTTGCCAACCACTTCGACTGGGTGGTTGCGAATTGCGTCGTTCACTGCGATCAGCTCTCGGTTATCAACGCTGTTGTCGGAGCCGATTCCCTGTCCAATCACATCAATGGTGATTTTGCTCATAAAATCGGCAAGCAAGGGGCGACAGGCGTGATCAAACAGATAGCAGCCATATTCAGCGGTATCGGAAATGACGACGTTCATTTCATAGAGTTTGCGACGCGCAATGGTATTGGCGATCAGCGGTGTTTCATGCAATGACTCGTAGTAAGCAGACTCCGCGATGATACCCGCAGCGACCATTGTTTCAAACGCCAGTTCTACGCCCGCTTTAACCATGGCAACCATCAGAATACCGTGGTCGTAGTACTCTTGCTCAGTGATGTTCTGATCGGTATTGCTGGCTTTTTCGAACGCAGTTTCCGCTGTCGCTGCGCGCCATTTCAGTAGGTTGGCGTCGTCATTATCCCAGTCCGCCATCATCGTAGAAGAGAACTCACCCGTGATGATGTCGTCTTGGTGTTTTTCGTACAGCGGACGCATGATGTCTTTGAGTTCTTCCGCAAGGTAGAAAGCGCGAACCTTGGCGGGGTTTGACAAGCGGTCCATCATATTAGTGATGCCGCCTTGCTTTAGACCTTCGGTTACCGTTTCCCAACCGTACTGTATCAATTTAGACGCGTAGCCCGCATCTATACCCGACTCAACCATTTTATCAAAGCACAGGATTGAACCTGTTTGAAGCATGCCGCACAGGATGGTCTGTTCGCCCATCAGGTCTGATTTAACTTCTGCAATGAATGAGCTCTCTAGCACGCCCGCGCGGTGACCGCCGGTGCCTACGGCATACGCTTTTGCCAGTTCGAGGCCTTCGCCATTCGGATCGTTCTCAGTGTGAACTGCGATCAAAGTTGGCACACCGAAACCGCGCTTATACTCTTCGCGCACCTCGGTTCCAGGGCATTTTGGAGCCACCATGATGACCGTCAGGTCTTCGCGAATCTGCATGCCTTCTTCAACAATATTAAAGCCATGCGAGTAGGACAGGCATGCGCCGTGTTTCATAAGTGGCATAACCTGCGATACAACGGAAGAGTGTTGTTTGTCAGGTGTGAGGTTTAACACCATGTCTGCAGTTGGGATCAATTCTTCGTAGGTGCCTACTGTGAAGCCATTTTCCGATGCATTTTTGAAAGACTGACGTTTTTCAGCGATGGCTTCCGCTCGCAGAGCGTAGCTCACGTCGAGGCCGCTGTCTCTGAGGTTTAGGCCTTGGTTAAGGCCCTGTGCGCCGCAGCCAACGATGACGAGCTTTTTGCCTTTGAGTTTTTCGACACCATCGGCAAATTCGCTTGAATCCATGAAGCGGCATTTGCCAAGCTGTGCCAGTTGTAAACGCAGGGGAAGCGTATTGAAGTAGTTGTTACGCATGGTCTTCTCCAAAAGTGACATTCATTTTAAGTGGCGCACCATACGCTATTTCAATTCTTGCGTAAAACGCTAAAATAAAAATACTGTTTTGCGGAAAATGAAAAGAATGGATCCCAAATCATTGCGTGTGTTTTTGAGTGTGGCTGATGCTTTGAATTTCTCACGAGTCTCAGAGATCAGTCATATGAGTGTGTCTGCAGTCAGTCGCATCATTGCTCGCCTTGAAGATGAGGTGGGTGTGTCTCTGCTGCAACGAGATCGGCGCTCTATGCGATTGACGCCGGCGGGACTTGAGTTTGTTACCTATGCACGTGATGCCCTGAATCGATGGAATGAGATGCGCCGCGTTCTGGGTTCGCCTGAGCATCTCCGGGGGGAGCTGAGTTTGTTTTGTTCGGTTACCGCCAGTTTGAGTGTGCTGGGCCCGGTAATCGAAACGTTTCAAAATCGCTATCAGCAAGTAGACTTGATGGTTCATACGGGCGACCAGGCTGATGGTTTTCAGAGGGTACTATCCAGAAGTGATGATTTGGCAGTGAGTGGGCGTCCTGAAAAATTGTCCCCAGCCTTGGCATTTATTGAGCTCTTGCAATCACCCTTGGTGCTATGTGTACCTCGACGCGATTGTACGGTCCGCGTTCAATTGGCTGCAGGTGATCCGGATTGGTCGCAGTTGCCCTTTATCCTGCCCGAGCGAGGCGTGTCGAGAGAGCTTCTCGATCAGTGGTTTCTGACCTTGGGTATTCAGCCCAAAGTCTATGCCCAAGTGGCGGGTCACGAGGCGATCGTTGCGATGGTCAGCCTAGGTTTGGGTGTTGGTGTGGTGCCGAATCTAGTGCACGATGGCAGTGGCATGGCGGATCAGGTTGAGATTGTTGAAGGCCCAGGTGGTTTGCCCTCGATGTCAGTGGGACTGTGCACATTGAAACAGAGGCTGAAAGATCCTCTGCTATCAACTTTTTGGTCGGTGGCGGCAGAGACTTATTCAAGCTCGTGCTAGACTAGGGATGGACTTGTTTGGAACGCCTGTATGAGTGAAGATCAAACGAAATCGCAAGCAAACTCTGGAATACCCGGCCTCGATGCTGATGACTTGGCGGCGTTGGAGCATTTGGTGGATGATCATGAGGAAGAGGTAGAGGAAGGCGGCAAGACTGTCCGGCGCCGTGGCGTCTATTTGCTCCCCAACCTGTTTACCACTGGTGCGTTGTTTTCTGGGTTTTATGCCATTATCGCGGCGCTGCAGGGTAATTTTGAGGCCGCACCGATTGCCATTTTTTTCGCCATGGTGTTTGACGGTTTAGATGGTCGAGTTGCGCGCATGACCAACACGTCGAGCAAATTTGGGGCTGAATATGACAGTTTGTCTGATATGGTGTCTTTCGGTGTTGCGCCGGCGCTCGTTATGTTCAGCTATGCCCTGGAGGGAATGGGGAAGTTTGGTTGGAGCGCCGCGTTTGTCTATGTTGCGTGCGCCGCTTTACGCCTAGCGCGGTTTAATACCAAGATCGGCAGTGATGACGGTAACTTCTTTACAGGGTTGGCGAGTCCTGCGGCGGCGGCTGTTGTCGCCAGCGCGGTATGGCTGGCCTACGATCTCGGGATGACGACTTCCAAAAGCGTGCCAGCCGAGTTGTCGTTCATTCTTGCTGTACTCACCGCACTCGTAGGCGTTGCGATGGTAGCCAACTTTAAATACCCATCTTTTAAGGGGATTGACGTTAGGGGGCGCGTTCCATTTGCGTTTATCTTTATCGTTGTCGTCGTATTCAGTTTGGTGACACTGCATCCGCCCACCGTATTTTTGGTGACATTTTTAGTCTACGCGCTATCGTCGCCCGTATTAACACTGGTCAGAAAGTTAAAAAGTGTGGGGCAGCCTAAGGCGGCCAAAGACGATTAAGTACGGAGGCGTAAGTGAGATCTCGACACTTGGATTTAAAACTGCCGAAGATCCCCTCATCTGAGATTACTTCGGAATCCGTCTATCTGCGTAGGCGAGATTTTATAAAAGCCGGATCACTTTTGGTTGCGAGCGGGTTGACGGCCGGTGGGTCGGTGTCGGCAGTTTCATCTGTTGCAGGCGGTGAGGCCCGCTCACCTGAGGCTTGGGCTTTAGGGCCAAATGATGCGCTAACCCCTTATGACGATGTCACGTCTTACAATAATTTCTACGAGTTTGGGATGGATAAGTCAGATCCAGCCCGTTACGCGCATGAACTCACTTTGTCCCCCTGGCAAGTTCAAGTAGATGGTGAGGTGGTGCAACCTCGCACAGTCAATCTTGAAGATATTCTGGCAGCAATGCAGGAGGAACAGAGGATCTACCGCCTTCGCTGTGTGGAGGCTTGGTCTATGGTCATTCCTTGGGATGGTTTTTCGTTAGCAGAGCTTATTCGCTGGCTGAAACCCACCTCCAAGGCGAAGTATGTTTATTTCGAGACGGCATATCGTCGGGAAGAAATGCGCGGGACACGTTCGTTTTCGTCGGTGATTGACTGGCCTTACCGTGAGGGGCTGCGTCTAGACGAGGCGATGAATCCACTTGCTTTTATGGCCACCGGCGTCTACGGCAAGGCACTTCCTGCACAAAACGGCGCGCCTCTGCGCTTGGTGGTGCCCTGGAAGTACGGATTCAAAAGTATCAAGTCGATCGTAAGAATCCGGTTTACTGAAACGCAGCCTAAAACCAGCTGGCAGGGCATCGCTCCGCATGAGTATGGTTTCTACGCCAACGTCAACCCTGATGTAGACCACCCGCGTTGGAGTCAGCGCTACGAGAGACGGCTACCTTCATCACTTTGGAATCCCAATCGAATACCCACCCAGTTATTCAATGGATACGGTGAATTTGTGGCGGATTTGTATAAAGGGATGAATCTCGCCAGATACTACTAGTGTGAACGCGAGTCTCTGCTTAGCGTGAAAGCGATTATCCCGACTACAGATTGCTTGTATCGATGGCGTGGGCATCGGTCCGAGTTAGACGAATTTTGGCTGGCTCGCGTTCCCCTTAGCGGCGCCGATAGGCCTTTGGCGCGTTTTTCTACTAAGCTGTTGACCTGGCTGGTCAGGTGGCTAGTGTGAGTGTGCGGCCACATCCCCTTCCGGTGGTCCGTGCGGCGATCCACGTATCTATTTTTGTTTGGCTGCTCTTCTTGGGCTATCGAGCGGCGACGGGTTTGGATGGCCCTGATCCTATTAAATCGCTTGTATTGAGTTCTGGCGAAGCGGCATTAATTCTCTTATTTGCTTCTCTAAGCATAACGCCCGCCAGACAGCTGCTAAAAACCCCGTCGTTTATTGCTCTGCGTCGGCCTTTAGGGCTTTGGGCATTTACAACAGCTACGCTCCATCTGCTTGTGTTTGCTCACGGGTACTTGGGGTGGCAAGTGCAGCTGTTTTTAGAGGAGCTTAATGACCGACCTTACATCTTGGTAGGAACCCTGGCTTGGGTCTTACTCTTGCCACTTGCTGCAACTTCGACGCGCGGTTGGCAGCGCTCTCTTGGGCCGAAATGGAAAACGCTGCACCAAGCTGTCTATTTCTCAGGTTGTCTTGTCTGTACCCATATTATTTGGCAAGTCAGATCCGACTGGATTGAGGCTGGTGTTTACACCCTGATCTATGTTTTAATACTCGGCTCGCGTTATCGAGCTGGCCTGATTTTTAGGCTGACTCGGTAGCACTCTC